>ERZ506938.817-NODE-817-length-13226-cov-7.968415_pt1 | contig 13226 bp, 6 predicted proteins | sample MGYA00513172_ERZ506938 | MGnify/ENA metagenome assembly ERZ506938
GATTCCAGCCAACCACAGGCCATCAATGCCTGCTTCCAAACCTTCACCCCGTTTGCCGGCACCCAAAAGACGTCCCACCTGCGTTGTGGTGCTATACGCAAGGAACACACATAGTCCCACAACAGTGAGCACAATGGTTGACCCGACCGACAGACCGGCGAGCGCCTGCCCGCCAATATGTCCGACGATGGCGGTGTCGATGAGCACGAATGCTGGTTCGGCGATAAGTTGTCCGAACGTTGGTATGGCCAGTGTGAGAATGGTGCTGATGGTGGTGTATGATGCGTTGTTTGCGGTATCTGTTTCGTGAGTATTCTGCGAAGTTGATGTGGTCATAATCGTAAGCGTCTGGCGTGTTGGGAACTGTATGTGCAGTGTAAGGTCACGTGTTTCACCATCGCCGTTGATTGCTCAGATTTTGACTATGCCTGTTTTGCGCTATTGAGAATGTCGTTGAAGGTTTTCGCTGATTGTCCGCATAAAGGTAGAGGGGCGGATAATTTCCGAACCGCTCATGAAGCATAGTCCAAGCTCCTTGCGATACCCATTCAAGTCCATCCAACCCCTGGGGATTCCCGAATCCGCCTTCACAGTAGTACTTCATGTAACCGTCGAGCTTAGTCACGAACACGTCGATGGGCTGCCGCCCGGTCTCAAGCCCATGAGACACTTGGAGCCATGACTACCATCATCATGCGCACCTCCGAAGGTGACATCAAAATCAACCTGTTCGACGACGAAACCCCGGAAACCGTGGCCAATTTCCTCGGCCTTGCCACCGGCGAGAAGGAATGGATCGATCCGATGACCGGCCAGCCTTCCCATGAGCCGTTCTACAACGGTCTAACCTTCCACCGCATCATCAAGGATTTCATGATTCAGGGTGGCTGCCCGCTGGGCAACGGCACCGGCGGCCCGGGCTACGACTTCGACGATGAAATTGTTCCTGATCTGAAGTTCGACCACCCGTACCTGCTGGCCATGGCGAACGCCGGCCTGCGTCGTGGCATGGACGGCAAGATCCACGGCACCAACGGTTCCCAGTTCTTCATCACCACCGTGCCGACCCCGTGGCTCGACGGCCACCACACCATCTTCGGCGAGGTTGCGGATGACGATTCCAAGGCAGTGGTCGACAAGCTCGAAGCCGTGAACACCGATCGCATGGACCGTCCGACCGAGCCGGTCGGCATCGTGTCCGTGGAAGTGCTCAAGTAAGCGTTTCCCGCACAGCCGTACAATATAGGAAAGCCCCTCGATTGAGGGGCTTTCTTCATTTTATTTATAGAGGCGTTTGCTTGCAATCACCGGCTTATGTGATTCGTCAACATCACATTTTGCGCAGTCGCGGCTCCGCGGAATCCTTCGCGCCGGTGATGCGGTACACGTCGAACACGCCTTCGATTTTACGCACGGCGGCGAGCAGAGTGTTCAGATGCTGCGGATCGGCCATTTCGAAGCTGAATTGGCTGGTGGCCACACGGTCGGTGCCGGTGGAAATCGAGCCGGAGATAATGTTCACGCCGTGGTCGGACAGCACGCGTGTCACATCGCTCAGCAGATGCGGACGGTCAAGCGCCTCGACCTGGATCTTGACCATGAACACGCCCTTGGTGCTGGTCCACTGCACATCCACCACACGTTCGGGCTGGCGTTTCTCCAGTTCGAGCATGTTCTGGCAGTCCACGCGATGCACGGACACGCCTTGGTTGCGGGTGATGAAGCCGATGATCTTGTCTCCAGGAACCGGCATGCAGCATCGGGCCAGCTTGACCCAGATGTCCCCCACGCCCTTGACGGAGATACCCAACGAGCTGGTGGTCTTCTTGGTACGCTCCACCTGCTTGAGCGGCAACGCCTCCTGCTCGACTTCCTCATCCACCTCGTCGCTGCCCGCGTCACGGACCAGATGCGAGATGACGTTCTGCGTGGAGATCTGGCCATCACCAATCGCCACGAACACGGCTTCCGCGTTGGCAAGGTTCAACTCGTCGGCGACACCCACCAATGCTTCCGGAGTCAGCAGCGTGGTGATTGGCAGGTTGCGCTTGCGCATGGCGCGCGTCAGCTCGTCACGGCCTTCCTCGACGGCTTCGGTACGGCGTTCCTTGCTGAACCATTGACGAATCTTGTTGCGTGCCTTCGGGCTCTTGGCGAAGCTCAGCCAATCACGCGACGGACCTGCGGATTCGGACTTGGATGTCAATATTTCAACGGTATCGCCATTCTCGAGCTTGGTATCAAGCGGCACCAATCGTCCGTTCACGCGCGCACCCATGGTACGGTGACCGACTTCGGTGTGCACCGCATAAGCGAAATCAATCGGAGTGGCTTCGGCGGGAAGCGAGACGATCTTGCCTTTCGGCGTGAACACGTAGACCTCTGCCGCGCCCAAATCCTCTTTGAGGGAGCCAAGGAATTCGTCGGAATCCGGCGTTTCGCTCGTCCAGTCGGCAAGTTGCTGAATCCATTTGAGGTTGTCGGCCTCGCTCAGCTCCTGGTTTTCGCCACGCTTGCGGTCGGACTTGTCAGGCGAGCTCAACGCGCGTCCGGCTTGGCCGTTCTCCTTGTACTTCCAATGCGCAGCGATGCCGAATTCCGCGCGGCGGTGCATGTCCCACGTGCGGATCTGAATCTCCACCGGCTTGCCGCCGGGGCCGACCACCGTGGTGTGCAGGCTCTGGTACATGTTGAGCTTCGGCATGGCGATATAGTCTTTGAAACGGCCGGGAACAGGGTTCCACCGCGCATGCACGGCACCCAACGCCGCATAGCAGTCCTGAATCGTGTCGACGATGATACGCACGCCCACCAAATCATAAATGTTGGCGAAATCGTGCCCGCGCACGATCATCTTCTGGTAAATGGAGAAGTAGTCCTTCGGACGGCCCGTCACATAGGCTTTGATGTGCTGTTCGTCGAGATCCTCATTGATTTCGGCGAGAATCTGCTTCAGGTACACGTCGCGTTGTCCGGCGCGACGGGCCACCAATACCACAATCTCGTTGTAGATCTTCGGATACAGAACCTTGAAGCTGAGTTCTTCCAACTCGGTTTTGATGGCGTTCATGCCAAGACGGTTGGCGAGCGGCGCATACACATCCAGCGTTTCACGTGCCTTTTTCTGCGCGTTCGACTGCTTGACGTAACGCCATGTACGGGCGTTGTGCACACGGTCGGCGAGCTTGACCACCAGCACGCGCACGTCGCGGCTCATCGCCACCACCATTTTGCGGATGGTCTCGGCCTGGGCGGAATCGCCGTATTCCATTTTGGAAAGCTTCGTGACGCCGTCCACCAGGCCGGTCACCGTGTCGCCGAATTCGGCGCGGCATTCGTCGAGCGTGTAGTCGGTGTCCTCCACCGTGTCGTGCAGAAGGCCCGCTGCCACAACCAGCGGCCCCATGCCAAGATCGGCGAGGATCTGCGCCACTGCAAGCGGATGGATGATGTACGGCTCGCCGGATTTACGCCGTTGCGACGAATGCTGGTTGACGGCGCGCCGGTAGGCTCTCGCGAGAATGCTCATGTCCTCGTCGGGATGGTGGTATTCGCACATCTTGAGGATTGGTTCAAGCGGGTCAAGCGGATTCGTGCTGATCTCGCAGCCCAACATTCTGGCCGAACGAACCTCATGATCCATGTCGCTCATTTCGCTCCTCCTCGCTTGGAATGTACCCTATAGTACCCGCGCATCACCATATGACGGATGTATCCGGCCGCGTGTTGCACGGCCGGATACATCCTCGGTCTTTGTGTATTGCAGTCCCGTCAGGACGCAACGCCGGTTGATCCGAAGCCACGTTCCGCGCGGTCGGATCCGGGCAGGGTCTGCGCCTCGATGAATTTTGCCTCGACGTAGCGTTGGATGACCAGCTGTGCGATGCGGTCGCCCGGATGGAACGTCACGGCGCGTTCCGGATCGAGGTTGATCAACGGCACCTTGATTTCGCCACGGTACCCAGCGTCGATGGTTCCCGGCGCGTTAAGCACCGTGACGCCCTGCTTGACGGCGAGTCCCGAACGCGGATGCACCAGCGCCACATAGCCGGCAGGCAATGCGATTGCCACTCCCGTGGGCACCAGCGCCCGCTGGAACGGCTTCAACGTCACTTCTTCAGTGGTGCGCAAATCGGCACCGGCGTCTCCGGCATGGGCGTAATGCAGCTGAGCCGGCTGCCCGGGATCCAGCGACTTTACCAGAACCTCGACGTTTTCCGGCTCGTTGTATGCCTCGTCGAACGCCATCAGGCCGCACACTCCTTGCATACCGGCTGTCCGTCGTCGGTAGTGTAGGCAAGCTGGCTGCGATGCTTCACCAGGAAGCATTCGGAGCAGATGAACTCGTCGCCCTGCATCGGAATGACGGTCACCGAAGCGTCCTCATTGCTCAAATCGGCGCCCGGCAGCTCGTAGTCTTCGGCAATGGCGTTCTCGTCATCGTCCATATCGTTGGAATTGTTCTGAGAACCCTTGCTCAAAGCCTGGAGCGACTCCTCGTCCTCGTCTTTGTTGCGCGGGGAATCATAATCCTGTGCCATCGAGATTCCTTTCGTCATCTATGGTGCTTATGCGCCATAGAATACATGACTTTTCCCCCGCTAGGATACACGAATTGAAATACTCGTAAAATCCGACACGTGGGGCACAATAGAATTAATAGAAAAATCTAAGGGAAAGTGGTGTGTTGTGCCTGAGAATGCGCTCGAAGATGCACGGTTCGATCATGTGAGTGAAACCGGTGAGCTCGTCTTTGTTTCAGGTGCCGGCAAATTCGCCGTCAAGGTCGATGAAGCGCTTGAAAGAGCCATTTTGGAGGCAAAGCAGATTCGCACCGAAACCCAAGAGGAGCGTCAGCAGCAAGCGCCTTCCACGCTGCCGATCTCCCAAATCCAATCCTTGATTCGAGCCGGAGCCAATCCGACCCGCGTGGCGGAGCGATATTCGTTGAGCGAAGCGCTTGTTCGGCGTTTCTCGGCGGCGGTGGAAACCGAAAAGCAATATGCGATCGAACAGTTCCTGGCGGTTCCCGCGCCGAAGGAAAGCCGTGTGCGCACGCTTTCCGAACTGATCGAACGCACTTTCGCCGCAGCCCACGTACGGTTGGAGGATGTGCGGTGGAAGGCCACCAGACGCGGTTTGGAACCGTGGAAGATTACCGCGGAGTTCGATTCCGCAGGTCATGCCGCCCGTGCGGAATGGTCTTGGAACATGCATGACAACGCGGTCAACTGTCTGAACGCAACGGCACGCAAGCTCATCGGCGAGCAAGACACGCCGACGGAAGGACACGCCGAGAAGCAGGTCGACCAGAATTTTCTCGCATCATTGAATTTGCCGGGCGATTCCGCACGTTCCGCACGTATCGAACAGACGGTGTCCGCTTGGAATGCTCCGGAACCGGTTGCACCACAAGCCACGAATATCAAGACCACCGTTGAGACTCAGTCATCGGCGACCGTTCCGCTGCCGAACCGTCCGGAAATCGCGACGACGCAGTACCCCGCCCCTTCAACGACGGAACCTGCCCAAAACTCGCAAAACACGCAATCCGCCGGCGAGCAGCAGTCCGATAAGTCCAAGATGGCATCATCCGATCCTCATAGTCAGAGCACCACCAAATCGAAGCGCCGTGCAGGACGCTCCGCAGTGCCGAGTTGGGATGAAATTCTGTTCGGTGACTGATTAACGTTCCCTAACATCCCACGGCAACATCCGTTCAGACGTTCGGATCATTCGATCAAGCCACGTCAATCAGGCATGGAATATCAGATTCCATGTAGGTCAGCGACCCGTGCACGCTGGGCAGATGCATCGCCTTCTCCGCCTGTGTGCGGGAATCGACAATGGTGGTAGAGCCCGCAGCGGAGACGACCACATCGCCGATCATCGACTTGACGCGTTCATCGACTGGTCCGTAGACGCCTTCCTCGATTGCCTGCCGGCGGGTGCGCACCTGGGCGCGCTCCCCCAGCACGTCACGCCAACGAGCGGCGATGTCCTCCGGATTCTCGCCATCCTCGCCATAAAGCATGACACAGCGTGGTTCGCCGCCGACATTCGCGACGCCCCACATCAGCTGGGGTTCGGACACTATGTCGATGCAGGCTTCCGGGTCGGCGGTTATCATGCCATGATCCGCCACGATGACGATCAGCGTGTTCTTCGGCACACTTCGACGCAGCAAAGACAACTGGGCGTCGATACGCTCATATGTGCCGATCCACTTGTCGGAGTCCCAGCCGTAATTGTGTCCGATCTTGTCCGCGTCGCGCAGGTACACGTATGTCAGTCCGGGCGTGTTCGCCGCTTTCGCCGCGGTCATGATACGTCGGCGTGGATCGTCATTGGAGATGTAGTCGCTGCCACGCAACGCCGCCTGAGTCAACGCGGAGAACGCGAATTTCGGCAGTCCCGAACTGGTGACGCGAACGTCCTGTTCCGCCAATCGTTCGAATATGGTCGGCTGCTGTTGCAGTTTCAGCGGTGCGGGCGCGTTTTTGAAAGAGATGAGCTGGCAGATTTCGCCATTGTCGGGATTGAGCTGCGTATACCCCGTCATGCCGGTTAATCCGGGGCATGTGCCGGTGCCGAACGTGGACATGGCGGCCACGGTGGTGCTGGGCATGCATGTGGCGATTGGCCGCTGGTTAACGCTGTCCGCCATCAGCGACCGTAGATAGGGTGAATGCCCCAATCTCATATTGATGTTCCAATATCCGAGACCGTCCACCAGGACCACGACTGCCGAACGCGCGTCCGGCAGGCCAAGTGCCTCTTGGAGTCGTTTCGGATCGGCATGGATGGCCGTTGGAATCGGATGCCCGATGGCGCTGGAAATGGCGGGAAGTACCGAGGATAGGTGGAGAGCACCGCCGCGGCCGCCCTCATCCGGCAGTTCGTCGCCATATCGTGCCGGACTGGTCATGGCTAGCAGCTGGTCGATTTCGGGCACTTCAACACTCATGGTTCCCATTCAAGCACCGCGGCAGTACCAGCTGGTAATATTGCTAGGTTGATTACCATAACCTTTCCGTGAGGAGAACCACCGCATGGTGTCGCACCGCAAACCGGCAAAACCAGCCTTTGACCCGCGTACGGTCAAGGAGAACATCGTCGAAACGCCGTTGAACGAGGAAATGAGCAAGTCGTTCCTCGAATACGCGTATTCGGTGATTTACGCCCGAGCGCTGCCTGATGCCAGGGACGGTCTCAAGCCGGTGCAACGACGCATCATCTATCAGATGGGTCAGATGAGCCTCAATCCGGACCGGCCGTATATGAAGTCGGCGCGTGTGGTTGGCGAAGTGATGGGCAAGCTCCATCCGCATGGCGATTCCGCGATTTACGAGGCGATGGTACGTTTGGCGCAGCCGTTCGCGATGCGGCTGCCATTGGTGGACGGTCACGGCAATTTCGGTTCTCTCGATGACGGTCCTGCTGCTTCTCGTTATACCGAGGCTCGTATGGCGCCGGCCGCGTTGGGCATGAATGCCGATATCGCCGAAAATACCGTCGATTTCACGCCGAATTACGATAACAAGCTTCAGGAGCCGACTGTGCTGCCTGCCGCGATTCCGAACCTGCTGGTCAATGGTGGTTCCGGCATTGCCGTCGGCATGGCCACGAATATGGCCACGCACAATCTTGGCGAGGTGGTGGCTGCGGCCAAGCATCTTATGCGCCATCCCGACGCGACGTTAGAGGAGTTGATGCGCTACGTGCCGGGTCCGGATTGGCCGGGCGGCGGCGTGATTGTGGGCCGCAAGGGCATCCGCGAGGCGTACGAGACGGGTCGTGGCGCGTTGACCACGCGTTCCGTGACGCATATCGAAAACGTGACGGCTCGCAAAAAGGCCATCGTCGTGACGGAACTGCCGTTCATGGTGGGTCCGGAACGTGTGTTGGAACGTATTTCCGAAGGTGTGAAGAACCGTAAGCTGGACGGCATTTCCGGTGCCATCGATCTGACTGACCGGCATAACGGCACGCGCCTCGTCATCGAAATCAAAACCGGGTTCGATCCGAACGCGGTGCTGGCGCAGCTGTTCAAACACACGCCGTTGCAGGACAATTTCACCATCAACAATGTGGCGTTGGTCAATGGCCGTCCGCACACCATGGGATTGAAGGAAATGCTTCAGGTGTGGGTGGACCATCGTCGTGTGGTGATCCGCCGACGCAGTGAATTCCGCAGGAAGAAGGCGCTTGAGCGGCTGCACTTGGTGGAGGGCTTGCTGCTCGCCATGGTGGACATCGATGAAGTCATTCAGGTGATTCGCTCTTCTGATGATGCCGAGGCCGCGAAAACAAAGCTTATCGCCGTATTCGATCTGGATGAGATTCAGGCACAGTACATTCTTGACTTGCGGCTGCGCCGTCTGACCAAGATGAGTCGTATCGAGCTTGAGGCGGAACGCGACGATCTGAAGCGGCGTATCGAAGAGCTTGAACGCATTCTTGCTTCCGATGAGGCGCTTGACGGCGTGGTCATTGACGAAGTGGATGACGCCGTGGCCAAATACGGCACTCCCCGGCGCACGGTGCTGCTGGATGAGGATGAGGAAGGCAATTTGACGCCTGTTGTGGCGCATGGCGATGATGGCGTCTCTGCAAACGCGATGGCTGCCGCGCGCGCCGCCGCGACCGTATCCTCCGCAGCAGCCGATGTCGCCGCAGCCGCAAAGGCCGCAAAGAAGGCCGGCGATGAGAATGCCACCGCATCGGCTCTGCAGATTGATGACGAGCCGTGCGCGGTGATGCTGTCCGCCACGGGCCTGATCGCACGCACTTCCGAGGATGCGGTGGAACGTTGGGAGAATCGTTCGGCTTCCGACGGACGTGCCAAGGATGATCAGATCGTTTCGATGTTCCGCACGTCCACACGTTCCTCATACGGCTTGGTTACTTCAGCGGGTCGTCTGGTGCTGGCCCATGTGGTCGAATTGCCGAAGGTTTCCGCGGATGGGCCGCTCAGTGTCACGGGTGGTGTGAAGGCCGAGGAACTGCTGGGCATGACGGAGAACACCGATCCGATCCGCGGCGAACGGGTGATTGCTGCGATTGATATGCCGTCCACGGATGACGACGGTCAGCTTGTTCCTTTGGCGTTGGGCACCCGCAACGGCGTGGTCAAGCGTTGGAACCGTGAATCTCCGACCACAATGGATTCGTGGAGCGTCATCGATTTGAAGGATGATGACGAAGTGCTTGCCGCTGCCGAAGCCCGTGATGAGGATCGTCTGGTGTTTGTGTCCACCGATTCCTCGTTGTTGACGTTCGAAGCGAAGAATGTGCGTCCGCAGGGCCGTACCGCTGGCGGCATGGCGGGCATTCGTCTGGCTGAGGGGTGTTCGGTGGCCGCGTTCGCGGTGGTGCCTGATGGCAAGGTGACATGGAATTACGAAGAAGGCGAGAATGGACTGTTCTCCGCTTCCGGAGCCGTGGTGTTGACGGTTGCCGGCGATTCCGAAGCGTTGCCTGGCACTGAAAACGGTGCCGCGAAGGTCACGCCGTTGGAGATGTATCCGACGAAGGGCCGTGGTACGGGTGGCGTGCGTTCGCAGCGATTCCTCAAGGGGCAGGATACGTTGATTCTCGCGTTCGTGGGCGCGTATCCGTTGCATGCTTCCACGCAAAGTGGCGCTCCTGTGGAATTGCCGAAGCCTGATATGCGACGCGATGGTTCCGGTACGGATCTGTCGGCGCCGATTGCGGTGGTCGGCTGATTCGACGAAATCGATTGGCGGGGCTCTGGACTGGTTCTTCTTCCGGTTCAGGGCCTTCCCGTTTTGCGCACTTGGGCCGCCAGGTTGAATGAGCAGGCTGGGTGAAAGTGCCTCCGGCTTGGTTCAGCCATATAGCTTCATGCCTTGTGGGCTGTCCACGAACCCGGCAGCATGCAGCAAACGTCTGTATTCGTTGCGTTCCTTCAATGATTCACCGTTCATTTCGGCGAAGCTGACGCTGCCCTTGGACTGATGCTGCAATGCATAGGCAAGTTCCGTACATGCCGGCTGCAATATTCGCTCGTCATCGGTGAAGCTGACGATTCTGTGGCTTTTCGGCACGGCGAACAGCACCGGCATGCCGTGGTCGAGCACGATGACCGATTCCGCTCTGCGCGCCGGTTTCATATGGTGTTGTTCGGGCCATGTGATCGCGGAGCCTGTCAGGTTGGCCGGGTCGGTCACGTCGAGCGCCACGCAGGATTGGCTGCGCGCCTCGTCGTCGCCGCGCAAGGCGTCCACTGTGTCACGTCCGGCGAATTGGGCCGCTCCGAATCCTTTGACGAACATGCCTCTGACCAGATTGCCGTGTTCCTCCATACGTTTGAGTACCGGGTATAGTCCGGAGAATCCGCCTGCGACCTGCTCCTTGTCGATTAGCGGAGCGGCGATCACGCCATATCGGTCGAGCAGCGATTCGATCAATGCGATGTCGTATTCCTCGATGCCGGCTGTTGGTTTGCCGGCGGTATCGTCCGTTTGATCCGGTATCGCCATTGGACTGGTCCGGGACGAGTCGACCGCGGACCATAATCCACCGAGCGTCGCCGGTGTCGAGGCGTGGATCCGTACGCGTCTGCGTGCGGCAGTGCGTGGCGCGCGCACTGAAACCGTGCCTTGAGCCAAGGCCCGAACGGGAGCGAATGAACTGTTCGTCACTTTGCCTTGCCATACCAAGGACCACAAGGCTTCCTCGAACTGGCTTTCGCCCCATGCGGGAAGGATGATTTCCCCTGTTTCAGGATTCACGTTGACTTCCGCATGTTCCTGCCAGATGGCTTTGGCGGCCGTGGAAAGCTGCCGCGCATGGAAGGCTCCCCCATTCGATAATGCGGCAAGTATCGTCTCCGGCACGGTCATGGTTCCGGCACTATAGGCATTGTTCTGCGATTGTTCGCCGGGTTTCACCAGCAGCCGTGAATCAGCTGGATGGAATGCGATGCCGCCGGCTTCCTTGGCGTTGGAACCATTGATTTTGGAGCCGACCCATACCACGTCTCCGGATGCGAGCAATTCGTCCAACATACTCGGTTGGTAGTCGCGAACGCGTGCGGGGAAGACCGAGGATTCCCAAACGGAGGCGTTGAGGTATATGCCTTCAAGCTGTTCAATCACACGCATCAGCCCGTCGACGCCTTCATATCGGGCGCCACCCACAGGTCCGACGCCTTGTCTGTCCAACAGGAACGCCTGATAGACGGCCGGTTCCACCGGCTTGATGGCTTTGCGTGCCTTGGCAAGCGAAAGCGCGCGGATACGCCGAAACACGTCTTTGTGGAGCCATTGCTGGGGCGTTTGCCGAGGTGACCGTTCCGATGCTGAATCATCGGAACCATTGGCGTCCGCTCCGGCCGCATCATCGACGAAATGGCCTTTCAGCAGTTCGCCTTTGGCATGTAATTCATCCAACATGCGTACGCCTTGGACAGCGTCCAATCCCAGTTCGGCGATCATCTGATCCGCGGTGAATGGGCCATGCGTTTTGACATATCGCGCCACACGGCCGGCAATGTCGGTCTCGTCCAAATCGTTCCAGAACGTCCGTCCGGCAAGCTCCTTCCCAACCTGCGCGATGACGTCGGCATCCAACAGCGAAGCCATGTCCGTGGCGCCCAGAAGACGTTCCAGCACTTCCGGGTCCATGGACAGCAGTTGCGTGCTGCGTTCGGCTTGCGGCACGTCGTATTGGTACATGACCGCGCCCACGTATCCGAACAGCATGTTTTCCGCGAACGGCGACGGCGTTTCCGTGACGGTCTCGCTCAAAGAGATGACGCCGGAGCGTAATCCGGACATCACATGTTTCAGCGCGGGCAGATCGTACACGTCCTGTAGGCATTCGCGTGCGGTTTCCAACAGCAGCGGGAAGTTCTTCCGAGTTCGGGCGGCGTTGAGCAGTTGCGCCGCGCGCAGCCGCTGCTGCCATAAGGGGACGCGTCTGCCGGGGTTGGCGCGTGGCAGGAACAGCGATCGCGCCGCGCATTCTCGGAATCGTGCGGCATACAGCACGCTTTCGCCGACTTGTGTTTCGATGATGCGTTGCAGCTCTTCCGTGTCGAACAGCAGCAGCCCGCGGATCGGCAGGTTGCCGTCGCTGTCCGGGAGGCGGATGATGATGCCGTCGTCGGCCGCGTATACCTGCCCGTCGAACCCGTATCGTTGTTTGATACGTGTGGTGATGGCCATGGCCCATGGTTCGTGCACGCGTCTGCCGTATGGCGAGTGGACGATCACACGCCAATCGCCTTCTTCATCCTGGCAGCGTTCGACGACCAGCTCACGGTCGTTGGGAATCGTTCCCGTGGCGGCGCGCTGTTCGGCAAGCAGGTCGGCAAGATTGCCGATGGCGTTGTCGTCCAATCCGTCACGACGTAGACGTGCGATTGTTGTCGTGTCGAATCGGCTGGTTTTGTCTCCTGCGATGCCGTCCGAGACTTCCGCGCGTAGTCCTTGCGCCATATCGCGTATGAATCGGCCTTGGGACCGTCCGAATGCCGCGTCCCGCCCGTCGCCTTCGCCATGCCAGAACGGCAGTCGGGCGGTACGCCCTGGAGCAGGAACCACCACCACACGGTCCCGGGTGATTTCCTGGATCTGCCAGGTCGATGTGCCGAGGGTGATGACGTCTCCGACCCGGGATTCGTACACCATTTCCTCATCCAGCTCCCCCACTTTGCGTGGGCCCGGTCCGGAGCCTTCTTCGGGAAGCACCACGGTGTAGGTTCCTCGGTCGGGTATGGTGCCTCCGCTGGTCACGGCCAGTCGTTGAGCGCCAGGGCGCGCGGAGATGAGACCCGCCTCTTCGTTGTATTGCAATGGAGGTCGGAAGGCGGAGAAATCCTCGCCGTTGTAGGCACCGGTCATCATGCCCATCACAGCATCGAACATGGTTCTGTCGAGATCTTCGAATGGCGCGGCCTTGCGCACGGTCACGTACCAGTCGTCTGGTTTCAGATCATCCATCGCCGCGGCGGCGACGGTTTGCTGGGCAAGCACGTCCAAGGGGTTGCATGGAATGGTCAGTGTTTCGATGTCTCCGGAGCGCATGCATTCGATGCTTGCGGCCGTGCCGATGATTTGTTCTCGGGTGATTGGGTAGAACAGCGCATGCGAGACTCCCCCGACCTTGTGGTCGGCGCGCCCCACCCGCTGCAATCCCGAGGACACGGACAATGGCGGTGCGATCTGGATGACCAGATCCACCGACCCCATGTCGAT
>ERZ506938.832-NODE-832-length-13077-cov-5.043465_pt1 | contig 13077 bp, 10 predicted proteins | sample MGYA00513172_ERZ506938 | MGnify/ENA metagenome assembly ERZ506938
GTGTTAAGCACGCCGCCAGCGTTCATCCTGAGCCAGGATCAAACTCTCGTTAAAAATGTTTGTATCCGGGTCAGAATCGCTTGGCAATTCTGTTCCTGTTTACTGTTCTGGTTCGACATCTTTCGATGTCCGTTCTTGAAAAATCTCTTTAAAGAATTTTCAGGGTTTGTTGTCTATTGTTCAGTTATCAATGTTCTTTTTGTTGTTGCCGTTTCATGCGACAGCTTTTATATTATATCAAAGTGTTTCATATTTGTCAACAACTTTTTTATTTCTTTTTTGCTGTTGTGAAGCAGTTCCTCACGCGACAGCTTATTTAGAATAGCATATTCATCAAGGCTTGTCAACAGCTTTTTGATTTCTTTTTGCAATTTACTTTTTTCAAAGTTTTCGTCTGAATATTCCCATACTCATGCTCGAATTTTTATGCAAAACTTTTTTATTTTTCATCCGCTCTGCCTCTGCATGCCACTCCTTAGTCTCTGTCTCGACTAGCGAACATATGGTATCTTACCACGGCTTTCCTGAATTGTCAATGTTGTTTTTATATTTTGCGCAATTCAGAATATTCTGGCATCAATTTAACATGCTTTTGCGAATGGCGCGGCTGAACATCCCCTTCCATTTGCCTTTCCATTTCCTTTTTCATTTCACATTTACAAAAAGCAGCCATACCAACACTCTGATACAACTGCTTGTATTTTAAAACATTGATTTCATTTTAATTATCAGATATAGGGTTGCAAAAACTGCAAACAGATACACACACCCAATAATTGCAGAACTCTTTTTCCCTCTTCCCCATTTTTCCGTTGCAAGATACATTGCATCCAACACATCAAACAGAAAGAAAAACTGGAATACCGTATGTACAACTGCTTCGGCAAACCCTATTTTCCCACTTTTATAGGTCATACGGATCACCTGGATCCCATAAAAGCTTCCCGGTAAAATAGCAAGCCATGTTGCACCAACCGAAAAAACGACTGCTACAATCAGCCACGGCAGCAATACCGGAGCAAAGATTATCGCGGCTCCCCGGCTTCCTACCAGCACTGCCATACTTATGAAAAAATAATAAATGAACAGAACCAGAAAATTTACACAGAAAAAGACAACCAGCCCATATTTATGGATCAGCATGCGGTTCACGCATTCAATCGGATTTCCCGTTTTGTATATCTTAAATGACTGTCCAATATTTATGATTCCCACAACTGCCACAAGTCCCCAATAAAAAAACAGTGGAAGAAACACAATCATCAACGTTAATCCGATATGCCCCTCCTGTATTTTATCCAGCAGTCCCGTAACAAGAATAAGATATACATATGCAAGTGGTACACATAAAGTTAATAGTATTACATAAAGAAATGTACTTTTCCGTGATTTTCTATTTTCCATATCCTGGCTCTCCATATTTCAGGAAAAGGGAACCGTAATTTTCTATACAGCTCCCTCTTTCCCTGTTTTCTATTTATCTGCGTCCCATAAATGCTTCAATCTCATCGATCTGTCTCGGAATTGCTCTTGACAGATTTTCACATCCGTCTTCTGTGATCAGGCAATTATCTTCCAGACGGAATCCAATGCCCCATTCTTCATGGTAAACACCGATATCTACACAGAATACAACACCCGGTACAGCAAGTCCGCTTCCTTCTACCACGTCATGTACATCAAATCCAACATGATGTGCTCCACCGTGCCACATGTAAGTCCCAATATCTTCAAAATTTTTGCATACTCCTGCTTCTTTTAACTGTTCAAATGTATATTTACGGATGATCTTATCCACATCCAGAAGCGGTACACCCGGTTTCAGTGTACTGAACATATATTCTGAAGTATTGTAAATGCACTCATAAAGCAATTTCTGACGGTCATTAAATCTTCCATTGCACGGAAATGCCCTGGATACATCGTTGATCTCATAATCCCATACAGCACCAACGTCATTCAGGATCATATCTCCATCCTGTGCCTGTCCGCGATAATCATAGTAATGAATTTTAAAGTTGTTCTTTCCTGATGAAATGATAGACGGAAATCCTGGTGAAAGCACTCCCCTCTGAGCCAGTGCATAATCAAATTCTGCTTTATACTGGTATTCGTACATTCCCGGTTTAGATGTTTTCATCATTGCTTCGATTCCGGCCTTTGTGATCGTTTCCGCTTTCTTCATTGCCTCAATCTCACATGGTTTCTTGATCAGGCGAAGCTGTTTCATGATCGGATGAAGATTACCAAGTCCAACAAACGGAGCATGTTCTTTCAGATACTTGCCAAGGCGGTATGCTTCTACTGCCGGCGTATTTTCATAAACCTTGTCAAAATCAAGATAAACTTTCTTAACATTGCCAGAAAATAATTGTCTGGAAAGATCATTCCGGAATGCTGCCACATATTTGTAATTCGTAATTCCGGAAAGTTCTTCTGCTTCCTCTTCTTTTATACGTCTTCCGGTCCAGCGTTCTGCAAATGCATCCGGTGGAAGAAGATACAGAGTTTCTTCAATTGTTCCCTCTCCGACATAAGTCATCAGTACAATATTTTCCTGCTCAATTCCTGTCAGATACAAAAAGTTACGATTTGTAAAAAACGGATAATTCTCATCATTGGTCTTGATCGGTGCATGTCCGCTGAATACAACCACCAAAGATCCCGCTTCAAGTTTCTGATACAGGCTCTTACGATTTCCTGCGTAAAATTCTTTATTCATTGGTCAATCCTCCTGCCCTCTGCGCTTAGTGTAAATATTTTTCTTTCAGATATTCAATATAATAACCGGTATTCAGCTCTTCTCCTGTTGCTTTTTTGAGCATCTCGCGCGCAGAATAGGTCTGTCCGTACTGGTGAATATGTTCTTTTAACCAGTTTCCAATTACAGATGAATCTCCTTTTCCCAGCTTTTCAAATGCATCCGGGCAATCAGCAAGAAGCTTATGAGCAAACTGTGCTGCGTAAGCATCTCCAAGTGCATATCCCTGAAAATATCCTACACATCCTGAAGCCCAGTGCACATCCTGCAGGATTCCTTCCTGATGATTCTTTGGAGTAAATCCCAGATATTCCTGATATTTTCTGTTCCATGCTTCTTCAATTGTATCCACTGTCAGTTTTCCATCGAAATATTCTTTTTCAATTTCGTAACGGATGATGATATGCAGGGTATTGGTAAGCTCATCCGCTTTCAGACGAATCAGTCCCGGTTTTACTTTATTGAGTGCCGCAAGGAATGTATCCAGAGAAATCTCTTTGTATTTTGGCACTTCCTTCTGCAGATATGGGTACAGGTTCTCCCAGAATTCTCTGGTTCTTCCTACATGATTCTCGTAGAATCTGGACTGGGATTCATGCATTGCACCTTCAATTCCGCCCCAGAGTCCGCTTTCTGCAACCTCATCGTTCGCATTATAATTATAGAGTCCGTGTCCAGTCTCATGAACCACTGCCAGAATCGCATGGATCAGCTCATCACAGTTTGTGGATGGTCTGGAATCACGAGGTCCGGTGCAGACACATACCGGATGATGGATCTCAAATAAAGTACTCTTATCTTTATCAAGTCCCAGGATCTCCTGCGCTTTCTTCACAATACGAAGTACTGTATCATGATCTGCTTCACATTCCAGAATGGAATCATCAATCTTACTCTGTTCTTCTCTTACCGCATTTAAAATTTCGCAGACAGCATCTTTGATTTTTGCCAAAATTGCATCAATCTCTTCCAGACGATAATCCTTATCAAACCGGTTCACCAGAACCTGATATGGTTTTTCATCCGGATTGATCGCTGTTGCTATCTTCTCCTGTAAATCAAACTGTTTTTTCAGTACCGGCTTAAAGCTTTCAAAATCATCTGCCTCATAGCATTTTCCCCATGCCAGCTGTCCATCTGCATTTGCCTGATTCAATTCTCCCTGCAGGCTTGCCGGAATCTGTACCGCTTCTTTATACTTTCCGATCAGATAACGTACCATACCTTTGTCTGTATCTGAATCAAAAGCTGTCTCTCCTTCCAGTGACTCTACCAGTTCTTTTGTCTCTTTGCTCGTCAGTTTCTCATTAGAAAGCTCTGTCAGATATGCTCCGACTTTCCCTTCATAATCAAATCCGTCCTTCGGGCAGTTATTCCATCTGTCATAGTAAATAATATTATCCATACACTCCAGATAACGGAGTTTCACAACAATATCCTTCACCTTTTCCATCTGTTCTTTTGTAGCCATTACCGTACCAACCTTTCTCCTTAGACTAATGTTCAAACTTTGGTCCGATTATACCATTTGTTTCTCCGTAGTGTCAATCTTTTGGCAAAAGCCGGTTCCTCTGTTATGCCTTTATTTCTTCACTGTAGATTCGTTCGATATGCATTGCCAGATACCCGATTTCCATCTCATCAAGTTCTTTTCCAATACTCTTTCCAAGCATATCGCAGACTTTTTTTGCAGTCATATACGCTTCCGGAAATTTGGATTCTATATATTCATTCATATTGATACGAAGATCCTCCCCCGTCATAGCACGTGCTACCATATATTTGATATGGTTCATCAGACGATTATAGGAAAGCGAGATCACATCGATCTTTTTTCCTGTTTCTTTTTCGATCATCTCAATACATTCTCTCACTGCACGGGCCGTCTGCATTGCCACAGACACTTTTTCATCCTCGATTGCTGAATGAATGTGAAGTGCCACGTATCCGATTTCATGCTCATCGATCGTGATCTGCATTCTCTTCTGCAAAATATCTCTGAGCACGGATGCTGCTTGAAATTCATTATGAAAAAGTACTCTGATATCATCTGTCAGTGGATTGCTGATCTGCTCCTGATTCCGGATTCGCGAAACAGCAAAGGAGATATGATCTGCCAGCGGGATCATGATCCGGCGGTCTACTTTCCCAAAAACTTTTTCTGCTTCCCGGATCACCTCATCTGCGATTTCCAAAAATTCCGGATCCATCTCCTGCACCAGAGATTTGGCAGATCCTCTGTCTGTCTGTTCGGTCAGGCGGTAAGTTGCTGTATCTTCTGTCACTTCAAAACGCTGACTGACCTTCTTTCCAAAGCCAATTCCTTTACCGAGAAGGACGTATTCCTGGTTATCCTCTGTATTGATTGCGATCACGCCATTATTATTCAAAATTTTGCTTACTCTGTACATATCTGATTCCCCCGAAGACGAGTTTTAAGTTCTGATTTTATCCTAGCAGAGAATGAGGGGAAAGTCAAAAAAAGGTTGAGAAAAAGGGAACGCAAATTTGGCTGTTTTCTGACGGGTGTGAAACAGCTTCCGCAAAAAACAAATAAAAGCAGAACGGGGCTGTTGCACGATGGATCGTGCTTAGCCCCGTAAGTTTGTTTGATGTTTTTGATGTGATTATCACAAAATCTGTGAATAGATTTTATTTGGTTTCCCGGATCTTCTTTCTGAGCGGAAGTACCATTGCAGGGGATACGGATAATTCGTCTAATCCCATGCTTAAGAATTCTTCGGTCAGTTCGAGGTCAGCTCCGAGTTCGCCGCAGATTCCGATCCATTTGCCTTCTGCGTGGGCATTTTCGGCTGCCATGCGGATCATTGCAAGGACTGCCGGGTGGTGCGGATCGTAGAAGGCATCCAGCTTCTGGTTCTGACGGTCGATTGCCAGCGTGTACTGGGTCAGATCATTGGTCCCTACGCTGAAGAAATCCACTTCTTTTGCCAGCTCACGACTCATCATAACGGCAGCCGGTGTCTCAATCATGATTCCCAGTTCCACATCCTCACGGAACGGGATCTGTGCCTCACGAAGCTCTTCTTTGACCTCTTCGATGATCACCTTGATCTGCTTCACTTCTTTTACCGAAATGATCATCGGGAACATAATGGCGATCTGTCCGTAAGCAGATGCCCGGTACAGGGCACGAAGCTGGGTCTTGAAGATCTCCGGTCTTGTCAGGCAGATACGGATTGCCCGGTATCCCAGTGCCGGGTTCTCTTCTTTGTCAAGTCCAAAGTAATCCACCTGCTTGTCTGCTCCGATATCCAGGGTACGGATAATGACCTTTTTGCCTGCCATATTTTCTGCAACCTGTTTGTATACCTGGAACTGCTGTTCTTCGGTCGGGAAATCTTCGCTTTCCAGATACAGGAACTCGCTTCGGAAAAGTCCGATCCCTCCTGCATCATTTTTAAGTACGGCGCCCACATCGGAAAGATTACCGATATTCGCATAGACATTGATTTTCTGTCCGGAAAGGGTGACATTCTCTTTGCCCTTCAGTTCTTCCAGAAGTGTTTTCTGTCTGCGGTCTTCTTCGCGCTTTTCGGTCATAGCCTTCATGGTCTCTTCATCCGGATCAATGTAGACGGTCCCGGTAAAGCCGTCGATGGCTGCCATATGTCCGTCATATTCTTTTGCAAGCCCTTCTCCCAGACCAATAACAGCCGGGATGTTCATGGTCCTTGCAAGGATTGCCGTATGGGAATTTGCTGATCCATACATGGTTGCAAATGCAAGCACTTTGGACTTGTCGAGCTGAACAGTCTCACTCGGTACCAGATCATCTGCTGCCACGATCACCGGTTCATCTGCCACAACACCGCTTTCCCCGGCATCCGAAAGGATACCGAGAAGTCGGTCCGATACATCTTTTACATCGGCCGCACGTCCCTGCATGTAAGCATCATCCATAGATGCAAACATCCGGGAGAAGTTATCTCCTGTTGCCGCAACAGCATACTCTGCGTTGACTTCCTGGGTGGCAATAATATTCTTAATCGAATCCACATAATCCAGATCCATCAGCATCATCTGATGTACCTCAAAAATTGCCGCATTGGCTTCTCCTACATCTTCCATTGCCTTGTCATACAACTCACCGAGCTGTGCGATCGCAGTCTCCTGGGCATCCTCAAAACGTGCCACCTCTGCTTCGGTATCCTCTACATGATACCGTCTTACCTGCTTTTCCTGTCTTTTATAGAAAGCAATCTTCCCGATGGCTACGCCACCAAAAACACTTTTACCACTTAGTGTAATCATAATCCTACAGATTCTCCTCTAATACTTTCTGGATTTCCGCGATTGCTTCTTCTTCGTCTTCGCCTTCAGCTGTGATGATAACCTCATTTCCCTTTTTTACGCCAAGACTCATAACTGCCATAATGCTCTTTGCATTAACTTCACGTGTATCTCCTGCTTTTTTGATCTTAATATCTGAAGTTTTTTTCGCAATTGCTTTTACCAGAATTCCTGCCGGTCTTGCGTGGATTCCCTGTGCATCTGTTACTACATACTTAAATTCTTTCATGATAAATTCTCCTCGTCTTTTTCTTTCATTTTTAGTTTACTTTTTTGACAGCGTTTTGCTTGCCAAAACGCCGCCATTATTAAAACAGCTTTCGCTGTTCTATTCTACTGTATCTACGGCAAATAGTGGATCGCCGGCTTTAACTTCTCCCGTCGCAAGGAGACGTACTCTCTGATTCTCTTCCAGTTCTGTACAAAGTACCGGTGAACAAAGAGACGGTGCATGCGAAGTCAGGAATGGAATATCGATCTTCATAAGCGGATCCCCCTTCTTCACTTTCTGACCATTTTCTACAAATACTTCAAATCCTTCACCGTTCAGAGATACGGTATCAATACCGATGTGAAGCAGCATGCCAAGTCCGCTTTCTGTCTGGAACCCAAGTGCATGCTTTGTTTCAAATACAAAAAGCACTTCTCCATCTTCCGGTGCGCAGATCACAGCATCTTCCGGTGTAACAACAGCTCCGTCACCCATCATTTTTCCTGCAAATCCTTCATCCGGACAGGTTGTAATATCACCTGCCATACCGGTGATCGGACTGGATACAACAATTGTATTTACCACTTTTTCCTGGGTTTCATTATTTTCATTTACAGTATCTGTATTTTCTTCAGCTGAATTCTCTTCTGACACAGCAGCGCTCTCATAATATTCATCCGGAGCTGTTTCCAGATAATCTTCCAGTTTAGACTTAATCACAGTTACCTGCGGACCATAAATGATCTGGACACCCTGTCCCTTTTTCACGATTCCTCTGGAACCTGTTGTCTTGATGATCTCATCATTTACGCGGGCTGCGTCATGAACTGTGATACGAAGTCTTGTTGCACAACAATCCACATCACTGATATTTTTCTTTCCGCCAAGTCCCTGTGTGATTGCCTCACTTACCGGATCTGCGGTCCCTGTATTCCCTGCTGTTTCTTTTCCTGCTTCTTTTCTGGCATTTACATCTGCCTTTGTATATAATTTTGTCTCTGTATCATCATCTTCACGTCCCGGTGTCTTGAAGTTAAACTTTTTGATCAGGAAACTGAAGATAAAGTAATACAGGAAGAAATAAATAATTCCAACCGGAATGATCCGAAGCCAGCTTGTCTTTGCATTTCCCTGCAGGATACCGAAAAGGAACAGATCCAGAAAACCACCAGAGAAGGTAAGTCCTACTGCTATATTCAGGATATGCGCGATCATGTAAGCAGAACCTGCAAGCACTACCTGTACAGCAAAAAGTGCCGGTGCAACAAAAAGAAATGAGAATTCCAGCGGCTCTGTAATACCCGTCATCATGCAGGCAAGTGTTGCAGAAAGGAGAAGTCCTCCTGCCTGTTTTTTCTTTTCCGGTTTTGCACAGCGGTACATCGCAAGTGCCGCTCCCGGAAGTCCGAAGATCATAAAGATAAATTCACCTGAGAAATATCTGGTCGCATCTGCGCTGAAATGTGCGATATTTGCAGAATCAGCAAGCTGTGCAAAGAAGATGTTCTGTCCTCCCTGTACCATCTGTCCCGCAACTTCCATTGTTCCACCGACTGCTGTCTGCCAGAATGGCATGTAAAATACGTGATGAAGTCCGAACGGAATCAAAGCTCTCTTAATAATACCAAAAATCAGGGTTCCCAGATATCCGCTTCCGGTTACCAGTCCGCCAAGTGCATAAATTCCATTCTGTACAACCGGCCAGGCAAAATACATTCCAATCCCAACAAACATGTACACCAGTGTAGAAATGATCGGAACAAATCTGGACCCTCCGAAGAATGATAACGCATTTGGAAGAACGATTTTGTGAAAACGGTTATGCAGAGCAGCAACACCAAGTCCTACAATAATACCACCAAACACACCCATCTGTAAGGACTGGATCCCGCAAACAGAAGTGATGGTTCCTTCCAGTACATTCGAAGCGATCGTTCCATCTGCGGTAATCTCTCCTGTGATCACAAGCATTGCATTGATTGCAACATTCATAACAAAGAATGCGATCAATGCAGAAAGTGCCGCTACTTCTTTTTCTTTCTTTGCCATACCGATTGCAACTCCAACCGCGAAAATCAGTGGCAGGTTGTCAAATACAGCACTTCCTACTTTGTTCATGATAATGAGTAACGAATTCAGGATGGTTCCGTCTCCTAAAATTTTCTCCAGACCATAAGTCTGGATTGTGGTAGCATTGGTAAACGAGCTACCGAATCCCAGCAGCAGACCCGCTACCGGAAGAATTGCGATTGGAAGCATGAAGGATCTTCCAACTCGCTGCAATACGCCAAAAATTTTGTCTTTCATTGCATGTACTCCTTTTCCTCAAGAAATTTTAATTACCTGGCTTATGCCTATGATATTATTTCCTTTCGTGGAAGCCTTTTATCCGAATTTTTGACGCAAAAAAGGCACTAACCCCACACAAATATCAAAATAATATCTATGTATGGTTAATGCCTGCCGTACAGTTACACACCAAAATCTGTAACTTACAATAATTTATTTTCCACTAAATGTCAAGCCTTTTCTGAAATCTTCTTTTTATAATCCTACGGACTGCACTAAAAGAATCAGAAGCATCAACGGTGCAATTACCTTGATCATTGCAACATAAAGCTTTTCTCTGCCAAACCTGTATCCGCCAAGTGTCACTTCATCGATGATCACTTTTGGTTTTACAACCCATCCGATCAGAATACAGGTAAGCAGTGCCACCATCGGCATCAGACAGTTATTGCTGATATAATCCATCACGTCCAGAATCTGCGCTACCGTGCCGTTCGGAAGTTTCAGTTCGAAATAAAGCTTGTTGTATCCAAGACATACGATCACACCAACGATCATTCCATATAAAGTAGTCAGGATCGTTCCTTTTTTTCTGGATACATGGAATTTATCCATCATGCTTGATACGATTGCCTCCATAACAGATACAGAAGAAGTAACCGCTGCAAAAGATACCATCAGAAAGAATACAATTCCTACCAACACTCCTGCTGCCCCCATTGCTTTAAATACTTTTGGCAGAGATACAAACATCAGTCCCGGTCCTGCAGACATTCCTTCGGTTCCCATAAAAGTATAAACAGCCGGAATGATCATAAGTCCTGCCAGAAGCGCTACAAGCGTATCAAAAAACTCAATCTGGTTGATCGACTTCATCAGATTGGTCTCTTTCTTCGCATAGGATCCGTAAGTAACCATAATTCCCATCGCCACGCTGATCGAGAAGAAAAGCTGTCCCAATGCATCCATCACAACCGAAAGGAAACTTTTAACCGTCATCCCTCTAAAATTCGGGATCAGGTAAATCGCCAGTCCCTGCATACCGGTTCTTGTCACTCCATCTGCATTTGTATGTTTCAGGGTAAGGGAAAATACAGAAATTCCCGCAATCAGTACAAACAGGATCGGCATCAGAATCTTACTGTATTTTTCAATTCCTTTATTTACTCCTTTATAAACAACCATTGCCGTAATAAGCACATAGATCAGCATCCATATGATCGGCTGTCCAACCTGTGTAATATAGCCTGTAAAATATCCGTCTTCTGCTGCCTGCGCCCCATGACCTGTGAGAAATGCCGACAAATATTTGAGTACCCATCCACCAATCGAACAATAATATGGAAGAATGATAACCGGTACTGCACATGCAAGCACACCGATTCCTCCCCATCCTTTATGCATCTGTTCATATGCAGTAAGCGGACTCTGTCCTGTCTTACGTCCGATCGCGATCTCTGTTGTCAGCAACGTAAACCCAAAGGTAAGTGCCAGTACCACATAGCACAGAATAAACACTCCGCCTCCACCTTTTGCTGCCAGATACGGGAATCTCCAGATATTCCCCAGCCCGACTGCACTTCCCGCAGCCGCCAGCACGAATCCGATCGAGCCGGTAAAATTACTCCTCTTCTTTTCCATCTTTTCTACACTCCTTTTACAGTGGTGCCTCCGTACACACCATCTCCAGCTTTTTAATAATATGATGTGAGTGTCAATAAGTATCAATTGCTTATTTGTGCGAGCACAAACGCAATTGATACTTTTGACACTTACATCATAATATATATAGAAATTATATTTTTCTATAAGCCAAAAACACCTCCGCCGTATGGCGAAGGTCCCTTCTTTAGCTTTCTTTTTATTTTAACAATCGGATATAGGAAAGTCAATGGAAGTATTTTACTCATTTTCTTGATCTTTTTTACACTGGGGCAGGCTCTCACCTGCCCCTTTATGAGTAGTATATCAATAATTTTTACAAAACGTCTTATTTATGCAGTTGCCGGAAGAACACGGGATAAGAATGACTGCGTCCTTCTCTCTCTTGGTGCTGTAAAAATTGCATCCGGTCTGCCTTCTTCAACAACATATCCGTCTGCCATAAAGATGACCCGGTCTGCCACATCACGTGCAAAGCCCATTTCATGTGTTACAACGATCATCGTCATTCCTTCTTTCGCAAGAGATTTCATAACATCAAGTACATCTCCTACCAGTTCCGGGTCCAGCGCCGATGTCGGCTCATCAAACAACAACGCTTTCGGTTCCATTGCCAGTGCTCTTGCAATGGCAACTCTCTGCTGCTGTCCACCTGAAAGTGTACTCGGATATACATCCGCTTTATCCTCTAATCCTACCTTATCCAGAAGTTCCAGTGCTTTTGCATGCGCTTCTTCCTTATTCATGTGTTTGGTAAGGATTGGTGCCATCATAACATTCTGAACAACAGTCTTAAGCGGAAACAGATTGAATTTCTGGAAAACCATTCCGACTTCCTCACGGAATTTGCGGATGTCACAATTCTTATCGAGAAGATTCTTTCCCTCATACTGTACGGTTCCGCCTGTCGGTCTTTCAAGCTGATTGATGCATCTTAAGAAAGTACTCTTTCCCGATCCGGAAGGTCCGATGATACAGACCACTTCACCTTCATTGATATCAAGATTGATATCCTTTAATACCTCCAGGTTCCCAAATTTCTTCGACAAATGATTTACTTTAATCATACCAATCACCTCATTTTCCTTTCTATCTGTTTCTGGACAATTATCAGTACCGAAAGTATCACCAGATAAAACGCTGCCAGTGCTGTGTATGTAGGAATTGCTTTAAAGCTCAACGCTGCATACGCCTGTGCCTGATGCGTGATCTCATTAACCGCAATCGCAGATAAAAGTGCGGTATCCTTAACAGAAATGATAAACTGGTTAAATAATGCCGGAAGTGCCGCTTTAAATGCCGGTGGGATAACCAGATGAATCATCGTCTGTGCACTTGTAAGTCCAAGTGATGCACCTGCTTCTTTCTGTCCCGGATCAATGCTCATCAACGCACCTTTTACAATTTCTGAAATAAATGCACCGGAATTCAGTGCGATAACGCCAATTCCCACTGCAGTGCTTCCAATATCGACACCCAAAAGCTTCGGAATTACAAAATATCCGTATAAAGCCTGCACCATAAGTGGTGTCGCACGAATGATCCAGATGTAAACTTCTGCAATTGCTTTCCCTATTTTATATTTCGACTGAAGCAGGTATCCACAGAGGCTTCCGATCAGGAAGCCAATTGTGATACCGACAACAGCAATTAAAATCGTAAGTTTTAATCCCTCAAACATCATTGGAAGTAAAACATTCAAAAAAGTCATATCCATATACTATCTCATCCTATCTTCTTTTTAGTTGCTGTCTGTTCTTTGATTATTCACACCATTTCGCATAGAGTTCATCTGTTGTGCCATTATCGATCAGTACTTTTACAGCTGCATTGATTTCAT
>ERZ506938.835-NODE-835-length-13064-cov-8.827043_pt1 | contig 13064 bp, 9 predicted proteins | sample MGYA00513172_ERZ506938 | MGnify/ENA metagenome assembly ERZ506938
CGCTCTTCCGATCTAAACCTCTTCGGATGAAGATTCTGAGAAAATATCATGATATCCTGATCAGTGGAAACAGATTTGGAGAATTAAAGGATGATGGGAAAGAGGTCTCACTTAAGGAACTGGTGTCCTATCCGTGGATCAGTCTGACTGCAGAGACGATTACCAGACGTTTTCTAAATGAATATTTTGAAAAGAACAGTCTGACATTTACACCGGATATGGAGCTTGCAACGACGGATATGATACTTCCGGCGGTAAGGCACAATCTGGGACTTGGTTTCATCCCGGCGGAATTTGCAGATTCGGAACTTAAGTCCGGACAGGTATTTGAGATCAAAGTGAAAGAAAAGCTGCCGGAACGTAATATCATACTGATCTACGACATGGAATATCCGCAAAGTATCGCGGCAAAAGAATTTCAGAAATTCCTGAAAGAAAAAGAAATGTAAAAACCCGGAAGCTTACATAAATTCGGATGATCAATAATGATCAGATAAAAGATAAAGGTATCGAATTGGAGTAAAATATTGTAAGCTTCCGGGCTTTTATTATATTAAAACAAACTAATCAATAGAGGACTTTTTTATTTATGCCACTCCCAGTTACGGATCTCTTCAAGATCCTGTCCGTATTCGGCAATGTACTGTTTGTGCTCTACCAGCTTGTCGTTCATTTTCTGGATCAGGAAGGATCCCTTGTTGCCAAGCTGTGGCAAGTGCATGATTGCATCTTTTACCAGGTTGAAACGGTCGATCTGATTCTGTACACGCATATCGAATGGTGTAGTGATCGTTCCTTCTTCCTGATATCCATGAACAGAAATGTTATGGTTGTTACGTTCATATGTAAGTTCATGGATCAGTGTCGGATATCCGTGGAATGCGAAGATTACCGGTTTATCCTTTGTAAAGATTGCATCGTATTCTGCATCACTTAATCCGTGAGGATGTTTGTGGTCTGATTCGAGCTTGAACAGGTCAACTACGTTAACAACACGGATCTTAAGGTCTGGCATCTCATCACGAAGGATGGTAACTGCAGCCATTGTTTCCAGTGTAGGTGTATCACCACAGCAAGCCATAACAACATCCGGCTCTTCACCACAGTCGTTACTTGCCCACTCCCAGATACCGATACCCTGTGTACAGTGCTTAACAGCCTGTTCCATAGATAACCACTGGCAGCTTGGATGCTTAGATGCTACGATCGCATTTACATAGTTCTTACTCTTGATACAGTGATCGAAGCAGGAAAGTAAGCAGTTTGTATCCGGTGGGAGATACATGCGGACAACATCTGCTTTCTTATTAGCAATGTGATCCAGGAATCCCGGGTCCTGATGTGTGAATCCGTTGTGATCCTGCTGCCATACATTTGATGTCAGAATGAAGTTAAGAGAAGCAATTGGCTGTCTCCATGAAAGCTGGTTGCATACTTTTAACCATTTTGCATGCTGGGCTGCCATAGAGTCAACAATACGGATGAATGCTTCGTAACTTGCGAAGAATCCGTGACGTCCTGTTAACAGATAACCTTCCAGCCATCCTTCACACATATGTTCACTTAACATACCATCCATGATACGTCCGTTTCTTGCAAGACAATCGTCTGTGTCAAGAAGTCCGGCGTTCCAGTCACGGTTCTGTGTTTCAAATACTTTGTATAAACGGTTAGACATACTTTCGTCAGGTCCGAAGATACGGAAGTTCTTGTTCTCTTCGTTTAATTCGAAGATGTCACGGATATATCCGCCAAGTTCGATCATATCCTGAGCCTTTGTCTTACCTGGTTCAACTTCGATTCCATAAGAACGGAAATCAGGAAGTCTTAAGTCTTTTAATAATAAACCACCATTTGCATGTGGGTTAGCTCCGAGACGGGCATCTCCCTTAGGTGCAAGTTCTGCAAGTTCTGGGATCAGGCGTCCGTTTTCGTCGAAGAGTTCTTCCGGATGATAGCTTTCCAACCACTCTTTTAAGAGCTCCAGATGTTCCGGACTTTCCATTGTAAGTGGTACCTGGTGTGCACGGAAAGATCCTTCAATCTGCTGACCGTCTACAACCTTTGGTCCGGTCCATCCCTTTGGAGTACGAAGAACGATCATTGGCCACATCGGACGTTCTGGATCGTTGTTCTCACGTGCATTTTTCTGGATTGCCTTGATCTCTTCGATAACAGTATCCATTGTCTCTGCCATCTTCTTGTGCATGGTCATCGGATCGTCACCTTCTACGAAGTAAGGTTTCCAACCGCATCCTTTGAAGAAGTTTTCCACTTCCTCATGTGAAATACGTGAGAAGATAGTAGGGTTACTGATCTTATATCCATTTAAATGAAGAATTGGAAGTACAGCACCGTCTGTAACTGGGTTCAGGAACTTGTTAGACTGCCATGAAGTAGCTAACGGTCCGGTCTCAGCTTCACCGTCACCAACAACAACAGTTGCGATCAGATCCGGGTTGTCGAATACAGCACCGAATGCATGAGCGATAGAGTATCCAAGCTCTCCACCTTCGTTGATAGATCCTGGTGTCTCTGGTGCACAGTGACTCGGAACTCCACATGGGAATGAGAACTGCTTGAACATCTTCTTCATACCTTCTTCATCCTGGCTGATGTTCGGATATACTTCGCTGTAAGAACCTTCCAGATATGTATTGGCAATTAAGAAGTTTCCGCCATGTCCAGGACCTGATAATAAGATCATATCCAGATCATAACGTTTGATTTCACGGTTGCAGTGTACATAGATAAAGTTCTGTCCTGGGACAGTTCCCCAGTGACCAACGATTTTTTTCTTGATCTGATCCATTGTAAGTGGCTCTTTTAAGAGCGGATTGTCAAGAAGATATAACTGACCGGCTGACAGATAGTTGGCAGCACGCCAGTAAGCATTCATCTTTTCAAGCATTTCCTGAGATAACGGCTGCTTCTCAAGACATGTTTTTGTGTCTTCCATATTCTTACCTCTTTCATAAAAACTTTGTGTTAATTATTTAACCAAATGTAGGATATCATAATAAGAACAATACGTAAAATAGCAATTATGCATTAAGATTATAAGTTTTTGATATGGATGTACGGATAAAAATACAAAGGAAGAGAAGTATCTACATATAATAAAAGGATTTAGTTCGAAAAGGATTTAGAGCGAACGAAAAATAAAATACAATCTAATTCGACATATTTGTCAAAAACAATACAAGTAAATGGAAAAATGAAAGTTGTATTGCTTTCTAAAGAAAATATGAAGAAAAAGCCAAAAAGTGCACAAAAAATTCATTTTTTGTTCACAATTATAGCGGCTAAGACTGTCAAAACGCACAAAAAGATAGAAAAACACACATAAAAGCAATGGAAAACAACTTGCAACGATACAACTTTGTGAGAAAAAATGGTTGTATTTTATTGCGAAACCGGACAGGTTAAGTATATAATTGAATCATCAAATAAATAGAAAACGGAGGAGACATTATGAAGAGAGTTCTCAAAAAAGTAACAGCAGCTCTTCTGGCAGCAACAATGGTAGTTGGACTTGCTGCATGTGGAAGCGGCAATGGTGGCTCAGGTAACAAGAGCAGCAAATCAGGAAAGGTTAAAATCGGAGTTTCTATCTGGTCTTCAACAGACGTTCTTGGATCACAGTGTAAGAAGATGCTGGATGCAGCAGCTAAAGCACTGGATGTAGAAGTACAGTATGTTGACCAGGGACATGTATCTGAGAAAGTTACAGCTTCTGTAGAGCAGTTAGCAGCAGCAGGATGCCAGGGAATCATCATCTGTAACTCATCTGATACAGAGATGACATCAGCAATCAAGACATGTAATGATAATAAAGTATATCTTGCACAGTTCTTCCGTGTAATCAGCAAAGAAGACAGTGCAGATATCTACAAAGCAGCAAAAGATTCCGCTTACTACATCGGAGCAGTTCATGAAGATGAACCTGCAAACGGTGCAGAACTTGTTAAGATCCTTCTTGATAAAGGCGATCGTAACATCGGTCTTATCGGCTGGGAGCAGGGAGATGCTACATGGCTCGGAAGATGGAAAGGTTACAAAGCCGGAGTTGAAAAATGGAACAAAGAAAACCCAGACGACAAAGCAAAAATTTCTGAGCCACAGTACGCTGGTACAACTTCAGAAGGTGGATCAAAAGCCGCTGAAGCTTTAATGGCAGCAGATCCTAAGCTTGATGCATTGATCCCAGCTGGTGGTGGTGGAGATCCACTTCAGGGAGCAATCGCAGCAGTTGAACGAGCAGGAAAGACTCAGGACATCGATATCGTTTCTACAGACTTCCTTCCAGACCTTGGAGAAAGACTTCAGAATGGATCAATGGCCGGTGAATCCGGTGGACACTTCTGTGACCCATTGATCGCATTCATGATGGTTTACAATGCAGTCAAAGGTAACTACAAAGACTTCGCTGGTAAATTCGAAGATGTTCCATTCCCATACCTGTATGTATCATCAGCAGATGACTATGCAGCATATGAGAAATATTTCGTAGATCAGCTTCCATACACAGACGATGAATTAGTAGCTATGTCTAAAGAAAGTCTGAAAGAGTTGAAAGCAACTGCAGAAAGCGTATCTATCGCTGATGCAGAAAGCCGTGCTGGTAAATAAACCGGACGCAAGATAACAGAAAATAATTTGGGGGGTGACGTCGCAAGAAAGGCGATGCCACCTTCCCTTTTAAAAAGATAATAAGAAGAGGTAGATAATATGGGCACTACTAAAAAACTCTCAGGAAAGACAATGGGATATGTAATCCTGATCGGTCTTGTAATTGTTTCCTGGGTAATCTTTAAAATATTGACACCACATAACTTCGGCTCATTTTCCAATATGCTCAATTACTTTCAGGCCAGTCTGATTGCCACTGTAGGTGCGGTTGGTTTCTATTTCGTAATGGTAATGGGAATGTTCGATTTCTCTATTGGTGCAAATATCATGCTTTCCGCAATCGTTGGTTGCGTATTGGCAACAAAATTTAATTTAGGATATTTCGGACTGATCGTCGGAGGTATTCTTACAGGCACTATCGTTGGTTTATTAAACGGAATCTTCTATGTAAAATTAAGAATTCCATCTATGATCGTTACAACAGGTCTGGCGCTCATCTATGAGTCGTTAGCAAACTACATGGCAGGTGGTGTGGAACAGACACTTCCGGCACACTTAAGAGCATTCGGACGTATGCCTTGGGATATTATCCTTGCATTGGTAGCATGCGTTGTTGCTTACATATTCTTAAACTACACTAAAATCGGAACTTATACTTATGCAATTGGTAGTGATGAGTTCGTTGCCAAGAACATGGGTATTAATGTTAATAAATACAAGGTACTTGCATTCATCTTAAGTGGTGCATTCCTTGGAGTAATGGCAATTCTGACAATCAGTTATGGTTCTTCAATGGTAGCGGTTACCGGTATGGCATCTATGAGCCGAAACTTCGTACCGACTATGGGATGTTTCTTCGGTCTGGCATTTAAGAAATATGGTATGCCGCTGCAGGCTATTATCATCGGTGAATTCGTAATCAATATTATTTTCTTCGGTTTCATCGCACTTGGTGCTCCTACAGCGATCCAGGACGTTATTACAGGATTTGCACTGCTGATTATCGTTACTCTGACAACAAAGGTTACAAAAGGCGAGATTGTCAAGTAATAGAAGGAGGAAGACAGCAATGAGTGAAGTGAGATTACAGGTAAAACATGTTTCTAAAAACTTCGGTATCACGAAGGCGTTGAAAGATGTGTCATTTAATATCAATAAAGGTGAGGTTCACGCACTGATCGGTGAAAATGGATCCGGTAAATCAACAATGACAAATATGTTGACAGGAATCTATACACTGGAAAGTGGACAGTTCATTCTGGATGGAAAAGAAGTTCATCCGAAGAACCAGGTAGAAGCAAATGAAGAAGGTATTTCTATCATCGTACAGGAACTTGGAACTCTTTCCGGACTGACGGTAGCAGAGAATATCTTCCTTGGACATGAAGATCAGTTCGTTCATCTGGGGATCAAGAATACCGCAGCAATGAACAAAAAAGCAAATGAGCTTTTACAATCCTATGGATTTGATAAGATCAAAGCAGGAGATATGATTGATGATTATAATTTCGAAGATCGTAAACTGGTTGAGATCGTAAAAGCTACATATTTTAATCCTAAGATCGTCGTTGTCGATGAGACGACAACTGCTCTTTCGCAGGAAGGACGTGAAGAACTGTACAAACAGATGAATCGTGTTCGTGACAATGGAAATACGGTTATCTTTATTTCCCATGACCTTCCGGAAATTCTTGACAAATCCGATACAATCACAATCCTCCGGGATGGTGTATATATCGATACGGTTAAGAGTGCAGATGTGAACGAAGATGATCTGAAGAAGCTGATGGTTGGACGTGAGGTAACAGGTGATTACTATCGTTCAGACTATGGTGAAAAAGTATCAGATGAAGTTGTATTATCCGTAAAGAATGTTACAGTTCCAGGACTGATCGAAGATATCAGCTTTGATTTACACAAAGGAGAGATCCTTGGATTCGGTGGTCTGTCAGAATCAGGTATGCATGAGATCGGTAAAGCAATCTTCGGTGCATCTTATGACAGAGAAGGTGAAGTTGTTCTGGCTGACGGAACACACATCAACGATATTCCTACAGCAATTAAGCACAGCATTGCTTATACATCCAAAGACCGTGACAATGAGTCGGTTGTGCTGAATCAGAGTATCGGTGACAATATCTGCTTACCATCATTAGATGAACTTGCTAATAAAGCACATATATTAAGCGATAAGAAACGTAGAGAGTTTGCCGATAAATATGCAAAACAGATGTCTGTAAAGATGAATGATGTAAACCAGTTCGTTTCAAATCTGTCCGGTGGTAACAAACAGAAAGTTGTTCTTGCAAGATGGATCGGAAAAGATTCTGATATCGTTGTTCTGGACAGTCCTACCCGAGGAATCGATATTAAGGTAAAACAGGACATCTATCAGTTGATGAACCAGATGAGAAAGAACGGTAAATCCATCATCATGATCTCAGAAGAGTTGATGGAGCTGATTGGTATGAGTGATCGTATCATTATTATGAAAGATGGAAAAATCAGTGGAGAACTTGAACGTAATCAGAACCTGGATGAAAATGGTCTGATTTCGATGATGGTATAAGGAGGCAACTATGGGAAGTCAAGTAAGTGCAAAAACAAACGATAAGGAGCAGCAGCTTAAGAAAGCGTCTAAGATGGCGATGGTTCGTGCGCTCCTGCCAATCGTAGGATTGGTTGTTATTTTCCTGCTGTTCAATGTCCTGACAGATTTCCGTATGATGGGAAATATGTCACTGGCATTCTCGCAGGTATATGTTACAATGATTGCAGCTATGGGCGTATTCTTCATTATGACGATGGGCGGCCTGGACTTTTCTCAGGGATCTATCCTTGGAATTGCTTCAATCGTTGTATGTATTCTTTCAAAACATGGAATTGCAATTGCAATTCTTGGTGGTATTGCATCAGGTGTGATCATCGGTGCGATCAACGGATACTTCTACGTATACCGTAAGATCAAATCATTCATTGTTACAATTTGTACCATGTTCTTATTCCGTGGATTTATCAAATATATGACAACGAATGCACCTGTTTCCGGTTCTGCAACATTGATCAATTATGACAGTACAGGATTCAAAGTGGCTTGTACAGTAGTTGTTCTGGTTATTGGATTTATCGCATTCCGTTATACAAAATTCGGAACATATTTAAAAGCGATCGGAGCCGGTGAAAAAGCAGCAATGTTCTCAGGAATCCGTACAGACAGAATGAAATTCCTCATGTATGTACTGGCAGGTGCACTGACAGGATTTGCAGCATTTATCAACGTTATCAAGGTCGGATCTGTTACATCTTCCGGTGGTAACCAGTTAGAGACACAGATTCTGATCGCTCTGGTATTAGGTGGTATGCCTATTTCCGGTGGAGCCAAGGTAAGATTTGAAAATATCGTTGTTGGATCTCTTCTTTACATTGTACTGAACAGTGGATTGACAATGATGGGATTCTCAACACAGATGATGCAGCTGATCCAGGGAGTTGTATTCCTGATCTTCGTAGCAGTATTCGCAGACCGTGAATCACTTACAGTTATCAAATAATAAAATTATTTATTCATTACGGGCAAAGGCATTCTTTGATGTTTTTGCCCGTAATTGGTATATGGAGAGGTTATGAAGAACACGAATCAGGAAGGCTTAAAATATCAAAAATTATATAACTGGGCACATACCTTGATTACGAGTGGAGTGATCAAGAGTATGGATAAGTTTCCTTCAGAGACGAGTCTGCAGAAGAAATTTGGCTATTCCAGACAGACCGTAAGGACAGCACTGCAGCAGCTGGAAGAAGAAGGTCTGATCACCCGTGTGAGGGGAAGTGGAACGTATGTGTCTTATGAGGGACAGTTGATTGATGACAACCGTCCGCAGGTAGGGTTACTTTTGAGCTATTATTCCGAATATCTCTTTCCAGAGGTATATGACGGAATAGAATCATCCCTGAGCGAAAAAGGATATCGGATTGGTGTAGCGGTTACCAAGAATCGTCTGAATGATGAGGCAGCGTATCTGGAAGGAATGCTTAAGAACAATGTATCAGGACTGATCATAGAAGGGTCACGCTCTGCATTTCCGAACCCGAATATCCGTTTGTATGAAGAGATTAAGAAAAGAAATATCCCTACAATTTTTATTCATAACCATTATGAAAATATGGCATTTGACAGTGTGGAAACGTCCGATACACGGGCAGCGTATGAACTTACCAGGATATTGATCGAACATGGACACCGGAAAATCGGAGGAATCCTGAAATATGATGACATGCAGGGAATTGCACGTTATAAGGGATTTATACAGTGTATGTCCGATTATGGCATCAAATACGATGACGACTGTATCCGCTGGTATTCCACAAGAGAAATGGAAGATAAGTTCAGTAAAAAAGGACTTGCACATATTTACCGTCATACCAGGGATTGTACAGCACTTCTGATCTACAATGACGAAGTCGCATGGGTGTATCTGGAGTTCCTGGAAGAAAGGGGAATACATGTTCCGGAAGATCTGTCTGTTGTATCCTTTGATGATGCGGAATTACAGGATACGACAGATATAAAATTGCTCTCTGCCATACATCCGAAAAATAAGCTGGGGCGGATTACGGGAAATCATCTGCTGCGTATGATGGATGATGAGAACTGGCAGACAAAGAATTATGCATATCGTTTTCCAGCAAAATTAAATGACGGAAATTCGGTGAGAAAGTTATAAAAAAATAAATGAGTGGATTGACAGAATATGTGAATGGTGATATTATATTAATATAGTATGTTACTTGTTAGTGAACGAGGCATTAACTATGTATAAATTAGTAGTATTTATGCAGAGTTAGTGTCTCTTTTTTGTACTTATAATGATGTGAAAATCATCATCACGTATAGCATCTTCAAAAGAGCCTACACTATGCATAGATACCTGTACAAAGAAAAGGAGAAAAACTATGAAAGACAAAATCTTTGGCGTATTGCAAAGAGTAGGGCGAAGCTTCATGCTCCCGATCGCAATCCTTCCGGTAGCAGGATTGCTCCTTGGCCTTGGTAGTTCTTTTACCAATGCCACAACGATCGCAACTTATGGACTGCAGGGAATCTTAGGAGAAGGAACACTTCTTCACTCGCTGCTGATCATCATGAACAAAGTCGGAAGTGCAATTTTCGACAACCTTCCGCTTATCTTTGCCGTTGGCGTAGCCATCGGTATGGCAAAGAAGGAGAAAGAAGTTGCAGCGTTATCTGCACTGATCGCATACTTTGTTATGCACATTTCTATTAACAGTATGCTTGAAATCAGTGGTAAGATCGCGGCAGACGGAACCATTTCCAAGAATGTGCTAGAAGGAACGATTGCTTCGGTATGTGGAATTAATACACTGCAGATGGGTGTGTTTGGCGGTATCATTGTAGGTCTTGGTGTTGCGGCACTTCACAACCGTTTCCACAAGATCGTACTGCCGAATGCGTTATCATTCTTCGGCGGTTCCAGATTCGTACCGATCATTTCAACGATTACTTATATGTTCGTCGGAATCGCAATGTATTTCGTATGGCCAATCGTGCAGAACGGTATCTATGCACTGGGTAGTCTGGTAACAGGAACGGGTTACTTTGGAACACTGATCTTCGGTATTGTAAAACGTGCACTGATCCCATTCGGTCTGCACCATGTATTCTATCTTCCATTCTGGCAGACAGCTGTCGGCGGAACGATGGAAGTCGGCGGAAAGCTGATCCAGGGAGGTCAGAATATCTTCTTCGCACAGCTTGCTGATTCTGCACATATTACGCATTTCAGCGCAGATGCAACGAGATATTTCTCAGGTGAGTTCATCTTCATGATCTTCGGACTTCCGGGAGCGGCACTTGCAATGTACCGTACAGCAAAACCAGAGAAGAAAAAAGCAGCAGGCGGACTTCTTCTTTCCGCAGCACTGACATGTATGTTAACAGGTATCACAGAGCCTCTGGAGTTCTCTTTCCTGTTCGTAGCACCGGTTCTTTTTGCAGTGCAGGTGGTACTGGCAGGTAGTGCATACATGATCGCACATATCCTGAATATTGCGGTAGGACTTACATTCTCCGGTGGATTCTTAGATCTTCTGTTATTCGGTATCCTTCAGGGAAATGCGAAGACAAGCTGGATCAGAATCATTCCGGTAGGAATTATCTATTTCTTCCTGTATTACTTTATCTTCTCATTCCTGATCAAGAAGTTAGATCTCAAGACACCGGGACGTGAAGATGATGACGAAGAGACAAAGCTTTATACAAAAGCAGATGTAAATGCGAGAAAAGCAGGCAATACGGAAGCTGGTGCAACAGCTGGTTCGGAAGATTCACTGAGTGCGGAGATCACAAGAGGACTTGGAGGATCTGTGAACATTGAAGATGTAGACTGCTGTGCGACAAGACTTCGTTGTACGGTAAGCAATCCGGATCTGGTAAATGATGGAATCTTAAAGGCGACCGGAGCATCGGGCGTGGTACACCGTGGACAGGGCGTACAGGTCATTTACGGGCCGAGTGTGACAGTTATTAAGGCGGACCTGGAAGATTATCTGGAACATGCGCCAAAAGAGCTGTATGAGCCACAGAAGGATACAGAAAGTACTGGTCAGAATGCATCAGAAGATGCTACAATAGAAGACAAGGCAGGAGAAAAGAAAGTAGTAGATACAATCGTGATCTCAAGTCCAATCACAGGACTTGCGGCAGATCTTTCCACAACGCCGGATGAAGCATTTGCCGGACGTATGATGGGAGACGGTGCTGTTGTGACACCGGAAGATGCGATCGTAAGAGCACCGGAAGACGGAGAAGTATGCTTCGTATTCGATACCAAGCATGCGATCGGATTCATGACAGAATCCGGAGTAAGCCTTCTGATCCATGTTGGCATTGATACAGTAAAACTGGACGGAAAAGGATTCGAGTGCTTCGTTGAGAACGGACAGGCAGTGAGGAAGGGTGATCCGATGCTGAAGTTGGATCTGGATTATCTGAGAGAGAATGCACCGTCTGTAGCATCACCGGTTCTCTGCACAGAGCTGGAAGACAACCAGAAGATCCGTCTTCTGAATGAAGGTGAGATCAAGGCAGGAGATGAGCTTTTCGCGATTGATATCTATGAAGCGTAAAAGAATCTAATGTGGAAATGCGAGTGGGGATATGATGTACAGGATAGAAAAAGTTTTAAATCATAATACTGTAATGGCCATCCATCAGGATGATCACAAAGAAGTCCTGATCATGGGAAAGGGAGTCGGATTCGGCAGGAAAGTTGCAGAAAGAATCGAAGTAAGACCAGAAGACCGTTTATATTCTCTCCAAAAATATAAAGAACGGGGCGGGGCAAAAGAAATCGTAAAGTCCATCGCACCGGAATTCTTAGAAGTAACGAATGCCGTGCTCGACGAGGCGGAAAAGATATTCGGGAAGATTGACCGTATGGTATTGTTCCCGCTTGCAGACCATATTGCATTTGCAGTAAAACGTATTCAGAATCATGAGCAGATCAGTAATCCGCTCACAGAGGATATCCGTGTATTATTTCACATGGAATTCAAAGCGGCAGAAAGTATCCGCCCGCTTCTTCAAAAGCAGTTTGGCATTGATATAGAAGATGATGAGGTTGGATATGTGGCTCTTCACATTCATTCGGCGATAGAGGATGAGAAAGTATCGCAGGCGATGCAGATGGCAAGATCCGTCAGAGAGTGTATCAGCATGGTAGAAGAAGCAATCGGAAAGCCGATCGATATCGCATCGTTATCCTATAACCGTCTGATGAACCATATCCGTTATATGGTAGCAAGAGCCTTAAGCGGTGAGAAGCTGAAGGTGAATATGAATGATTACATGGAAGTGAAATTTCCAGAATCGTTTGGAATGGCACAGGCAGTTTGTGATCAGGTAGGTGAGAGCCTTGGTGTGAAATTAGAAGAAGTCGAGACAGGATATTTGGCGATGCATATTGAAAGAGTCGCTAATGACGAGCGCGAAATAGAAGAATAGAGCACTTCTGAAAATGGCAGAAAATACGCAAAAATAAGTTTTTTTGAAAAAAATAAAAAAAATTCAAAAAAACACTTGCAAAAGGTATTGTGTTATGATAATATAAATCTCGGTCACGCAAGAGAAATAAAAAACACAAAACAGTGACTGAGATATGGCTCCATGGTCAAGCGGTTAAGACATCGCCCTTTCACGGCGGTAACACGGGTTCGATTCCCGTTGGAGTCACTGCCTAAGCAATTAGGTAAATGCCGATGTGGCTCAATTGGCAGAGCAGCTGATTTGTAATCAGCAGGTTATCGGTTCGAGTCCGATCATCGGCTTAGTCCTTACGGGACTTAAAGATTTTGGACCTTTAGCTCAGTTGGTTAGAGCAATCGGCTCATAACCGATCGGTCCTGGGTTCGAG
>ERZ506938.858-NODE-858-length-12809-cov-3.889446_pt1 | contig 12809 bp, 10 predicted proteins | sample MGYA00513172_ERZ506938 | MGnify/ENA metagenome assembly ERZ506938
TACACTCTTTCCCTACACGACGCTCTTCCGATCTATAATGGCGCCCTTGCCAAATTTCTGCTCAATCTGATCGGTGGTGATCTTGAGGGTTTTTGCTTTGTCCTGGCTCATTTCTTCTCCTAGCCGAAGGTATTGCGATTGGACCTAAACGAGAATATCCGAACATGCGTTCGATTGCAATACTTTTCGCTTAAGCAGAGCCAATAGTAAAACCGCGTTCTCAAATTAATGAGAACGCGGTGCGAAAGTAATGCGAAAAAGGGTGGAATCTGAAACTAATCAGAAACCGGTTCAGGACGGCATTCGTCTAAAGCGTATGCAAACAACTCAAGCGCAAAATCAACCGTAGCCTTACGTACCGCATTGCGATTGCCCTCAAAATGACGCACAAAAGTTTTGGTGTAGCCATGAGTTGCCAAGCCAAACCAGACTGTTCCAACAGGTTTTCCAGGAACAGCTCCTCCAGGACCCGCAATGCCAGTGACCGCAACGGCAATATCTGAGTTAGCAACACGGAGAGAGCCCTCCGCCATTGAAGCGGCAACTTCAGCGCTCACTGCGCCAACCCGCACAAGATCAGCCTCAGAAACCCCCAGTACATTCATTTTGACTTCGTTGGAATAGCTAATAATTCCGCCTTCTACAACGGCTGAACTACCGGGAACGCTCGTGAGAGCGCCCCCAATAAGGCCACCCGTGCAACTCTCAGCAGTTGAAAGATGCTTACCTTCTTGAATAGCGCGATCGATTACCGCTTTCGGAGAGCATGCGAGATTATCGGAGCACTTTTTCGAACCCATATTGCCAAACCCGAGAATGGGCGCGCACTTCATGAAATAGTCCATCATGGAAACAATGGTAAGCACCAATGCGATTATCATGAAGAACCAAGAAATCGCATATAACGCCAGCTCCATATCGGGATGCAGCGCGAGCAATGCATCGGAACCTTTAACGATAAAGAGCAGAATCGCAATGATCTGAAAAACCGTCTTGGCTTTTCCATACCAACTTGCAGCAACTACAACTCCATGCGTCGCCACGAGCATCCGAAGGCCCGAAACGATGAACTCACGAGCAATTATGAGCAATGCAACCCAAGAGGGTAGAACCTGCAACTCGATAAGCGCCAACAACGCTGCCGCTACCAAGATCTTATCAGCCAAGGGGTCGATGAACTTTCCGAAGTTCGTTACCTCTCCCCTGCTTCGAGCCAAATAGCCATCTAAAGCATCGGTGCACGATAAAATGGCAAAAATAAGCGCCGCTACCCAAGGCTTGCAGAGCTCTGCATTATGCCAATTTGGTATATAGCTCGGCCATGGGGAGATAATCGCCACAACGAAAACAGGGACAAGCAGAATCCTAACGAGGGTGACGATATTGGCTGGCGTCCACACCGTAGTTTCGTCAAATTCCTTTTCGGTCACCCTAAGCCTCCATCTCATATAGAAGCGTATCGTTGACCGTTACCGTTTGAACCTCTCCTACGGTACCGTTCTCCAAATAAGTCACACCGTCAATATCGGGAGCCTGGCATTGAGCTCGACCATATAGCTGGCCGTCATCCTCGCATCCAAGAACAAGGACGTCCATACTTCTCCCGATGCGCTGAGAAACAACATGGGACGAAACGGAATCCGCAATATCGCGAAGCTCTTGCAGACGCGCCTGCTTGGTATCTTCATCGATCTGATTAGGTAATTCGGCGGCGGGAGTACCGTCTTCGGGTGAATAGGCAAAAATACCTACGTAATCAAATTCAGTCTCTTCAACGAAGTCGCAAAGATCCTCGAATTGCTCTTCTGTTTCACCGGGGTACCCAACAATCAGCGTAGTTCTCAAAGTGATATCGGGAATTCTTTGCCGAATACGAGCAACCATTTGCTCGTATTCGGCACGTGAACCAGAACGATTCATCGATTTCAGAATTTCCGAATCACTGTGCTGCAAAGGTATATCGAAATAATTGCAGATGTTTTCATGAGTTGCCATCACATCAAGCAACTCATCCGTCATTCCGGCAGGCTGCAAATACATAACTCGGAACCAGGTATCGGGATATGCTTCAGACAATCGCTTCAACAGCAATGCAAGATTTTCGCGGGGCTTCAAGTCAAGACCCCAGATGCCTGAATCCTGAGCTATAAGCACAATCTCTTTCGTGCCAGATTCAACCTTAGCCTTGACGTCGGCAGCAATTTCTTCATAGGGAAAACTATGGTAGCGGCCGCGAATGAAAGGAATGGTACAAAACGAGCAAAAACGATTACATCCGTCAGAAATCTTCACGTATTCGCTGGGCGCATAATCAAAAACAACCTCAACAGAATTGCGTATGCTTGACAGGCCCAAGAGACCGTCGATTATTTCAACTATATTATCTTCTTCTCTGCAGGTTACAAATTTATCTGCTTCGGTAAGCTCTTCGGCAAGATCCTCGCCAAATCGAGACGGCATACACCCACACACCACAAGCTTAGTGTCACCTGATACAACCGAATCGTAACCCGCTATTTCAAAAATGGCATCAAGGCTTTCCTCAATAGCTGACCGAATAAACGAACAGGTATTAACCACAATGACATCGGCAGATTCAGAAATATCGACAATAGAATAGCCAGCTCGAATGAGATCTTGCTGCATACGAGCGCTATCCGATTCGTTCTTTGCGCAACCAAGCGTTAAAAAAGATACGTTCTTTGACATGGTGCTACAAATTCCTAGCGATAATTAGTAAATTGCAGGGGCTGGCCGTAATCCTGTTCTTTCAAAAAGGCAATAACCTCTTGAAGCGTATCAAGCTTAGGCCCGGACACACGAAGTTTGTCTCCCTCAATAGTGACCTTCACCTTGAGTTTGGTAGCCTTGATGTCCTTGTTGATCTTACCGGCGGTATCGCGATCGATGCCCTCGATAATCTTTGCAGTTTGCCGTACCGTTCCACCTGTAGCAGACTCGAGTTTACCCCAGTCAAGAGCGTTCAGCGCAATGCCTCGCTTGATAAGCTTAGAAGTTAAAACGTCCTTCACCTGGTTATTAACAAAGTCGCTCGGGGCAGAAACCGTAAGAGTCTTGCCGTTCTTGTCCAGAGCGATGTCAGCGCCAGAATCCTTAAGGTCATAGCGCTGAGCGATCTCTTTCTTTGCTTGACCGAATGCATTATCGACCTCTTGCATATCAATCTGGGATACAACGTCGAAGCTAGAATCTTTAGCCATGGTTAATCCTCTCAAAATCGAATCCGAATAAGCCATTACGTTAGGCTATATAGAAAAATAGGTTAGCACGATTCCGCCGAAAATCGCGCTAACCCAAGAACATCTACGAAGGCAAAATACGCTCTACTCAGATGATGACGACTTAGAACTTGCAGATGACGGCTTGGAAGAGTCGGTCGAACTCTTGGACGAGCTACTCGATGAAGAGTTTGTCGAACTAGAATCCCGGGAACTCGACGATGCAGCAGCGGTTGTATCTCGTTTCACGTTTGGATGATCGGTGTACCACTGGTCCAAAATTTCACTAAAGGAAAAAGTCTGGTTTACGATACCCGAGCTATTAGCCTTAAGATCAACAGCTTCATCGTTGATCGTCACCGTTACACCCTTGGTTTCCGTAGAGACAAAACGGATCTTAGATGAACTGGTATAAGTCTTCTCAGCGGGCCCAGACACCGTACCTGATTCTTGAGCTTTATCGTCGACGTAGACTTCGATATAAGACTCGCTTCCCTTATCAACCGAGTACTTCAAAGTAAATTCAGTTGGAGCAGTCTGATCAGAAGAAGAGGAATCTGCTTGCTGTTGATCAGGCGAAGATTCGCTTTCTGCGCTCTGCGTAGACTGGGCGCCAGTAACGGGAATATTGGTTTGGGGCGCAGTTTGGTGAGATAGCATCATAGCCGCAATAAGAACAACAACGATGACAACAGCGGCTACGACAGCAACAATAATATTCCGGCTTCGGTTGGGATTGGGGATATTCTGCGGCGCAGCGTACATATTCCCATATTTCCCCGAAGGCATAGCAGATCTACGTGCACGATGAGCAACCTGAGGGTTGTGATGCGAGGGATACACATCGGCATTCTGAGAATAGACAGCACGCCCAAAGCCATTTGAGCTGCCATCGTATAGATCTTTTTCAGCGGGCTGAGAAAGAGTTGAACGAGTTTTACGAGTCGACCGCCCACCAACCTTCTCAAATGACGAAGTATTGTACCCACCGCCCTCTCGTCCATGAGGGTCACGGTGCATACGAATAGAGTCACCCACGTTCTGATGAGCCTGCTCTACCTGATATGCGTATTCTTGATCCAGATACATCCGGCTCACATCCTGGGCGTTAAGACCCAGGAGTCGAGAATAGGCAATGATCATATTGCGTGCATATCCGCGTGATGGCATGCGCTTAAAATCGCTATTTTCGATCGCGACAATAATATCCTGGCGAATACGCAAATCCCGAGATACCGAAGCCAGGTCTCGCCCTTGGGCCAACCGTGCTTCCTTAAGCACGCTGCCGAAGCTGATCTGGTGCATGACGTTCCTACCTCTTCTTACTTACTGCGAATCATTAGCTTCAAATGCTTTGATGGTTTCAAGCTCCATTGGGTCTACCAAGACTTCGCGCGGTTTAGAGCCATTCGGCGGACCAACAATGCCCTTATCTTCAAGCAAATCCATGATCCTCCCAGCTCGAGAGTACCCCACGCTAAGCCTGCGCTGGAGGTTTGACGTAGAGCCCATGCCCGAAGAAACCACTATCTCAGCAGCATCCCATACCAAAGGGTCATCGGAGCCAGAGGCGGTTCCGCCAGAACCGTCAGGCATAGAATCCCCTAAAGTGATGAGATTGGTTTTAAGAATATCATTGTGATATTCAGGCTCTCCTTGCGACTTCAATTTCTCCACGACAGCAGATATTTCATCCTCGGAAACAAAACAGCCCTGAATTCGCTGTGGTTTAGCCAACTCAGGCTTTGACAGCAGCAAGTCTCCTAATCCGATGAGATTTTCGGCACCGGGAGTATCCAATATGACGCGTGAGTCGATGCCAGAAGCAACATTGAATGCGATACGGTTGGTGATATTAGCCTTGATAAGACCGGTAACCACATTCGTAGAAGGGCGCTGCGTTGCAACGATAAGATGGATACCTGCTGCACGTGCAAGCTGAGCCAATCGCGAAATGGAGAACTCCACCTCTTTGCCTACATTCATCATAAGGTCTGCAAGCTCATCGATGATAATCACGATATAGGGCATCTCCGCTGCAGGAGCATCGTTGATTTCAAGCCCCTTTTGCACTTTGGCATTGTACTGACCAATATTTCTAGCACCGATGCCGCTAAATACCTTCAATCTGCGCTCCATCTCGGCTACAGCCCACGAAAGAGCACTAGCAGCCTCCCTGGCCTCAGTAACAACAGGAACATACAGATGAGGAATGCCGTTATAGGGCGTAAACTCAACACGCTTAGGGTCGATCATGATCATGCGGACTTCAGAAGGCGTAGCACGCATAAGAATCGACATAATCATGCCGTTAATGGCAACAGATTTACCCGAACCCGTAGTACCACCAATTAACAAATGAGGCATAGTGGCAAGATTGCTTACGATACTTTCACCTTCCACATCCTTGCCGATCGCAATTTGAAGAGGTCCCTCGGGCGCATCTTTTAGGACATCACCTAAAAACACCGTTTCTCGTTTTTTGTTAGGCACCTCGATGCCAACGTAGTTGGTACCAGGGATAGGAGCAAAAATACGAACGCCAGGCGCAGCAAGCGCGAGGGCGATATCGTCGGTCAAATTAGAAACACGGTTGACCCTAACGCCCGAAGGAAGATCAACCTTGAACAGGGTAACAGTAGGTCCGTGAACCCAACCAACAACATCAGCACCTACGCCAAAGTCGGCAAGCGTCTCCTGAAGCAACATGCCCGTAGCACGAAGGGAAGCCTCGCTTTCTTTGGTAACAGGGGTTTTCTCGGAAGTGTTCAGCAGACTCATTTCGGGAAGCTCAAAGCCTTCCAAAGGCTCTGGGGTTGCAACATCCGATGCCTTTTTTCGAACAGGCTTAACAACTTGGCTTTGAGAGGGCAGCGACTCGTCCCTCTTATCTGACTTAGGCCGTGACCCGAGTTTACGAGTAAGCTGCTTGGGCGTATCCCCTGCGCCTTCCGAAGAAGACCCATCAAAGACCATGGTGGTTTGAGCAGCAGCCTCGCGAGCGCGCTGGCCATTTGTGCGTTGGCTTTTCTTTGAGGATCCAGAAGTAGCTGGGGGAATTATTTGGGTTTTCCCGGCAGCAAGAGCAGCTTTCTTGGTGTCGATGGTCTGTGTGGGCATGTTGCCTAGAACATCGACCTTAGTTGGATCCAGATGGTCCGCATTGGTGGAATCTTTGCTCTTCCGAATGCGAGCGAATGACATACGGGGCAAGTGTCCAAATTCGTCCCCCTCATCCTCGGGCGCCGCAGAACGGCCCGCAGCATGAGCGCGGATTTTTTCAATGAGCGAAGACAGAGAAAACCCAATAATGATAAGGGCAATGATGATCACGCCTATCATCAATATCATCGAAACGGTCAGGCCGAAGAGCTCAAGGCCAGCCCAGGCGATAGCGCCACCCACATACCCGCCATGCTCGACGAGAAGCACCTGAATAAACAAGCGATTAGGATCAATGTCAGCACCAGGCGTAAACAGAGAAACGATGGTCAAAAACGCAAGGAACAACAGACCAAATCCAATTGCCACACGAGCTGGTACCATCTCTCGCTCAAAACGAATTAGCAAAGTAGCAGCAAGGCCAATGAGCATAAAAGGAAGCACATAGGCACCAATACCAAAGCAGAAACGAAGGCCAAGTGATATCGCGCCTGTTACAACGCCCTCAGATCCCATGAACACCATGGCAAATAACGCAATAGAAAGCACGATTAGGGCAACTGCAGATATGTCACGTTTCGTACGTTCGTCAAGAATATGGTCATAGTTGGACAACGAATCACGATGCTGCGAGCTTTTTCCACTTGAAGCAAGCTTACGGACTCCCGGCTGGGAGCCCGGCTTGCTTGACTGCTTTTTGTTTCGGCGTCCTGTTTGTTGAGATGCCATTCGAAACCTTTCGTGCGTTTAGAGTGTGTTTAGCTTCGCATGAGCCTGAAGGCCTGGATTTTCTAGACCTCCAGGATATTGATTACCACCAAGGGACGTTGGTTGGTGCGCTCCCACAAGATAGAAAGCAAAGCGCTTCGAGCAGCACGCTTAACGGCGCGCGACTCTTCATTCTTGGAAAGGGATCGCTTCAAAGCGCTCGAAACAGCATTCGTTACAGCTTCAACAAATTGAGGCTCATCACCACCGGGAATGCCATGCATTTCCACTTGAACGCCACTAAGAAGATCATGGGATTCAGCTTTAACCGCACAAGCGATAACAGCAACACCCTGCGAACCAAGATTCGTTCGCTCATTCAAAACGAACTCGGAAGTATCTCCGACGCTTAATCCGTCAACCAAAATAATACCGCTTGGAACAGGCTTGCCTCGACGAACGCCCTTAGGGGTCAGTTCAAGAGACTCGCCGTTTTCGCAAATATAGATATTCTTTTTTTCGACACCCGTCGCCTCAGCCAAAGCGGCATGAGCTCGCAGATGAGTAGCCTCGCCATGGACTGGCATAAAATGCTTTGGCTGAACGATAGAAAGGACGAGCTTGAGTTCCTCTGCCGAAGCATGACCCGATACATGAACGCGTGCACGGCTTTTGTCGTAAACATCCGCTCCGATCTTAGCCAAGTCATTAGTCACCTTAGTTACGGCTTTTTCATTGCCAGGCACAGGCGTAGCCGAAATGATAACAGTATCGCCCTCCTCGACCGAGATGGTCTTATGGTTATCGCTTGCAATTCGGGCAAGCGCGGAAAGAGGCTCGCCCTGAGAGCCGGTACACATAACCACATACGAATCGGGAGGACAGCCCTTCAGATCGTACGCATCTATGATGTCCTTATCTGCAATTTTCAGATACCCCAAACGACGTGCGATATCGGTATTCTGAACCATAGAGCGACCAGTGACTGCGACCTTACGCCCATTACGCACTGCCGCATCGCATATTTGTTGCATGCGATGAATATGGGAAGCAAAGGAGGCAACAATAACACGACCCTTCGCTCGAGAGATAATAGCGTCAAGGGCCTTACCAACTTCCGCTTCAGAAGGCGTGAAATTTGGATTGGTGGCATTGGTAGAATCCGACATCATCAAGTCGACGCCCTCTTCGCTAAAGCGAGAAAGAGCAGCAAAGTCAGTGCGGACCCCATCAATTGGGCTCTGATCCAATTTAAAGTCACCGGTATGAAGCACGTTGCCTGCAGGCGTACAGAAAAACACGCCAACAGCACCGGGAATAGAATGGTTGACGGAGAAAAATTCAGCAGTAATACACCCGAGCTTAATAGATTGACCCGGCTTTATTTCGCATAGCTTGGCATTTTTGATCTTGTGCTCCTTCAGCTTGCCCTCGATAAGACCCAAAGTGAGCTTAGTTGCATAAATAGGAACCTTGCGATCAAGGTCTTTCAACAAATATGGCAAAGATCCCGTATGGTCCTCATGACCATGCGTGATAACTATTCCGCGCAACTTATCTGCATGCTCAAGCACATAGGAATAATCAGGCAAAATCAAGTCAACACCCGGATGGTTGTCGTCAGGGAACATGAGGCCTGCGTCATCAAGCACCATATCGTTACCGCACTCGAAAGCGGTCATATTCTTACCGATGGCATCAAGACCACCCAAAGGGATAATACGAAGCTTCGCCTTAGGATCACGCTTGCCGGCATGATTGTGCTGTCCTGATTTTTTCCCGCGATTAGGATTCTGAGAATGGTGTTTCTTGCCTTGCTCAGATCCCTTTTCCTTAGCACCCTTCGAACTCTCGTCATCGAACCTCGATAGTTTTGGGCGCTTTCGCTCAAGGTGAACGTGCTTCACCGATTCCGTTGCCTGAGGTTTATCCTGACTATTTTTCGGCTCGTTGATTTCTTCAGCCATAAGGTTCCTTTTCGTTCTGTGTTTGTATTTCGTATATAAGATGAGGCCCTGATACCTAGCAAGAAAGGCCCATCTGCAGACCAAAACAGTGCGTAAATTACGCATAGATTAACTAATTAATAATAACGTTCCTTGTTCTAATTTGTTAATCATTCATGAATTCTTCCCCATATCCCCTGAAGCGTAAACGAAGATTCAATTGAAACAAAACTGGATATTGGCAGGCAATCCCACAAAAAAAGCGAGGTCGAAACCTCGCTTTTGAAAGATATATGACAGACGCCGAAGACTAATTCAACACTCCGACCTCGCGCATCACCTGAGCCAGATGGGCAGATTGCTCAGGCGTAGCATTCACCAAAGGAAGGCGAACACCACCAACATGGAAGCCGGAAAGATTCAAGGCCTCTTTAACCATAATAGGATTAGCCGTAACGAAAAGCTCGTTCATCAAAGGCAGGAGCTTTTCGTTGGCAACAGCAGCTTCGTCAAATTTCCCCTCAGCGCAAAGGGTGGTAATTTGCTTCATACGATCAGGCGCGACATTGCCAGTCGTAGAGATCACACCAGCAGCACCTAGCTTCATCATGTCGTAAGTGAGGGAATCGTCACCAGAATACACATCGAATCCTTCGGGTGCATTATCGATAATTTCAGCTACTTGATCAAGATCACCAGAAGCTTCCTTGATAGCAACGATATTCTCACAATCATTGGCAAGGCGCAGCGTTGTCTCGGGGGTCATATTAATACCGGTACGACCTGGAATGTTATAAAGAATAATAGGAAGATCAACAGCATCAGCGATAGTCTTAAAGTGCTGGTACAGGCCTTCTTGAGGAGGCTTGTTATAGTAAGGGACTACCAGCATGAACGCATCTACGCCAAGCTTCTGAACGTCACGAGCAAAATCGACCGTATCGGCGGTGCAATTGTCTCCGACATTAGCAATAACCGGCACTTCGCCCTTCACTTCAGAAAGAACAGCTTCAAAAAGCTTCATCTTCTGAGGGTAGAACACCGTAGGGCTTTCACCAGTAGTGCCATTAACGATAAGGGCATCGCTTCCGCCGTCGACAAGGCGGCGAGCCAAGGCACGTACCTGTTCTAGGTCGAGATCAAGATTTTCGTCAAACGGGGTAACCATTGCGGGAATCATGCGACCAAAGCGTGGCTCATTTGCAGCGGTCATGTGTAACTCCTTCATTCGCTAATTCAACGTGGCTCATTATTGCATGATGCACGGCACTATGCCATGAAGTTTTCCAAACCAACGACCAAGCCGTTGCATTTACCTACCGAACGGATACCAAGGAGAACACCTGGCATGTAGGAAGTACGATCCCATGAATCGTGACGAATCGTCAGCGTCTGACCCATCGATCCGAAAATAACTTCCTGGCTCGCAACGTATCCCATAGAGCGAACAGAATGCACAGGAACGCCTTCTACCAAGGCGCCACGTGCACCTTCACACCCATCGATCTCGGTTTCGCTACCAGGAGCACCACTGTTAAAGCCTCGGGAACGGGAGATCATCTGAGCGGTACGCACCGCGGTACCGCTAGGTGCATCCTTCTTATTGCAGTGATGGAATTCAATGACTTCCGCTTCAGGAAAATAAGGAGCAGCGGCCTTTGCAAATTCCATCATAAGAACCGCACCAGTAGTGAAGTTCGGAGCATAGAACAAGCACGTACCGGGTTTAGCGCTAGCAGCAAGGCTCTCAAGCGTTTCGTCGCTCATGCCCGTTGTGCCTACGACGCAATCCACGCCCGCCGGTAAAGCCTTTTCCAAGGTCTTTGCGACAACGCTAGGTTGGGTAAAATCGACCAAAACATCAAAGGCGACGCCCTGAAGTGCCTCATCGATGCTTTTATAGGTAGCGAATGGCGCTTCCCCGCCAAAGGGATCGATTCCACACACCACCTCCATGTCATCGGCAGCAGTGACTGCATCAACAACGGCAGAACCCATGCGGCCAGCATAGCCAGCAACAGCAACAGCAATCATTCGAACTCCTATTCAAAAACCCTTTTCAGGGACCTAAACGCAACTATACGACATAAATGATTCAAATATGTTAAGCACTTGTAAGCGGTTTAAGCGGCGCAAAATCAGAACAAACGCAGCCGCCAACTAAATGAATCTACAGATTAGCCAAAAACAAGATCCGAAAGTTCATCTTGGCTATAGGGTGATATTACGGCAATGGCTGGATCTGCCAAGAGGAGCTCTTGAGCCAGGTCAAGCACTTGCTGCTTAGTAACAGCTCGATATCCTTCCGTCTGCTGTTCAGGAGTGGTTTGATCCAATCCAAGGGTTTCGCGTTTGCCTAGACGAACCATGTGGGAATTAGTTGATTCCAAGCCAAGAAGAAGCTGACCGCAGATTAGATCGATGTTGCGAGAAAGCTCATCATCGGAAACGCAGTCTTGAGCAATTGCATTCAATTCGGAACGAATAAGCTGCATTACTTCCCGAGTGTTAGATGGTCGTGTGCCAGCGTAAATGCACCACTGCCCAACACCCTGATAACCTGCCTGCATCGCATAGATCGAATAGACAAGGCCGCGCTTTTCGCGAACCTCCTGAAACAAACGAGAAGACATAGAGCCACCAAGAATGGTAGTAAGCACCGTAGCAACATAACGACGATCGTTACCCAACGGCAGCCAAGGCACTCCATACACGATATGGGCTTGCTCGATATCGCGTTTCTGACTAAATAGACCCGAGGCAAAACAAGGCTGAAGAAGCTTACGTTGCTCCTTTTTCCCAGGCTTCATGCCATCGAAATAGCGCATTGCCAATGCCACCAGCCGATCATGGTCTACATTGCCCGCCGCCGCTAACGTTAGGTTCCCGGCATGGTAATGTTCAGCATGAAAATCAGCGCAATCAGCATGTCGATAACCACCAACCCTCTCTCGGGTTCCCAGAACGGGTAAGCCGCAAGGGTGGTTAGGCAAATTGCTCTGCGAATAAAGCTCGTAAACATAATCATCGGGGGTGTCTTCGGAACGCGCGATCTCTTCAATCACAACTTCACGTTCGGTATCAATGGCATCTTGAGCAAAGTTAGATTCAATCACCATTTCCGCCAAAACAGAGAGCGCATCCTCAAGCTTATCGTCAACAAAGCGAGCATAGTAGCAGGTGTATTCCTTTGACGTGAATGCGTTAAGCTCCGCTCCAAGTCGATCGAAATGCATTGAGATATCCAACGGACCCTTGGTAGGCGTCCCTTTGAACATCATATGCTCCATAAAATGAGTTAAACCTGCCTGATCGGGACGTTCATCACGTGAGCCAACGTTAAACCAGAGTCCCAGAGAAACAGAGCGGACATCAGGCATGGTTCGGCTAATGACAGTAATGCCGTTAGCCAAAACGGTTTTACAATGCACGCTCATACGTACACCAATCCTTTCAATCTCAAACTAAGAATCAATGCATTCGCTCAGCGCTTTTGCAAGTTGATCGGGACAACTCGTTTTGCGAGGACCACAGGTGATGCCTTCGAGCTTATCGATAACCTCTTCGACGGGCATGCCCTCTACAAGCGCTGCAATACCCTTGGTATTGCCATTGCAGCCACCCTGAAATGCCACATTGGCAACCTTGCCATCTTCAATGTCGAAATTGATAGCCTTAGAACAAGTGCCACGAGTAATAAATGTAGACATGAAAACACCTCTTTTCAGATCGGAAGAGCACACGTCTGAACTCC
>ERZ506938.938-NODE-938-length-12024-cov-9.904503_pt1 | contig 12024 bp, 7 predicted proteins | sample MGYA00513172_ERZ506938 | MGnify/ENA metagenome assembly ERZ506938
TCCTCAACAATATAGCACCATCCTCGCTTCTTTATTCCAAACAGAAGTGTTTGCTCAATGGGACGAATCTGAAAGACTTCATACAAGTTTTGATTTGTTGCACGTAAGTGATTGCTGTGGAACGAATTCAACACTTGAATACAGAATTCTGGACGGAAGTAAAAAAGGGAACGCTATCGACTATATGACACAACTTGTGCCAATTTGTAAATTTTAGTCAATAGCGTTCCCTTTTCATATCCCTTCTGATTTGCATTTCGATAAGAATAATCTGCATTTAAATCATTTCTGATCTGATGAACCTGAGTGTTTGGATGGACTCTTGCATAAGATATGCATTTGGCGTAAGAGTGTACGAAGACATTTTGCGCGGATTGTTAGAAGAAGCGAGATACAAACCACACACGGTGCATATCTCGCTTCTTTGTTACAATCCCTCAAAAGGCTGAGGGAACGGGCCCTGCATATCGTTGCAAGAGACCGTCCAAACACGCCCTTCTTCATTCATTTAAATTTTGAACCAGCCAATATTCTTATTGCTAAATACAAATTTATACCACAAAATTCATCTTCTGATCGTCGTACTGCACGGAAAATCCTTTTCCTTCGAGGTACTCTTCTACCACCTGATACATCTCATCATATCGTCCTTCGCAGGCACAATTACCAAGTGGTTCGATCCAGAAGGATTGTCTTCCACAAGTGTCCCTGAGATGAATTCGGAAATTCAGACCTTTATCTTTAAGAATTCCATTTAATTCTATCACATCATTAAAAGATACATAACTCATTTTAATTCTCCTCTTCTTTACCTAATAAAATGTGTTGCAATTCGTTCTTCTTTCTCCGGAAGTCCAAACTGTTCTTTACCCAAGGCAATACTCTTCATAAGAAATGTCATGTTTCTGGCGAGGACTCTTATAGTCTGCATTCCTTCTCCATCCTGCTCTGCTTCTCCTGGTATTCTTCCATGAATACTATTCCAATACTGACTGGAAGCAACTGGCATTCCAGAAATTGTAAAGTATTTGTTTAACTCGTCAAATGTTGCTGAACATCCACCGCGCCTTGCACAGACAACACTTGCTCCTACTTTCATAGTCTTATCAAATGGTGTGCTGTAGAACAAGCGGTCAAGACAGGCGATCAATGTTGCATTTGCGGATGCATAATAGACTGGACTTGCGATAACCAGTCCGTCTGCTTTCTCGAATTTCAAAGCCAGTTCGTTAACTACATCATCATAAACACATTTTTGCTTGGAAGCACATCCTCCACAGGCAACACATCCACGGACAGGTTTATTTCCAACAACTACTGTCTCTACTTCTACTCCATTTTCCTGAAAAATCTTTTCCATTTCTTTTAGTCCTACACTAGTATTTCCGTTTGCTCTTGGACTTCCATTAATCATAAGTACTCTTAATTTTTCTGCCATTGTTTCTCCTCCTACAAACATTATTGTCTTATCTTCAAAGTTCTCAGATACTCTTTTTGTTCCGGCGTGATCCGATAGCTTTCGATTGCCTTCTGGATTGTCTTATTATGTGTCCATACGTCCATCTTCTGTTCTTCTAGAAATGGAAGAACCTGATCATACTTTTTGGCAAGTGCTGTTGCGAAATACCATGCCCTGGCCATATTTACATAATACTCTTCTGAACGGATTGCGGCAACCTTCCCCGGATATTCTAACTTAAATTCTTCTTCCAGATAATAGCGCATCAGCATATTGATTCCAAATCGGATCGTATATATATGCTCTGATTCCAGCCATCGATCTATCTTTTTGATATAAGAATTCAGATGATTCTTCACTGTTCTGACGGCCAGAAGATCACAGGTTGCCCAGTTATCTATATGGGGCAGAAAGCGCTCCAGTTCTTCTATACAGAGTTCATAATCTTTAATCTGCTCGATCAGAAGCCCATGCAGATTATTCTCTTCATAATATTGATGTGGCAGGATCTTAAGAAACTGCTTCGCCTCTTCTGTCTTCCCGAATTTCTTTGCATAAGTTCGAAGTACAGGAACTCTCACTCCTATCACTGATTCTTTCTCTACTGTTGGCATCAGTTTTGCGTGAAAATCCCGATATTTTAGATCCTGCATTGTAAAAAGGTCCTGCTGCACTTTTGGTATTACTTCTTTTGGAGTCATCTTTATTCACCTGCTTTCTGTTAATTTGCAGTATAACACACACTTTATGCCACTGCAAGTATATATAGAACAAATGTTCTTCTGTATTTTATTTCTTTTTTTTGCTATACTTATCTACGTATAAAGTTGCTGCTCACACCCACTATGAACAGTAACTAAAAATTCTCTGACTCTTTTGCTGTTACTGCTCACACTATATATTACCAGCAACACAGATTCGTCAGAGAATATAAGGGAGATAAAAATATGCTGACAGTAATGAAATTTGGCGGAAGCTCCGTGGCCGATTTGGAGCACATCCGCAACGTAGCAAACCGCTGTATCGCAAAGCAGCGCGAAGGCAGCCAGGTTGTTGTTGTCCTGTCTGCTATGGGAAAGACTACAGATAATCTGATCGCAACAGCAAAACAGATCACAGAGCAGCCTTCCCGCAGGGAATTAGATATGCTTCTTACAACCGGTGAACAGGTTTCTGTATCCTTAATGGCAATGACTCTGATTTCCATGGGCGTCAGTGCAGTGTCACTGAATGCATGGCAGGTTCCAATGCATACAACTTCAAACTATCAAAATGCACGATTCAAGAGAATTGATTCTGAGCGTATCCGTAAAGAGCTTGATGCGAACAAGATCGTCATCGTAACCGGATTCCAGGGAATCAATAAGTATGAAGATATCACAACTCTTGGCCGCGGCGGCTCTGACACAACAGCGGTTGCTCTTGCTGCTGAACTCCATGCCGATGTCTGTGAAATTTACACAGATGTAGACGGAGTATATACCGCCGATCCACGCGTTGTTCCAAACGCTCATAAAATGACGGAGATCACTTATGATGAGATGCTTGAGATGGCCTCTCTTGGTGCGAAAGTCCTTCACAGCAGATGTGTAGAAATTGCGAAAAAATACGGTGTAGAACTTCTGGTATGTTCTAGCTTAAACCACAATTCAGGAACAATTGTAAGGGAGAAAACGAAAATGGAAAAAATGTTAATCAGTGGTGTGGCAGCCGATAAAAATGTAGCCAAAATCCGTGTTGCCGGTCTCGGGAACGAGCCTAGTAGCACATTCCGTCTTTTAAATCTTTTAGATAAGAATAAACTGAACATTGACGTCATGATCCAGTCTCTTGGTAAAGACGGTACAAAATCTGTATCCTTCACTGTTGCAAAATCGGACATGCTCCGTGCTTTGGATCTGTTAAATGAAAACAAAGACTATCTTGGCATTAAGAAACTGGATTCTGATGAAAATGTTGCCAAAGTTTCTGTCATTGGTGCCGGTATTCGTTCTCATTCAGGTGTTGCTGCAAAGATGTTCGGTGCACTCGCAAGTATTGATGTCAACACAGAGATGGTTACTACATCTGAGATTCGCATCACTGCTCTGATCGATGAAGCCTATGCAGATCTTGCAGTGCGTAAACTGCATGAAACTTTCTTTGATTAAAAGTAAAGCAGAATCAAGCGACAGTAAGGATTAATAATTCCCTGCTGCCGCTTGATTTTTATCTTATTTTTGTTCTGAATAATTACATTTGTTTTTATTTTTCACTGCACATTATACTTCTTCCTCTAACGGCGTTTTTCCGCGCAAACGTCTGTAATAGAATCTTCCTTTTCCAAGAAGAATCGTAAGATAACGAAGTACCGGCTCTGTTGCGATCGCAAATACAACAAAGAGCATGATACACTTTGTTGTCATTCCGGTAATCGCAAACAGCTGATTCAAATAAATACTACAGAATAATAAGCCTGCAATACATCCGCCAAGAATCCCTGCACGAAGCTTATTCATCGGTGCACTGATCTTATAGAGGATCATAAATCCTACAATTGCCAGAAGCATCGTTGCTGCTGTTGAGATATCCTGCTCTCCTACTCCAAATGTCTTTCCAAAGACAACCAGTGCCCCAACCGCCAATGCATCTGTAAGTGCTGCCGGGAGTGCTTTCAGGAATACATTCGTCAGGAAATGTCCTTTAATGATATTCTTGTTCGACTCAAGTGCAAGGAAGAACGCCGGAATACCGATTGTAAACATACTGATCAGTGATACCTGTGATGGTTCCAGTGGATAAGTAAACATAAATACTACTGAGAAAAGACTCAGCAGGAAAGAGAATATATTCTTAACCAGGAACAGGCTCGCCGAACGCTGGATATTATTGACTACTCTTCTTCCTTCTAATACAACCTGCGGCATACAAGAGAAATCTGACTCCAGAAGTACGATTTGAGAAGCCTGTGCCGCTGCCTCGCTTCCTGATGCCATTGCAATACTGCAGTCTGCATCCTTCAAAGCAAGGACATCATTTACTCCATCTCCTGTCATAGCAACTGTTTTCCCAGCCTCTTTAAGTGCCTGAACAAACTGTCGTTTCTGGTTTGGAGTTACACGTCCAAACACTGTCTTCTCAAGAATCGCTTTTTTAATATCTTCTTCTGTCTCAAAACTTGATGCATCCACATAATTCTCAGCATTTTTAATACCTGCTGTTTTTGCAACTCTGGAAACTGTAACCGGATTATCTCCGGAAATAACTTTCACTTCAACTCCCTGCTCTGCAAAGTACTGGAATGTTTCTTTTGCCGCCTCACGGATTGGATTCGCAAGTAAGATATAGCCCAACGGTGTTACCGGCTCTGTCAGTGCTTTTCCATCAATCTCCGCTGCATAAGTACCAAATACAAGAACACGGGCACCTGTAGATGCAAGCTCTGTGATTTTTTCCTTATGTTGCTCGTAATCATCCAGAAGTACAAATTCCGGCGCTCCAAGAACATATGTCTTATCTTCAAATGTAGCACTGCTGTACTTTGTCGCAGATGAAAATCCTGTCTTGGAAATTGCTTTTGCGCCTGAAGAATGTGTAAAATATTCTTTCATTGCAGCCATTGTGATATTATCGTTTGTCATAGCTGAAACAAAATCTCCGACCATAAGACGAAGAGATCCCATCTTTTCCGTATCGTACTGCTCCGTTGGAATAAGTTCCTGTACTTTCATCGTATTTTCTGTGATCGTACCCGTCTTATCTACACAAAGTACATCAACACGCGCAAGTGTCTCAATACATTTCATATCATGAAGCAATACTTTCTGCTGTGCAAGCCGGATTGAACTGACAGCAAGTGCAACGCTTGCAAGAAGGTAAAGTCCCTCTGGAATCATTCCGATCACAGCCGCTACCATTGACGTAATACTTGAATGGAATGATGCATTCTGGAATACCAGAGACTGTGCAACGAGTATGATTCCAATCGGAATGATTGCCACACCGACGCATTTAACCAATTTATCCAGCGAGCGGATCATCTCTGACTGCTCACCATTCTGCATTTCTTTTGCTTCCAGTGTAAGCTTTGAAATATAAGAATCTTCACCGACTTTATCAAGTCTTGCATGACATTGACCGGAAATAATAAAACTTCCTGACATCAGCTGATCTCCGGCATATTTTGTAATCTCATCAGACTCGCCTGTCAGCAGAGATTCATTTACCTGTACTTCACCTGCACAAACCTGTGCATCCGCACATACCTGCGCACCGGCTTTAAATATAACAATGTCATCAACTACCAACTCTTCTGCATCAATCGACGATCTTTTACCATCTCGCACTACAGTCGCTTTCGGTGCATTTAGCATGGTCAGATTATCCAGCACTTTTTTGGCACGCACTTCCTGTATAATACCGATCAACGTATTTGCAATAATAACCGGAAGAAAGGTCAGATCCCGGAAGGATCCAACCAGACATAACAAAATAGCCAGAACAAGAAAGATTAAGTTAAAGTAAGTAAATACATTCTCATGTACAATCTCTTTCGTTGTCTTCGACGGCGGATCGACTGCCCTGTTTACCCAGCCATGAAGTCTGTGCTCCTGTACCTGCTGTGCTGTCAATCCGACTTTATAATCCGGATTGTAACGGGTTGTCGGTATCCGCTTCTCTATTTCTTCTTCAATCCCTGTTTTCTTGTTTCTGCTTCTTGCCATCTGTTACTTCCCTTCTGCTTCTTCCAACGTCTCCGTTCTCGTCAAAATCTGCATAAATTCTTCTCCTGTAATTGTTTCTTTCTCATACAGGTATTTTGCAAGCTCATGAAGTTTCTTCTGGTTTTTCTCCAAAAGATCCATCGCTGTATCATATCCGTGTTTTACGGTATCTACAACCATCTGATCAATATCTGCTGCTGTCTGCGGGGAACAACTTAAACTGCTGTCTCCTCCCAGATATGGATTGTTCTGTGTCTCAAGAGCAACCATACCAAACCGGTCACTCATTCCATAACGCGTGATCATTGCTCTTGCAAGCTTTGTTGCCTGCTCGATATCATTCGATGCGCCTGTTGTGATAGAATTAAAAATCAGTTTTTCTGCGCATCTTCCTCCGGTCAGTGTCGCGATCTTGTTGATCAGCTCTTCCTGTGTCATCAGATTCCGTTCTTCTGATTCAACCTGCATTGTATATCCCAAGGCACCTGATGTACGCGGAATAATCGTGATCTTTGTAACCGGTGCCGAATTCGTCTGTAATGCTGCTACCAACGCATGACCGATTTCATGATAAGAAACAATTAATTTTTCCTTGGAAGAAAGTACCTGATTCTTCTTCTGATATCCGGCGATAACAGTTTCAATACTTTCTTCAAGATCTGCCTGCGTTACATATTTACGATTCTCTCTGACTGCGCGTAGTGCCGCTTCATTTACCATATTTGCAAGCTCTGCTCCTGATGCTCCTGATGCAGCTCTTGCGATTGCATTAAAGTCAATGTCATCTCCAAGTCTTACTTTCTTCGCGTGAACTTTCAGAATCTCTTCACGCCCTTTAAGATCCGGAAGTTCCACCGGAATACGGCGGTCAAATCTTCCCGGTCGGAGAAGTGCCGGATCAAGACTGTCCGGTCGGTTCGTCGCAGCAAGGATCACAACACCCTTAGATGCATCGAATCCATCCATCTCTGTCAGCAACTGGTTCAATGTCTGCTCACGCTCATCATTTCCACCATATCCTGCATTATCTCTCTTTTTACCGATTGTATCAATCTCATCAATAAATACAATACAAGGTGCTTTTTCATTCGCCTGTTTGAAAAGATCACGTACTTTAGAAGCTCCCATACCAACAAACATCTCTACAAATTCTGAACCAGAGATTGAGAAAAATGGTACATTTGCCTCTCCTGCAACTGCTTTTGCAAGCAAAGTTTTACCGGTTCCCGGAGGTCCTACAAGAAGTGCTCCTTTCGGACATACTGCACCGATCTCCGTATATTTCTGCGGGTTATGAAGAAAATCCACAATCTCTGTCAGCAGTTCCTTCGCTTCATCTTCTCCGGCTACATCCTGGAAAGTGATTCCTGTTGTAGATTCCACATAAACCTTCGCATTGCTCTTTCCGAACTGCATGAACGGATTTCCTGCTGCACCTCCACCCATCTTGGCCATCATCTTCTTTGCAAGCCACTGTCCTAATGCCCAGAAGATCAAAAGTGGTAAAATCCATACAAGAAAAAAGTTTAGAAGCGGATTCATCTCCTGCTGTGCGACTCTTCCGAATTCACATCCCGCATCTTCCAGACGATTTACCAGATTTGGATCATCAAACGTTGTTGTCTCATAATATTTCGGTTCCTCGCTATTATCTGTAAAATAAATAGTGTCTCCATTCAACTCTACTTTTGATACTTCTTTTCCCTCGACCATAGTAAGAAAGGTTCCATAATCGACTTCTTTCACCTTATTCTTTCCTAGAATATTCGGAAAAAGAAATGTGTTAAGAAGCACGAGAATAATCAAAGCAATCAAATAGTAAAAGATTAATGGCTTCTTTGGTTTCTCAACTTTCTTCATACTGTTGTTCCTCCTATTTTCTAAATTTTGCACGAACTGCCTTTATCATCTGTATAATCGGAAGATTCAATGCTGCAAGACCATACACAGTAAGTAACTGCGATAATGTCAGTGTCTGCACTTTAAAGATGTTATGCAGTCCAGGGACAGTCACAACAAGCGTGATCAGAATCATTCCAATTACAAAAGCACCGATCAGGTAAATGTTATTAAAGACTCTTTTTGTAAATACAACCGGACGATTTGATTTACAGTTAAACCCATGGAACAATCTTGAACAGCAAAGTGTTGCAAATGCCATTGTACTTGCAAGTAGTGCATTACCGTCTTTGTATCCAATTGTAAATGCAATCATGACCATGGTACAGATTGATAATCCTTCCAGTCCGATATTGATCAAAAAGTCTTTCGTTAAAATGGATTCATTTATCGGTCGTGGCTTTTCTTTCATCACATTTTTCGAATGTGGTTCCAATCCAAGAGCAATTGCCGGAAGACTGTCTGTCAGCAGATTAATGAACAACAGATGAACCGGTGCGAACGGTACCGGAAGTGCCATCAGTGAAGCATAAAGCACTGCCAGGATTGCTCCAAAATTTCCCGAAAGCAGAAACTGAATGGATGCTTTAATATTGCGATATATATTTCTTCCATTCTCTACTGCTTTAATAATAGTCGCAAAATTGTCATCTGTCAAAACCATTGCTGCAGCGTCTTTTGACACTTCGCTTCCGGTAATTCCCATCGCCACTCCTATGTCTGCCTGTTTCAGTGCCGGAGCGTCATTCACACCATCTCCTGTCATGGATACAATGTTTCCTTTTTCCTGCCATGCACGCACAATACGGATCTTGTGTTCAGGAGAAACTCTGGCGTAAACAGAAATCCCTTCCACAAAGTCTTTCAGTTCTTCATCGGACATTTTGTCAATCTCTGCACCCTCACAGGCTTCGGATTCATTTTCAAGAATTCCAATTCTCTTTGCAATGGCAGCAGCTGTCACCTTATGATCTCCTGTAATCATAATCGGACGGATTCCTGCACATTTACACTCTTCTACAGCAGCTTTTGACTCTTCTCTCGGCGGATCCATCATTGCGATCAGCCCCAGAAATATCAGATGATCTTCATCCTCCAGCGTAAGTTCCGTCTCATCTGATACTTCTTTATAAGCAAATGCAAGAACTCGTAATCCCTCTCTTGAGTATTTCTGATTCTGCTCTTCGATTACTCTTCTTGTCTCTTCTGTGATCTCATGAGTCTCCCCTTTCATCTCAACCCAGTCTGTCCGGTTCAAAAGAACATCAACTGCTCCTTTGACAATCATCGTTGGCACTCCGTTTAATGAATGCTTTGTTGCCATCATCTTACGGTCGCTATCGAATGGATTCTCACTTTCTCTTGGATACTTTACTCTGACTTCTTCCGGGTCAAGACCAAGACTGCTTCCTAAATTAATCAGTGCTGTCTCTGTCGGGTCTCCGATCTCTACACCATCAATATTCGTAGAGTCATTACAAAGAATACTGCTGATAAGGAGTCTGCTCTGAGACGGATCCCGGAGATCGATCTTGTCTGCGGAAATGCTCTGGCCATCTACATAATAATGCTCTACTGTCATCTTATTCTGTGTCAGGGTTCCTGTTTTATCTGAACAGATAATGGATACACTTCCCAGTCCTTCTACTGCCTGTAGTTTTCGAACAATTGCATGCTCTTTCGCCATTTTCTGCGTTCCAAAAGAAAGAACAATCGTAACGATTGAACTTAACGCCTCCGGAATTGCTGCAACGGCAAGAGCAACTGCAAAAAGAAATGCATTTCCAATATTCTCACCACGGAAAACACTGATTCCAAACAAAATCGCACAGAATACAAGAATTAAAATGGATAATTTCTGTCCAAACTGATCCAGGTTCACCTGCAATGGAGTCTTCTTCTCAGATGTCGTCTTCAGAAGACTTGCAATTTTACCAACTTCTGTATTCATTCCAATCTCTGTAACTACAAAAGAACCTCTTCCATACGTGAGAAAGCTTCCGGAATATACCATATTAATACGGTCTCCAAGAGGAACTTCGTCCTGTTCAATCACATCTGTCGTCTTCTCGACACCAAGACTCTCTCCCGTCAATGCACTTTCGTCAACCTTCATGCTCGCACATTCCAGAATACGTCCATCTGCAGGAATATAGTCTCCCGCCTCTAACATAATAATGTCTCCAACAGTAACTTCTGAAGACGGAATCGGGACAACCACTCCATCACGAAGAACTTTTGCTTCCGGACCGGATAATTTCTTCAGACTTGCCAGAGATGACTCTGCCTTTACTGTCTGCACAGTTCCCAGAATTGCATTCATTGTGATCACGATAACAATAACAGCTGCGCTCTCAATATCTCCCATAAATCCTGATGCGATCGCTGCTATAATAAGGATGATCACCAGAAAATCCTTATATTGCTCCAAAAAAATCTGAAATGTTGTCTTCTTTTTTCCTTCAGTCAGTTCATTCGGACCGTATTTCTTTTGATTTTCACTGATCTGTTCTTTTGTTAATGGTTCTTCCGAGCCATTCACTTCTCTTAAAACTTCTTCTCCCGATAATTGATAATATGCTTTCACTGCCATTCCTCCTAACTGATTATTGGTTACTGTTCACACGATGTGCGACCCATAATCCTGATTAATCTGCAGTGCGAATAAAAAAAGAGACAATTATTGCACCGCTTCTTGCATGCAATAAAAGTCTCACCATTTCATCACGATCCGGATGGACTTCTTCCATCGTATTGACGGCTCGCAAACGCTACTCAAAGCGCCAGTTACTCCCTTTTATTAAAATAAACTATACTCATTTTTCCTGATAATGTCAATAAACTTTATTTTCTTTTTAGGAAATATTTTCAGGATTTTAACATTAAAAGATCGCGGAGCGTTTTTTGCATATTAGGAAAGCACTTTCCTAATATATAAAAAGAATACCTTACAGACATTCTATCCATAAGGTATCCTTTCTATTCTATCAATCGATCAAATGAAAATCTCAATCTATTTTCTTAAATCCTAAACGATTCCCTGAGCTGTCATAGCATCTACAACCTTCTCAAATCCGGCAATGTTAGCACCTACAACGTAGTTGCCCTTGAATCCGTATCTCTCAGCTGCATCAACCATGTTGTGGCAGATGTTAACCATGATGTTTTTAAGTTTAGCATCTACTTCTTCGAATGTCCAGCTCAGACGTTCGCTGTTCTGAGACATCTCAAGTGCAGATGTAGCAACACCACCGGCGTTAGCTGCTTTACCAGGTGCAAAGATAACACCATTCTCCTGCAGATACTCTGTAGCTTCGAGAGTTGTAGGCATGTTAGCACCTTCACATACTGCAATACATCCGTTTGCAACAAGTGCCTTTGCATCTTCAAGGTGAAGCTCATTCTGTGTAGCACATGGAAGAGCGATGTCAACTTTAACATTCCATACTCCTCTTCCTTCGTGATACTCTGAATTCGGACGGTAGTTCTTGTACTCTGTCAGTCTTGCACGTTTTACTTCTTTGATCTCTTTGAGAGCTGCTACATCGATTCCGTCCGGATCATATACCCATCCTGTAGAATCACTTGCTGTAACAACCTTAGCACCAAGCTGCTGTGCTTTCTGGATTGCGTAGATTGCAACGTTACCAGCACCGGAAACAGCAACTGTCTTACCTGTAAGTTCGATACCATTGAGTTTCAGAAGCTCATCTGTCAGATACAGAAGTCCATATCCTGTAGCTTCTGTACGAGCAAGAGATCCACCATATGAAAGTCCTTTTCCTGTAAGAACTCCTTCATATAATCCACGGATTCTCTTGTACTGTCCGAACATATATCCGATCTCTCTTGCGCCTGTACCGATATCTCCTGCTGGAACATCAGTATCAGCACCAATATATTTGCAAAGTTCTGTCATAAAGCTCTGGCAGAATGCCATAACTTCTCTGTCAGATTTTCCCT
>ERZ506938.951-NODE-951-length-11924-cov-5.209959_pt1 | contig 11924 bp, 10 predicted proteins | sample MGYA00513172_ERZ506938 | MGnify/ENA metagenome assembly ERZ506938
TTTAAATACCATATTATTTTTTCTTTTTCTTTACTGCTCTCACAATAGCTACAATGACTACACCACCACAGCAGACAGCAATTGCAGTTATAATTCCGGTGTTCGTCATCGCCGCAGTCGGAATTCCAACATTCTTCGTATTCACAAATTCAATATTGGCATTTATCCTCAACACTCCAGAATTGTTATCACATGTCATCTTGTATCCGTCTGTTACTGTTTCAGTCACTTCATATTTGACACCAGCCGGCAGTTTCTTGAATATAATTTTCTCTCCGTGTGATAATGTAAATTTAACTTCGCCGTCAACGACTTTCATTGTCTCAAAGTTTCCATTCTTTTCAATATCAACACTGCCGGGCACTACCAGCCCATCACTTCCTGTCAGCTTCAGCACAAATTCAAAGTTTTTGGATTTATCGCCCTGATTTCCTTTCACTGTTTTGCTTACAGATATGTCATACTTTTCATCATATGTGTTTACAACCGAAATCTCACCGGTCTTTCCTGTCTCAATTTTTCCATTATACTTTCCATTGTCAGAAGGTTTGTAATTTTTATAAGCATTTTCTGTAACCGTATAATCGGCTCCGACCGGCAGCCCGGTTATTACAATTGACTCTCCGTCAGGCAGCTCAAATGAAGCCATGCCATTTTCGTCAAATACGATTGTTCCGGTTTTACTTCCAGCAGTGCCATCAAGTGGATAAACACCTGAAACGGGGTTGCCACCATTTTTCAGCTCAACCTTAAATTTAAATGCTTTGTTTCTGTCAGCACCATTTCCATCAACCGTTTTTGAAACCTTAAGGCTTCCGGTCTCGGTTTTCGTGTTTGTGATTGTAAATACCTTGACTTTACCTCCATCTCCTGCCGCATCGGTTTCTTCGCTCTCAACAACATTGGAGTCATATCCGCTGACATTTTCTTCATTCACAGAGTATTTGTATTCTGTCTTTCCGTCTTCTTTAAGCACTTCAAGCCCGTCAATCTCTGCCTCCCATCCATTATCAGCATTCAGTTCAATATTTTTTATAATATTTTCATCCTGCATCAGATAAACAGTAATATTTCCCGGTCTTGTATTTCCTGCATCCTCATTATCATTCCAGATTTTTTTAATCCTTATTTTAAGTTTTTCTGTTTTTGGCACATCAGGTTCTTTTCCTGTATTCGTAAAGGTCACAGCTGCGTTTTCATCAGCGTCAACAGTTTCTGTCCCAGTTGACAAAGACTGGTCAGTCTGTTCATTACCCTTTTTCTGCTGTACGGTCTTAACAGCATTAGTTATTTCATAAGAAGCATAATACTTATTTGCATCTTCTGTGACCTGATATTTTGTATTCTCCGGAATATTTTCAAACACTACGTTTTCATTATTCGCCAGCATAAAAGTTACATCTGCAGTGCCATCTTTATCAGATGCAAACGCTGTTTCAGCATCTCCTTTTTTGTATTTATATTTCACATTTTTTTTTAAAGCTCGATACGTTTATTTCTGTAACGTTTATACAATTGTGAAACATAGAGCTCATATATTTAACATTTGATGTGTCGAACGAAGATAAATCAATAGATGTAAATGAATTGCAGTCATCAAACATGCCAGACATTGCGTTAACCTGTTTTGTTACAAACATTGATAAATCCGTATTCGTTAAACTTTTACACCCCTTGAACATATGCGCCATTGAAGTCGTGTTGGCTGTATCAATATTATTGAACTGTATATTTGTCAAGTTTTTCTTTAAGCTGAACATATCTTGTGCTGAAGTATTGAATGCAATTTTTATTCCGTCAACCTGAGTGGAAATTTTCAAGCACTAATTATCAATCCACCCGACAACTCCGCCATCGCCGTCAGCATCCATATCTATCGCGACTGCTCCATCAGGCATTTCTTCATCAGTAAACATAACCGATGCGACATCATCAGGAATCAGTTTATTCACATCCGGGCCTTGCTTCAAAACAAAGGTGACAGACTTTGCATATAAGTCAATATCTTTATCAATTTTGACAGAAGGAATACCATTAGACGACACTTTCACCTGGTTTACACATTCCGGTTCTGTATACCATAAGACATACGAGCCTTTAGGCATCTTATACTGTCCGCTTACGATATCATTTGAACTGTTAAATATCATTTCGTTTTCGGTGGAGCCGTCAGCAAATTTTAAGCCATTACTATGGAATGTTACCGTATACCCTCTTATATCCTTTCTTGGTTTTGCCGTACTGACTTCAATATCGGGGACAGGTCTGTCATCATTTAGTTTGCTGTCTTTCCATTTCTTGGTGAATGTGACTGTTCCTTCTTTTTTCGCATCCTTAAAGTTGTATACCAAATTCTCATCACTTCCTGCAGCATAAGCCGGGCTGCCACAAAAGCACCCGGCTCCAATCCCACAGGCAAAAAATATAACCGTTAGAAAAACTTTATTTTTTTGTAATCGCATTATCCCCCTCTCCTTTTTATTTGGCCAGCCCCGACCGTTTATGACAGGATTGGCCAGCAACTCAGTCTCATTTCGTTTCTGTTACTTCCACTGACACCTTGATGCTTTCCGGTGTCAGTTTCTCCGGTTCTCTTTTTCCCTCCTGCATTAAATATCCGGTAATGTACTCCATGTTATTTCCAAGCTTAAACTTCATATCATAACTTCCATCTAATTCAAATTCAGACTTGATATCAGACATCTCCTCCGCATCCCTGACAAAAATGATATCTGCCTTCTGCGGGTTTTTCGTCCACTCACCGTTTGCCATAACATTAGCCTCAATCAGTCTGGACAGGGACATACCTTTTGAATCGCAGGTTCTGCCTACACGTTTCAGAACGCCATTCAGCCCTCTTGATGCTACATTGTTCATTGCCTGCTCGTTCATCCAGAGGATTTCACGGTTGACAATATCAATAACATAAGGAGAAGCCTGGGTGCATTCGCTGTCAAGTACAAAGCGGTTTACAACAGTTGCGGGCTCAAATACCTCACCCATATCGTCAGATGTCCTCTTCATAACACCAAAGCAGGTATGAGGCTGCTCAGAAAACTTCTGGCATGTATAACTGTTAATCTGCGGAATAAGATACGCAACACCGTCATCCTTCAGCTTATCAATATCAATATCAATAAACTCACCGCGGCCTTTGCCTTTTGCCGGGCCGCCATCCTGCACATCACCGGAATACACAAAACCGTTTCCGTTTTTGCTTCCATTCCATCCGCAGAACCCAACAATATCCATGTTCTTATCGCAGAACGCAACAGTCAGGTCAATATCAACCCTTCCATCATGATATCCTGTCTTGTTGTTGAGGTTAGTCCAGCCAACAAAGAAACGCATCTTTTCCCAGCTGTCATCAATCGGCATCTTGGAGCCAGACGTCATATTGCCAATCGCTCCGGAATTATCACGGATATCAACAGGGATTTTCACGTCATTTACACCTTCAGCCATATAGACTTTACCCATGCTGTCTTTTCCGGCAAACTTTTCAGACATTCCGTTCATTGCAGCATCAACAACATTTTTAATCTGTTCTTTTGTGAATGCTTTTCTGTTCTTGTCTGTTGTTTCAACAACCTTTCCATTCTTGCCTTTGAAGTAACGTTTTTCGTCGTCATGGTCGCGCTGCTCAACATTTCCGATTGTTCCGGTCACAGTCGCGATACCAGCTTTTGCCGCAACTTCTTTCATAGCATTTACAACAAGGTCTTCTTTCCCCTGTTCAATTCCCATACGGTACAGCTTATCAAAGCGGCGCATAAAATCACCAGGCATTCTTGAAGCTTCTTTTACGGCTGCTTCAACATCACCGGCTTTGATTGCCTCTTCAATACGTCTTGCCGGACGGTCAATCTTCTCTTCACTCTGGATAATGATGATTGCACGCTTAACGTTATCGTATTTCGGTTTTGCCCAGGCCTTATCTGTGATATGAAGAACGTTAAACAGCTTTTCCCATTCTTTGTCATGACCATGCATCAGATTAGACAGTCTTTCCCCACTACCCTTGTCCATTGCTGCCAGACAGTCCATCACAAAAGCACGGTCTTTTCGGCCAAGTTTAAATGATGGCATTGTCTTCGCGTCATCACGTAGAGGGATTGCTTCGTAAGGGTCACGGGCAGAGCCGTCCTTGCTAAGAGACTTGAACGCAGCATATCTTAAAAGGTCAGCAGGCTGTTTCATAAATGCGGCAGTATAGATTGCATTACCTGACAGTTCTTCCACCATCATTGCGCATGCGACAGCATTTTCCCTGTTCTTTGTTGATACATTCTCAATCAACGCATCAATGCTGCCAGGGTTTTCTTTTACATATTCCATAATGAATTCACGCTGCTCTTTTGAGTATGCGATGGCAGATTTGACCGCCATACGGAAAGTTTCATCAAGGTCTTCCTTGCTGCCTTCAATCAGGATTCTATGCATAGGTGTACCGAGAAAAGGATAAGTCTTTTTCTCTTTCATATAAACAGACGGTTCAAGTTCAAGACCTGACAGACCATAGATAATCTGGTCAAGAAAATATTCTGCATAACTTCGTTCCATGCAGCCTTCAGGGAAGTCAGGATAAAACGGAGTAAGTTTCTTTCCAGCTCCAAGCACGTCAGAGAGCATTTCGTAGTTTGTCTTAAAAAATGCAATGATATCATCCTTATCGGCTTTAGCCAGATGTTTCGTCTGCTCTGTTGTCATCGGGAAACCGATTGACGCAAAATTAGCCGCAACGGATGCTGCCAGTTCAACATTGTTATTGTCTTTCTGTTCCGGGAGGATTACCTTGCCCTGCATTTCATAGTATTTTTTTAAAATATTTTTATTCATTCTTTTTCTCCTTTTCTAATATGCTTAAGCAGCAAAGCAGCCGCTTTACGGCTGCCGGCAGAGAATTTTTCTGCGAGATATGCTTCGTATCCCGAAGCTGCGAGCCGCTTTTTCTAACGGTTAGAAAACCGCCTGTTTTTGTTGTCAGATATAATATGCTTAAAAAAATAAAAAGGAGACGGATTTTTGCGGATTTTTTTTGTAATATTTTTTTTGCAAAAAAAATAACGGTTAGAAAATTTCTAACCGTTAGATTTTTTAGCATCCAAATTCTTTTCTCAGTTCTTCCAGCTCAGCATCAAGCTCCTCTTCTGTTCTTCTGACACTTCGTCCAGCAAGTTTCTTTCCGCTGAACATTGCAATGTCTTTTTTTCTCTTTATTTTTTCAAACCTTCTGCTCTCTCTTGCCTCCCACTGATGGCGATACCTGCTTCCGGAGTTATCTTTCCAGCCGGTGGAGTGGTATCCTCCAAAGTCTTCATCAGGCCATATACTTTTGAATTCCTTATCCTTGGCTTTGACAAATTCCTTATATTCTTCCTCAGCTTCCATACCATAAGCAGCACGTGCTCTATGGATATATCTTGAATCTCTGCGCCATGGATAACACTTATGCTTGGCTCTGCCCTGGCGGCTCTTAATTGAAGCCATAATACTGTAATTCCATTCAATATGGCTAATATTTTTTGGAATAAACAAGAACGCAGCATCAACCTCTTTCTTAAATATCCTGACGTCAATGTTTGGTTGTTCCGGCGTATCAAGCCAGAACAGAAACTTGTTTACCTTCCAATCCATGTTGAGCTCAGTAACATGTAAAGATTCATCTATCACATTTTCATAACGACTTTTCCTTGAAAAACCATTAAGCGCCTGGTTCTCCATATACTCATTTCTGAACTCTCCACGGATAGGTTTGCCGTTCCAATTTACAACCTGTTTATGTGCACGGGCAAGAAACCTTATCAGCTCTTCTTTATTACCAAAGAAAATATCATTCGAAATGATATATATTTTATTTTCGGGGCCGTATCCAATAACCTCTGACAAATGAATTTTCGGCTGTTCGACTGTATAGATTTTCTGCATATTTTTCTCCTTTCTTTTCTGCATTTCTGTACATGTAATATGCAGGATTCCATAAGAAAACAAAACATTGTCTTTTTTTAGACAAAAATGTTTCACGTGAAACATTTTTTAACAATATTCGACATTAGGTTAGGTCAGAAAGATATATTATCTGTCTTCTCCTCCGATATCTGGCATTTCCATATCTTTAGTTTTAGTTTTTGTTATATCTTTTACTTTTTCTTTCATATCATGGTCTCTGAACGCTCTTATTGTAGCCCCTGTCATCATTCCTATATTAATCGCGTTCTTCAATGCTTTATTTGACAATCTTAAAGGTTTTCTTATAGCCTGTTCAGCGTCAATTGCAAACCCCATGCCTGTTTCCAAGTCCTGGCCATCATACATGTCGCTTCTTTTTCCACCGGCGATTGCCGCAGAAGTCTGCATTAATTCGTTTGCACTTTTTCCCATAGCGGCTGCAGAATGGCCAAGCTGCTCCATAGCAGCTCCTGTATGGCTTGGTCTTGCTGCCCCACTTTTTACCAGGTCTGAAAATGTCTCAGCGTCAAAATTTTTATCACCATTTTCCCTAATATCGTTAAGTATGTCTTTTTTAATTTTAGCGTTCATCTTAGACTCATCGACGTCTCTTTTAATGGCACCTGGAATGTTAACAACACTTTCAACAAGCCGGCTACCTCTTTTTACAAAGTTTCCAGGCGTATTTGTTACACCTTCCATATGCATATACGCTCTTCTAAATTGCTCTAAATCCATAAAATCATCTCCTCGTGCATAGCACAATACAGGTTTTTCTAACGGTTAGAAAAACCTGTTATTTTTTCAGCTGACTGATTTTTCAGCCTGCTTTCTTACAACATTAACTTTACCCCCTTTCTCAACAATGCATTTCTCAACATCATCTTCGTCAGGAAGATTAAACATGGAATCTTTCAAAATTCCCTCTAATATACCTCTCAGGCCTCTGGCTCCGGTTTTTCTTTTAATAGTTTCTTTTGCGATATCTTTTAACGCGTCAGGAGTAAACTCCAGTTCGATTCCGTCATACTTAAAGAATTCCTTGTACTGGTTAACAATACAGTCTTTAGGCTCTGTTAGAATCTTAACCATTGCTTCCTCATCTAACTCATTTAATGATACGATGACTGGCAGACGTCCGATAATCTCCGGGATTAATCCGTACTTCACAAGGTCGTCTGTTTCCACCTGGCTTAATGCTTCACTGATAGATTTTTCTTTTCCTTTATCTACATTCGCACCAAAGCCGATAGATGTATCTTTTGCGGTTCTTTTATTAATTATCTCTTCAAGTCCAGGAAAAGCTCCGCCGCAGATAAATAAAATATTCTCTGTATTAACCTGAACGTATTTTTCATTTGGATTGCGTCTCCCACCGTTAACCGGAACGTTAGCAATAGTACCTTCAACCAGTTTCAAAAGCGCCTGCTGGACACCTTCACCTGCTGGGTCTTTTGCAGCCCCTGAGCTTCCACCGGATTTTGCAATCTTATCAATCTCATCCAGGAAGATGATTCCACGTTCTGCCTTTTCAACATTTCCGGCAGCAGAACGGAGAAGTTTCGTTAAGATGGTTTCAACATCATCACCAACATACCCCGCCTCAGTCAGGGAAGTGCAGTCAGCGATTGCGAAAGGTACATCAAGCATCTTCGCAACTGTCTGAGCCAGCAGGGTCTTTCCGCTTCCGGTTGGGCCAATCAGCAGGACGTTACTTTTTGACAACTTGACGTCTGACTTGATGTCCATTCTTTTATAATGGTTATAAACAGCAATAGCGATTGAAATCTTTGCGCTGTCCTGGTCAATAATGTATTTATCAAGTTCTTTCTTGATTTCTCTTGGTGTCATTTTTTTATTGCGTTTTTTTGCTTTTGCCTTTCCATCTGATTTGCCTCTGACATCTAAAGCCTGTCCAAGCAGCTTTACGCAATCTTCACAGATATAATTTCCATTAGCAGAAGAACGGAAGCCCTTCTTAGGTGGAATAATTTTAGTGTTACAAAACTGACAAATTGCTTCTCTATTATAAGCTGGCATAATTATTTCCCTCCATTTGTTTGTTATTTTGTGGGCGGTTTTATCCGGCCGATTTCGGTTTTTTGCAAAGACTTTTTCTTTGCTTACTTCTAATATGCATGAAATCGCATAAAATGGGAAATTTTTTGCGAATTTTCACGGCATGGTGGAAAGCCAGAGCATTTTGTTGATTTCTAACGGTTAGAAAAACCGATACATACAATTCTAACCGTTAGAAAAATCATCGACGGACGGGAAACCGCGGTTAAACTTGTTTGCCCGTCGGTCTGAAGGTAATTGAGAACTCGCCGTTGCCGGCTCGTTACCAAGCCTCGCAGAGGCTGACAAGCGAAGCCATGAGGCTGAGTGAGGTGTATAAACATGGGAGCCGGGAATCCCGTCCGCTCAGCATCGCAGATTTTTGTCTGCTTCGCGCGCATGTCGTGCTATACACTCCGACTTCGTCGTCGTTTGTCAGCCCTTGCGGTGTACGGCACTCGCCCTAGCGGACTCGTTTGTCAGTGGCAAAAGCCACTTGGTGCAAGCGAGCGTAGGCTCGCTGCATCATCTATTTTTGTCCATCTCATCAATAACGCTTTTGACCTTCACGTATTTAGGCCGTGACTTCTCCGGTTCAAGTCTCGGGGACTCATTACTTGCTGTTCCTGCATTTGCTGTATTGGCAGAAGCATCAGTGGAAGATGAGACCGCCTCAGCATCATCTTCTTTTGTCTCTTCTTCATTATCTTCATCCGTGTCATTATCATCTGCACCGAAATCAACTACATCCATCTCGTCGTCATCTGCATGCTTTGCAGCATGATATGCTTTAAGTCTTGCTGCTGCGTCTGCCCGCTGCTGTTCAGTCAGTACTCGCTTTTTCTCCCTGATAAGAAGAAGGTCTTTCGGTGCTTCATATGTTTTTGATACGACTTCACCGTGCACCATTCCAACTTCAACAATTTTCCAGTTTTCGTTGTTCTCAACGTACCTGTCCAGCTTTTTCATGATGTTATATTCAGTTGTATAGATTTTCATTTTGCTTGAACCGTGAACCATATTGATATGGGTTTCACGCTCATCGTTCAGTAGTTTTGCCATTGATTTTTCTCCTTATTTTTTTGCTTATTTTTTTTGGTTTCTTACAATATGCTGAATTTTATCGGAAACAGGACGACTTTTTCTAACCGTTAGAAAAAAAAATTACGACAGCGTATTGCTAAGCCAGACGAAGAACACTCAAACTTTTATTCTTGTAATAGTACAACCTGCCGGAATTCCGAAAAAATCTGCATATTTTTATATTTTTTATGTCATTTTTGTTGATTTTACGCGTCTTTAACCTTATAATCTATTATATAAAAAGCAAATATAGTTTTTATTTCAGAATGGAGTGTAAAAAATTGCAGGAAGAAAGAAATGGAATTACATTAACAATTTTGCAGGAAAAAGGTGGCTGCGGCAAAAGCTGCGCGATATTTAACATCGCCGCTTATTTAAGCAAGAAGAAAAACGTTCTAATCATTGACCTTGACGGACAGGCCGCAGATATTTCATATTTTTTATTCGGAAACAAAGTAGGAGACAGCCAGGACCCGATGCGTTCTGACGTTAAGACAATCATGCATATATTCAGGGGAGCAGACCCGAAAGATGTAATTGTTCCGGTTAAAGAAAATCTTGATATAGTTCCGGCCAACACTGAAGTAACAGGACTCTTATCCATACATAAAATCAAAACCTTTAAGGATTTTATCAATAAAATGCGAAAGAAATATGATTACATATTAATAGACGTACCGCCAAGCCCAAACTGGTCACATGTTTTATGTCTGTCCGTATGCGATTACGTAATGCCAATCGTAAATCCTGATGCAGCATCACCAAAAGCCATCATTGGATTAAATGACAGTGTTGAAGAAATCCAGTCAACTTCAAATCCTTCATTAGAATATCTTGGAATCATTATGAATAAATATAATGAAAGGACTAATATCGCCAAGACTATGCTTCAGCAGACAGAGAATATTGCCAAGCAATTAGAGGTATCACTTTTTGATACAAAAATTCATCAGAGCGTATTGCTTGAAGAGCATATCCTTTCACATCAAAGCATTTTTGAGTATGCGGGCAAAAGCAAGGCGGCAAAAGAATATAAAAACCTGTCAGAAGAAATCATATCTAGGATTGCAGAGAGGAGAAGATAAGAATGGGGAAACTTAATGTTCCAACTGATGAATATGCCATCAGCCCAAAAAGGAAGTTCCGTGATTTAAGTGAAGAATTTATTGAAGAGAACAAAGATTTCATTGTAAAAATTCCGGCAAACGAACTTATCTACGATAAAGATAACGAGAAATATTACGGTGAGATAACAGATGAATCTATTCAGGATATGGCGCTTGATATGTCAACGGACGGGTTCAAAGGTGTAATCATGGCATATCCTGTAATGGTAGACGGTCAGAGAAAATACCAGATAGAATCCGGGCACCGCAGATACACTGCAGCAAAATGTGCTGGCATTACTGAAATCCCGACAATCATAACTGAGCCGCCAAAAACAGATTCAGAACGTGTAATCAGATTAATCAAGATGAACCTGCATGGCAGGCCAGACCTTTCACCGACAAAAAAAGCAAAAATAATTGAAGCTTTGATGTCAGCTCATAAAGAAGAACGTATCAAGGCCGGGCTGAAGGCAGACAATGCAACGCTTACTGATATTGTTTCAACTGAGATGGAATTATCCGCAAAAAGTATCGATAAGTACAAAGCTTTATTGAAATTAGTGCCGAAGCTCCAGGTTCTGGCTGATTCCGGCATTGCATTCTCGGCATTAATACAGGCAGTTACACTTCCGGAGGACAAGCAGGAGATGCTGGCTTTTTCAATCAATTCTGAAATATCTGAATCAGGAATTGATAACATCTCAAGGCAATGGGTTATAAACAAGATTGAAATCCTGCGGCGCGAATTCTATGACGAGCCAAAACAGCCAAAGAAGATAGCAAAACGCCGTGATGGTTCAAAAATCATTACAAAATGCTTAAAAGATTTTGACGACCTGGTAAACGGTAATGCCGTATTTAAAGAAAATGAAAAGCATATAGCAGTAGAAAATCTGAAAAAGCTGCGTGAGAACATAGACAAAAAGATAGACGAATTGTCAGAGTAGGAGAGAAGACGAAAAAACAGGAATGCATATTGCATTCCTGTTTTTCTAACGGTTAGAAAACCTTATCAGCTGCGATTCAACAATACTTTCTCATACTCATCAAAATCATATTGACGCTGCTCAAAATTATTGAACTGATTTTTCTTTTCTTTCTTGACCGGCGCCGCATATCCTTCTTTAATAGCCTTAATCATAAATCCTACCAGGTTATCAATATGTCCTGCCAGTTCTGCAATATGATATGCGGTTTCTATTTTTTCAATATCATACTTCGCAGCTTCGCAGATTGACCTGATATCCTTTATGCTTACAGATTCTTTTATCAGTTCTTTTACCTGAATATGCATTTCAAACATTTCGTCTTCACTTAACATTGACGCTTGTTCTTTCTTTTCTTCTATTTTTTTCTTTTCTTTTCCACCGTTTAGCTCAACATAAAAAGCGATGCCATACACTTTTCCGCCTTTTCCGCTTTTGACTGGTTCATACGAAACAGTCATCCCGCATTCCGGAGTATTGTTAATTTCTGCAACAGCAACGTTTACTATACGGCGTTTGAAATCAGTCCAGTTGTCATAGCTCTTTTCTGTAGAATACTTCATTGCCTTATCATAATCAGGATGAGACTGGCCACTCAAAATCTTTTTAACCTGTTTGGTAGAAGAGTCTACGACGCCAAGTGTGAATTTTAATTCATTGATGCCAACCTCAACTTTAAAATGCTTTCCGTCTGACTTTTGAGGCATTAGTTTTGCATTTCCTATCTTTTTCTTTGTAT
>ERZ506938.982-NODE-982-length-11595-cov-3.314731_pt1 | contig 11595 bp, 10 predicted proteins | sample MGYA00513172_ERZ506938 | MGnify/ENA metagenome assembly ERZ506938
CGCTCTTCCGATCTTGGGCTGTGAGGGCTGCCAGAACGACCTGGTGGTCGACGCCATCGCCAAGCGCACGAACAAAGAAGTGCGCACCCTCATCATCCAAGAGGTCGGCGGGTCTATCCGCGCGGTCGAGGAGGGCACGCGCATCGCCCGCGAGCTCGTGCGCGAGGCCTCCCTTTGCGAGCGCGAGGAGTGCGGCGTCGATGAGCTGATTTTCGGAACGAACTGCGGCGGCTCCGACACTTCCAGCGGCCTGGGATCAAACCCGCTGATCGGCGAGGTCTCCGACTGGATGGTTGCCCAGGGCGCCACCACGGTTCTGTGCGAGACCCCCGAGCTCTTCGGAGGCGAGCATATTCTGGCGCGCCGCGCCGCCACGCCCGAGGTGGGCGAGCAGGTGCTCAAGATCGTGCGAGATTACGAGAAGTATGTTCAGATGTTCGGTGCCCAGATGCGCGAGGGCAACCCGAGCCCCGGCAACATGGCGGGAGGTCTCACCACGCTCGAGGAGAAGTCTTTGGGCTGCATCCACAAGGCGGGCCACTCGACCATCAACGCCGTTTACCCCTATGCTGCGCGCATTGCTTCTCACCAGGGGCTTGTTGTTATGGACACCCCGGGCAACGATCCTTCTAGCGTTGGCGGCATCATCGCCGGCGGCTGCCAACTCGTGGTCTTCTCCACGGGCCTGGGCACGCCCACAGGAAACGCCATCGCGCCGGTGCTGCGCCTGACCGCCAACGGCCGAACGGCCCGCACCATGGCCGACAACATCGATTTCGATGCCCAGGCGACTATTTACGGCCCGCAGTCGATGGAAGAGCTCCGAGACGAGCTCATAGATCAGATTATCCGCGTCTGCAACGGCGAGCCCACCTGCGCGGAGGCGCTTGGCTACACCGAGACGGCGTTGCCGCACCTCTGCAACTACATGTAACAGTCGCTTTTTGTTTTTCCTGGCGCCGGCTCATCCCATGCCTTGCCGCGGCGCCTCTTCACGGGCGTCGGTGCCTGCGATACGCCGGCGTCCGCACATCTTGGTTTTACCGCGGCGGGGGCCGCGTTTTGCCGGGCCTTCCCCCGAGGGCCCATATCCGTAATTGCCCGCAATGGCCGGGCAGCGAGTTAGGAGCACATCATGGATCTTCATCTTGAGGGCAAGGTCGTCTTCGTCACCGGCGGCTTCAAGGGCATTGGCAAGGGCATCGCGCTGCAGCTCGCTCGCGAGGGCGCAATTCCTGTGGTCTTGAACCGCAAGGACGGCGTCGAGGATGAGTTCCGCGCCGAGATCTCCGAGATCACCAAGACGTTCGAGATGTACTACATCGACCTCAACGACACCGACGCCATCAAGCCTATCGTCGAGGAGGTCTACAAGAAGTACGGCCACATCGACGGCGTCGTGAACAACGCTGGCCGCAACGATAACCTCGAGCTCGAGACCACGAGCTGGCAGGACTTCGAGAAGTCCATCCACGGCAACCTCACGCACTACTTCGAGCTCGTCCACGAGACCTGCCCGTACCTCAAGGAGTCCAAGGGCTCCATCGTGAACATCGCCTCCAAGGTCGCCCTCACCGGTCAGGGCAAGACGACGGCCTACGCCGCCGCCAAGGGCGCCATCCTCGGCCTCACCCGTGAGTGGGCTGCCGCTCTCGTCCACGACTCCGTGCGTGTCAACGCTATCGTCGTCGCCGAGGCCTGGACGCCGCTGTACGCCAACTGGATCAAGACCTTCGGTGACGAGGAGGCCCAGCAGAAGCGCCTGTCCCTCATCACGGACCGCATCCCGCTCGAGCACCGCATGACCTCCACCGAGGAGATCGCCGACACCGCGTGCTTCCTGCTCTCTGACCGCTCCAGCCACACCACCGGCCAGTGGTGCAACGTCGACGGCGGCTACGTCAACCTCGACCGCGCGCTTGACTAGTCTGCGGTTTGAAAGAGGGCTTTCGAATGTCTGATTCCACCAAGAAGGCGAGCTCGAAGGGTTCTGCGGCGACCGTCGCCATCGTCCTCGTTACTTCGCTGTTCTTCGTCTGGGGCCTGACCATGAACCTGGTCAATGCCCTGAACAGCCCCATGGCCAACTACCTGGAGCTTTCCGGTACCGAGGCGAGCCTCCTGCAGGTTGCCTACTATGGTGCCTATTTTGTGATGGCCATTCCTGCCTCCATCGTGGCCAAGAAGTTTGGCTACAAGGGCGGCGTCATCATGGGCCTCGCCCTGTTCGTGCTTGGCTCGCTCGTCACCGTGCCCGCCACTAACGTTGCCTCGTACGGCATGTTCCTGCTCGCCATGTTCGTGATCGCAGCCGGTGCCTCGACGCTCGAGACCAACTGCAATCCCTATATCACCAAGCTTGGTGACGAGCAGCATGAGTCCATGCGCCTGAACCTCGCCCAGTCCTTCAACGGCGTTGGCAACATCGTGGGCCCGCTCATCCTCTCGCAGTTCCTCGGCAGCACCGTCGCCGCGGGCCAGCCGGGATTCGCCGAGGCGAAGCTGGCGTTCCTCTCCAGCATGCGCGGCATGTACATCGTGATCGCCGTCGTGCTTGCCATCGTGCTCGCCGTGTTCGTGTTCGTCAAGCTCCCGACGCCTCCCGGTGACGAGGAGGAGGCGGCTAACGGCTCTGCCGAGAAGGTCACCTTCGGATCCATGCTCAAGCGCCCCTACTTCGCGCTTGGCGTACTCGCCGAGTTCATCTTCATCGGACTGCAGGTCGCCGGTATGTCTCTGTTCTCCACCTTTGCGATGCAGCAGTGGCCTGGCATGACCGCCGGTACCGCCGCGGCGTACCTCTCGATCCTCTCGCTGCTGTTCACCGTGGGACGCTTCGTTTCCACGCCGATCATGGCCAAGGTCGACGCCGGTAAGCTGCTCGGCGTCTACATGACCGCCTCCGCCGTGCTCTTCTTCGTCGCGTTCCTCGGCCTTGGTCCGGTCTCGGTTGTCGCGATGATCGTGTCGTACCTCTTCGTCTCCATCGGCTATCCGGTCGTCTTCTCGCTCACGCTCACGGGCTTCCAGGGCTCTGCCGTCAAGACCGGTTCCTCCGCGCTCGTCATGTCCATCGTGGGCGCCGCCCTCATCCCGCTGCTGATGAGCGCCATTGCCGACGCTGCCGGCATCAATGTCGCACTGCTCGTTGCGGTCCCGGGCTTCCTCTATGTCGCCTGGTATGGCCTGTTTGGCTGCAAGATTGGTCTGGAAAGGAAGTAGCTCAACATGTCTGATCTCAAGGTTATCGATTCCCACTTCCACGTGTGGAACCTCGACACCCAGAACCTTCCCTGGCTTGACGGCACCGACGGCACCATCACGCACACTTACAAGGTGGAAGACCTTGAGGCCGAGTATGCCCGCCAGGCTGGCGTGGAGTTCGTCGGCGGCGTGTACGTCGAGGTAGACTGCGCCGACCATGAGGCCGAGGACAAGATTGCCTACGACCTCAAGGCGGCCCACCCCAAGATGCTAGCCTGCATGCTTCGCAGCGACGTCTCTCCGTGGATGCGCATCCCCGCGTTTGCCGCCGGCATCCGCGAGCCGCTCCACATCGACTCCGAGCCCAAGGGTCGTTGCCTCGAGCCCAGCTTCGTCGAGGGCCTTCACACGCTGGCCGCCAAGGGCCTGCCGTTTGAGTCCTGCAACCGCGTGAACGAGCTCGAGGACGCCTACGAGGCGTTTTCCCAGGCGCCCGAGGAGACCGTTATCCTCAACCATCTCGGCAACGTCGAGGCGCTGACGCCCGAGTGGAAGTCTGTCATGCAGAAGTTCGCGACCCTGCCGAACCTCTATATGAAGGTCTCTGGCTTCCCCACGGCCGACAAGCAGTTCGTCTCCGAGCTGCTCAAGTTCACGCGCGACACGTTCGATCCCAAGAAGCTCCTGTATGCGTCCAACTGGCCTGTCGTGAAGCTCTATAGCTCCTTCGACGAGCACTTCCAGACGCTGCGCGACGCGTTTGGCGACGACGAGGACTTCTTCATGAACAACGCCGTGCGTGCGTATGGCCTCGAGCTCTAAGCTGACTGTCTCGCACATCCGGTTTGTTAGCGTTACCCTGAAGAAGGATGACGTTTGTGAAAACGAGAAGATTGGCTAGCTTGCCTGGTCAGAGCTGGTAAATGCCTGTGGGACCGGCGCCTCGCGCGTCCGGTCCCGCGTGGCTGTCTTGGATATAAGGATTGGGGGTAGCGGAGATAGTCTCCGTCCCTAGAATAGGAAGGGTAGTGATATGTTCGAGGGCATTTTCTGTCCGTCCATCACCATTACTGATGATGAGGGCAACATCGATTTCGATTTGTGGGGCAAGCATCTCGACCACCTTGCCGACGCCGGTCTCAACGGCGTTCTGCTCTTTGGTAGCATTGGCGAGTTCTACAGCGTCTCGCTCGAGGATAAGAAGGCCGCTTGCGACTTTGCCGTGAAGCGCGTGGGCGATCGCATGAAGGTCTTCATTGGTGTTGGCGACACTAACTACGCAAACGTCCTGGAGCTCACCCGCTATGCCGAGAAGGCTGGCGCCGACGCGGTGCTCGCGGTGTCCCCGTACTACTTTGGCCCGAGCGCGCCTACTGCCGAGCACTACTTCGGCGGCATCGCTGAGGCCACGAAGCTCCCGGTCATTCTCTACAACTTCCCGGCACGCACCGGCACCGACCTCACGCCCGAGCTCGTTGCCTCCCTCGCTGCCAAGCACGCCAACATCTGCGGCATCAAGGACACCGTGGACACGATCAGCCACACGCGCAAGGTCATTCGCGCCGCGCGTGCCGTGAACCCCGAGTTCACCGTGTTCTCCGGCTTTGACGAGTACTACCTGGTCAACCGCGTGAGCGGCGGCAACGGCGTGCTGTGCGGCCTCACGAACGTGGAGCCCGAGACGTTCGCCAAGATGCATGCCGCCTACCAGGCCGGCGACTATGCCACGGCCGTCTCGTGCGCCGAGCGCATCTCCAAGCTCATGGCCGTCTATGACGTGTGCGACCTGTTCGTCTCCGCCATCAAGGCTGCCGTGAACGTCAAGGGTCTTCCCATCTCGACCAAGATCTTCGAGCCGGCCGTCCAGGCTACGCCCGAGCAGGTCTCCGCGATCCGTGAGCTTCTTGCCTAGCTAATATAAGGACTTCTTGTCTCATTCGAAGCCTGAGCCCGCGACTCTTTGCGATGCAAGGAGTCGCGGGCCTTCTTTTTTAAATGTCGCGGTGCTTTAATTCGCGCCGTGTCGCCACCTGCTAGCATGGTTGACCAGAAACCAACGTGGGGAGAAGCGCATGGCAAACGCAAAGAAGCTCGACTGCACCTGGCCCGAGGCCCGCTTGGAGCCGCGGCGCCTGCGCGTGGCCGATGACTATCTGCAGGGTGTCCTCGACGGAAAGAACTTCCTCGTGTTCGACGGCGCCATGGGCACGCAGCTGCAAGCGCGCGGCCTTGCCGCCGGCGAGCTGCCGGAGCTTCTGTGCCTTACCAACCCCGGCGAGATCTCCGAGGTGCACGCCGCCTACGTCGCCGCCGGCGCGGACGTCGTGACCACGAATACCTTCGGCGCGAACCGCGATAAGCTCGGCGACGCCGCGACGGTGGAGCAGATCTTTGACGCCGCGGTCTCGTGCGCACGCGCCTCGGGCGCGCGCTATGTAGCCGCCGACATCGGCCCGACGGGGCAGCTCCTCGAGCCGATGGGGACCCTTCCCTTCGACGAGGCGTACGCGCTCTTCGCCGAGCAGGCGCGCGCCGCGACCGCCGCGGGCGCCGACCTCTTTATCGTCGAGACCATGGCAGACCTCGCCGAGGCCAAGGCGGCGCTTCTTGCCGTCGTCGAGAACTCCGACCTGCCCGTCTTCGTCACGATGACGTTTGCCGAGGACGGCCGTACCTTCCTCGGCACCACGCCCGAGGTCGCGGCCGTGACGTTGAGCTCGATGGGCGCCGACGCCGTGGGCATCAACTGCTCGCTCGGCCCCGACGACCTCGTGCCGCTCGTCGAGCGCATGCTGCCGTGGGCAAAGTGCCCTGTCATGGTCCAGGCCAACGCGGGCCTCCCGCGCGTCGAGGGCGGTCGCACCGTGTTCGACGTCCATGCTCCCGAGTACTGCCGCGCCGTCGCGCGCATGCTCGACGCGGGTGTGACCATCATGGGCGGCTGCTGCGGCACCGCGCCCGAGTACACGGCGGGGGAACGGGCGCTTCTTGCCGGGCGCGAGCCGCGGGAGCGCTCCGTGCGCGACTGGTTCTGCGTCGCAGGCCCCCAGCAGATCACGAGTCTGCGGGCGGGGCATGTGGGCGTCATCGGCGAGCGCATCAACCCCACGGGCAAGAAAAAGATGAAGGAAGCCCTGCGCAGCGGCAACCATGATTACATCATGGGCGAGGCCATCTCGCAGACCGAGGCCGGCGCCCAGATCCTCGACGTGAACGCGGGCCTGCCCGAGATCGACGAGCGCGCCACGATGGTCGAGCTGGTCGCCGAGCTCCAGGGCGTGACCACGCTGCCGCTGCAGATCGACTCCGCCGACCCCGCCGTCATCGAGGCGGCAGTGCGCGCCTACCCCGGAAAGGCCCTCATCAACTCGACCAACGGCAAGCAGGAGATCCTCGACGCGGTGCTGCCCATCGCCAAGCACTACGGCTGCGCGATCGTCGGGCTCACGCTCGACGAGCAGGGCATCCCGCCTACGGCCGAAGGGCGGATCGCCGTCGCGCGAAAGATCGTCGCCGCGACCGACGCCATCGGCATCCCGCGCCAGGACGTGGTCATCGACTGCCTCTGCATGGCCGCCTCGACCGACCAGAGCGCCCCGCGCGCCATACTGGACGCCATTTCGGGCGTCAAGCGCGAGCTGCCGGGCGTGCGGACGGTGCTCGGCCTCTCCAACATCAGCTTCGGCCTGCCGTTTCGCCCGCTCGTCAACGCGACGTTCCTCTCGGCGGCGTTTGGCGCTGGGTTGGACATGGCCATCATGAACCCGCTGGTGCAGCGCATGATGGACGTCGTCGACTCGTGGCGCGTGCTGTCCGGCGAGGACGAGAGCGCCCAGCACTACGTCGCCCACTACGCCGAGCGCACAGACAAGCTCCCCGCCCCCGGCGCGGCGCCCGCTTCCCTGGCGGTATCTGTCGAGAAGGGCTCCGCGGCCGCCGGGCAGCATCCCGACGCTGGCGCGAAGACCCCCGAGGAAGAAGCCCGCGCGCTTGTGCTCGCCGGCCGCAAGGGGCCGATGCCCGAGGTCGTGGGCCGTGTGCTCGAGGGCCACGATGTGCTCTACGCCATCAACGAGGTGCTCATCCCCGCGCTCGACGAGGTGGGCGCGCGCTTTGAGAAGGGCACATTCTTCTTGCCGCAGCTCATGGCGTCGGCAGAGGCCGCCAAGGCCGGCTTCGAGGCCATCAAGGCGGCAAACGTCGCCGCGGAGGGCGACGCCGCCGTGCCTTCGAAGGGCAAGATCGTCATCTGCACCGTCCATGGCGACATCCACGACATCGGGAAGAACATCGTGCGCATGCTGCTGGAGAACTACGGCTACGACGTGGTGGACCTCGGTCGCGACGTTGCCCCCCAGGCGGTTGTCGACGTCGTGGCCGCTGACCACGTGAAGCTCGTGGGCCTCTCGGCCCTCATGACGACGACCGTGCCCGCCATGGCCGAGACTATCGAGCTTCTGCGCAAGGAGTGTCCGTGGGCCAAGGTGATCGTGGGCGGCGCCGTGCTCAACCCCGAGTACGCGCAGATGGTGGGCGCCGACTACTACGCCAAGGACGCGACCGAGACCGCCCGCATCGCCGGCGAGGTCTTAGGCTAGCGGGCGTCGGTGCGGTTCCTCTCGTTATTCCTCGGATAGCGAGAGGAACACTTCGGTAACCCAGGATTCGTCGGTTTTGTCCACACGGACCTCCCCGTCATGCTCTTTGGCGATGCGCGAAAGGATTTGCCTGCCCCAGCCATGCTCGGGGAGTATCTCGTGGGTGGGTTTCTCATCAGGCTCTTTCTTGCTTGGACCGGTGCCCGTTCCTTTTGGCATGTTGTTCTTGACCTTTACGACGAGGTAGCCGGCAGCAAGGCGTGCGCGCACCTCTACACTTGGGTCCGCAGCACCGCTTGCCGCCGCTTCCCGAATCGCGTTGTCGAGCATGTTCGAGAACACCTCGCAAAGCGTGAGCGGCGAGAGCCCGATGAACTCGGGAACATCGACGTCGCAATGCCATGAGACTCCGAGGTCGAGGCATCTTTCGCGTTTCGCCGACAAAAGAGCAGCAACGGCGGCGTTTTCGCAGGATGTGTATGGCTGCAGCCCAAGTGATCCTTGGTTTTTATGCAGCAACTGGAGCGCCGCGCTCGCATCTCTCTTGTCGAGCGAGCGGGCGACCTCTTGAAAGCGGGTCATGTTCTCGGCCTTGAGTTTTGCGGCAGAGCTCCTGGAGAGCTCCAGGGTGCGGCAATACTCCTGCTGCGCGGCCAGCTGCTCGGATGCGGTGGCCAGCTGTTCGTCCGTGTCGCGTGCCTGCTCGTCGCTCACGGAACGCGTGATGAAGAGCCAGGCGAATACCGATCCTGCGGCAATCGAGCACAGCGCCCCAACGAAGGCGGGCTCGCCGCTTTTGCTTTGAGAAAAGAAGACGTAAAGAAGCCCGAGCGTCCCGAGCAGCACAAAAGAAGCGGGGAGAACGAGGGTCACGAGGGTGCGCGATGCCGTAAAGTGGGCGACGCGGTGCCCTAACGAAAGCGCGCACGCGCATGCAATCGCGAACGCGAGAAGCGAAACTACGTGGCCCACATTCATCTCTTCTTGCCCTCCGGGCTCCATTCGTCAACAAGGCCATGGGCGTACGCCGACGCTTCCTTCAGTTTTCCCTGGCCTATGAGCGCCGCCATGACCTGCTCATGGTTTCGCAGGTCATGGCGAAGCATCGCGCATTCCCCGAGCGTCGCGAGCTCTTCTGCGCAGTGAGCTTCAAGCTCTGTGATGCTTTGCTGGGCGCGCTCGAGGCGCAGACGGTCTTCTTCGCGTTTACGCAATAGGCCAAAGCTGTGAAGGGCCAGCGAATCGGCGATGACGCACAGGGCGTATCCCAGCATCGAAAACCAAAGAAGAACCGTTGATTGCGGAGATGAGTCAAAGTAGGTCGACCTTAGAAAGAGGAACGTCGATGACTGCATGACTACGGCGCCTGACAACCAGAGCTCATTGCTGCGCAGGTGCTCGTCCAAGTGCTTCAGCTGCTGGGCAAGCATTCTTGTTGCGAATAGAGAGAAACACGCTCCGATGAGACAGGAGAGAAGGTGCGCCCCGTACATTGCCATTGACGTCTCGACGGATGCGGTCGCCGCGCCGCCGGTCAGAAGCAGCCAGAAAAAGACAGCGACGACCTCGCCGAATAAATGACCTACCAGCAGAAGGGAAGAGGCGAGAATTTTGCGTGAGGGGGTGTCTTTGTAACCTGCAATCACGATCGCTGCCACCAGGAGGAATTGGGTCCAATGCCATGGCACCGTGGGAGGCATTAGCAGTATCGCGAGGAAGAGCGCCAGCTGGGCTGCTCTCAGCAAGGCACCTCCGCGAGGCCTGAGGGCACTCTCAAAGAAAGCGTACGTCACAAGGAGGTACGGGAGAAAGCTTGCTGTGACGGGCAAATACGAAGCCATGTTCGCCATCAAAACGTTGACCCGATTCGTTCAAAGAGCGCATCGCGAACCTGAGGGCGGCAGCGCCGGCTCACGGGGACTTCATCTCCTGTGGAAAGCAATAGGCTGTCGATGCCGAGCTTCTCGACAAAGTCGAGGTTGATCAGGAAGCTTTGATGACAACGGACAAACCGCGGCGGGAGCTCGTCGAGCAGCTCGGATAGTTTTCGATACACGCGATGAACCTGAGTGCCCTCGTGAATGAAGGCGCATCTGCGCTCACTTTCGATGAAGGAGACCTCTGAGGGACGGATGATAACCACATCGTGATTGCAGCGTATCGCCAGGGGAGCGTCCGTGCGCGCCAACGAAGCCTCGAATGCCTGGGAGAGGGCCAGGCTGACGTCGGCGGCATTAAAGGGTTTCCTTACGAAGCTCACATGGTGTGCCTCATAGACGCGGGTGTAGAACTGGTCGAATCCGGTCATAAAGACCACTTGGGTGGGCGAGTTGCGCGGAATATAGCTCTGCACTAGGTCGATGCCGTCGCGGACGCCCTTGAAGGACGCTTCCGATAGGCTGACGTCCACGAACAACACGTCGAGTCGCCGTCCGGCGGCAATATAGGTGCCAAAAAGCGAGAGGGACGGAAAGGAAATGACCTTGATCGCCTCGGTGGGCTGCGGGGCGTCGAAATCACGGATAATCCGCTCGAGATGCTTCGCCTCATCAACGACGTCGTCGATGATTCCGACTACCCAAGACACCTCGGCATACCTCCCCGCAACTCAGACAAACAACAACAAGTCTAGCTTTTGGAGGGGTGACATTCGGGAAACCTTGGGCTGCAGTGTCATATACGGTCGCTTCGATGTCCTTTCCGGCACGGCGGACACAGGAATTGCTTCTTTGCACTGTTCCGACGGTACTTGAGAAGCGGCGCATCATGCCAAAAATACCATTCGGTCTACCAGTTATTTCAGCATTGATTTAATCCGCCCCCCGCTGAAATAGAATCACCTCATGCAATCGAGTCTTGCGGTCGATGCCTCGATCTGCGCGTGTATTGCCTGGGCGGGGGTGATGCCTGGCGTCTTCGAAAGCAAAGACGTCGAGTGGCGGCAGGGACCGCTCGCCGCCATATAGGCCTTCATCGCGATGACGAAAGCGGGAGGTTTTCGATGCGCTGTAAAAACTGCGGTGCCAAATGCCCGAATAAGGCAACGTATTGCACGAACTGCGGGAGGAAGCTGGAGAAGCGGGCCGGGCAGAGGTCGCTGGCGGGCACGATCATCTGCGTGCTCATCGTGGCGGTCGCCCGCACCGCGGGCAATGAGCTGTTCGGCCCAAAGTTCCAGAAGTCCCCGGCGCACGACGTTGCCATAACGCTGAGCGACATCGACAACGAGAAGCTCCGGTCATACCTGTCGGATGTGGCGGACTCCGACTCGGACGGGCTGATCAGCGACGAGGAGGCCGGCAGGGTCACATCGCTCGGCGAGGTCGATGACTCGGGCTCCGTGACCGACGGCGGCGTCTCGGGCATGGGGCTTGATGACGTCGGCTTCGTCTCCTCCTTCAAGAACCTCGAGACGCTGGTGTGCGAGGACAACGGGCTGGACCAGATCGACTTGAGCCGGAATCCCGCCATCAAGGTCCTGTGCTGCCGCGGGAACAACCTGACGAGCCTCTCGGTCCCGAAGACGCTCAACCGTCTCTACGCCGCGAACAACCCGATCACCAAGATTGACCTGAGCGGCTGCGACTCCCTGGAGAAGGTCGAGGTCGACGACTCCGTCGAGGTGAGCGCCGCCTCGTATGCCCCGTCCGAGGACGAGTACGCCAAGGCATCCGCCCTGGTTTGCACCTATATCGTGTCGCGTGACCCGGTCGGGGAGCTTGCCGAGAAGGGCACCCTTCCGTCTGCAGGCGACCCTGAGGTGGACTCAATAATGATCGCAGAAGCTTTATAT
>ERZ506938.1016-NODE-1016-length-11285-cov-4.203562_pt1 | contig 11285 bp, 9 predicted proteins | sample MGYA00513172_ERZ506938 | MGnify/ENA metagenome assembly ERZ506938
ACGCTCTTCCGATCTTAAGGACAGCTCTCATAAGAATCAGTTCCGTAATTGACAACTTCATATCCTTTTTCCACAAGATACTCTACCACCTGCTTTTTCATATCCACTGCAGAATGGTCATTCGCAATCCCTATTTTCATATCTCATCTTCCTCCTTCCCCTTTATACTCAATGCTTACAAAAAGAACACCGGATGTACGATATGAACATCCGGTGTTTAAATCCTACTTTTTTATTATAGGCAATTAAAAAGTTTCCGTCAATACCCGTCGTTTTCTCTTTTCGCCTGTAATATTTCAAGTACTGTTCTTTCTTTAGTTTTTCTTCTTCAGGCTTGCAAATACAGACTGCAGAACGATGAAGAAGCAGAGGAGTGCGGAAAGTACGATTCGTACCCACCAGCTTGAAAGTGTTCCCTGTGTAGTGATCAGACTGGAAATCGTTCCTTTGATCAGTACACCGAACAGGGTTCCGAATGGAGTTCCGACACCACCACTAAGTAGTGTACCCCCGATAACGGCTGCTGAAATCGCATCCATCTCAAGACCTTTTGCCTGTTCTACGAATCCGGCACAGCTGTTCATACAGAAAAGGAATCCGCCGAGTCCTGCAAGAAAGCCGTCCAGAAGGTATGCAGCCATTTTTGTTCTCTTAACATTCAGTCCCATCATAAGTGCACTCTGTTCATTTCCACCGATCGCATATACAGAACGTCCGAATTTTGTATACTTCATAACGATTATGATTACGATCAGAACGATGATTGCAATGATAACTGTCGGATAAATATATGCCGGGAGGAATTTTCCCCTCTTACTGTAAGAACCAAACGGCATGTAAATTTTGTATTTAGCCCATGCCATGAAAGTTGCATTTTTGATAGAAATCATATCTGTACTGATGATTGATGTCATACCACGTCCAAAGAACATACCTGCCAGTGTTACAATGAATGGCTGGATCTCCAGATAAGATACCAGGAATCCCTGAACCAGACCAAAGAGAAGTCCGATCACCAGTGCCATAAGAAGTGCGGTATAAGCGCTTGCGCCGTGATTTTCCATCTGGTTTGCAGCAACCATACATACAAGTGCTGTAACAGAACCAACTGAGATATCGATTCCGGCTGTGATCATAACGATCGTTTCGCCCATCGCGATAACCAGAAGACCTGCATTGGAAATGAACAGATTCAGGAACATCTGCGGTTTTGCAAAACCTTTGTCGTTAAATACGATCATACCTGCTGCGTACATTACAACAAACAGTAAAATTGTAATCATAAGGAGGAATGTCGTTCCGTTAATTTTCTTTTTTGTTCCGGATACTTTTGCTTTCATTAGTTAGCTCCTCCTTTCACTGCAGCCTTTGATGTTCTTTTTTCTTTCTGCACTGCAATAAATTTCTTGAATACCGGGCTCTGAAGGACAACGATGACTACAACAACGATTGCCTTGTAGACCGGAAGCTGATCGGCTGATACATTCAATCCGTAAAGAACGGTTGTAAGTGCCTGGATTGTATAAGCTCCGATCACAGATCCCATCAGGCTGAACTTACCACCACCAAGGGCATTTCCACCAAGGGCAACTGCAAGGATGGCATCCATTTCAAGGTTCAGACCAATGTTGTTGGCATCTGCTGAGTAGATACGGCTGGAAGCCACAAATCCTGCAACACCTGCAAGTACACCACAGATCAGGTAAGTAAGGAACTTGATCATGGTTGAATTAAGTCCGACCAGTCTGGATGCGGTTCCGTTAATACCAACGCTCTCGATATAAAGTCCAAGAGCTGTCTTTTTCAAAATAACATATGCAATGATAACTACGATAATTGCAATTACAACTGGCATCGGAATCGGGAATTTTCCGACATAGCTTCCGAATACCTGATAAGATTTCACACGGATATATGTAATCTGTCCGTCTGTGATCAGCTGGGCGATACCACGTCCTGCTGTGTAAAGGATCAATGTCGCAACCATCGGCTGAATATTCAGCTTTGCAACCAGAAATCCGTTAAATGCACCACAGATTCCTGAAGCAACCAGTGCTGCAAGGAATGCAACGATAATCGGTGCTGACAGAGAGTTTACAGATACTTCCCCACCGGAAAGGATCTGGCAGCATACGGCTGCTGCGACTGCCATAACAGCTCCGACACTGATGTCCTGTCCTCCGGAAGCTGCTGTAACAAGTGTCATACCAACTGACAAAATAACCAGCTCGGATGCACGGTTGATCACATCGACCGGATATCCGTATGGAACTCCATTCTTAAGAGACATGCTTAAGAAGCCCGGAATTGTAATTGTAGCTACGATAATGATTGCAAGCAGACACACCAGTGGCATGAAAAGCCTCATAGAGGTAAGCTTTTTCCATGTTGATTTATTTGTGCTCATTACTCTTCACCTCCTGCGATTGCTTTCATGATACCTTCCTGTGATAATTCATCACCGGAAATTTCTCCAACCTTCTTACCGTCTCGCATAACTGCCATACGTGAACAGGTACGGAGCATTTCTTCTACTTCTGAAGAAATAAATGCAACCGACATTCCCTGATCTGCAAGATCAAGTACCAGTTTCTGGATCTCTGTCTTGGTTCCGATATCAATACCTCTTGTAGGTTCATCCAGGATCAGGAAATCCGGATTGGTAAGAAGCCATCTACCAATGATAACCTTCTGCTGGTTACCACCTGACAGACTCTTGATCGGAGTTTCACGGCTTGCTGTCTTAATCTGAAGCATCTTAATATATTTATCTGCTGCTTCATCCATTTCTTTTCTGCTCATTGGATGGAACATACCTTTTTTCGCCTGAAGTGCGATAATAATATTTTCACGGACAGACAGATCTGCGATGATACCATCTTTCTTTCTGTCTTCCGGAAGATATGCCATACCAAGCTTCATTGCATCGATCGGAGCATGAATCTTCACTTCTTTTCCGTTAACTTTCAGTTTACCGGAATCCGCTTTATCAGCTCCATAAATTGCACGGACAAGTTCCGAACGTCCGGATCCAAGAAGTCCTGTAAATCCGACAACCTCACCTTTGTTGATCGTCATATCAAACGGTTTGATCGTTCCTTTATGGCCAAGTCCTTCTGCCTCGATAACCGGGATGAATTCTTTGAGTTCTGCATGATCTCCCTTAATATCTGCAAGATCATCAAAGTCTTTACCCATCATCTTGGCAACAAGCATAACTCTTGGCAGATCTTTGACTTCGTATTCGCCAACCAGTTCGCCATTTCGTAAAACTGTGATTCTGTCACAGACCTCATATACCTGTTCCAGGAAGTGTGTTACGAAAATAATACCTACACCTTCATCTTTCAGTCTGTTCATCAGTTTGAACAGCTTTGCAACCTCATCATCGTCCAGAGATGAAGTTGGCTCATCAAGGATCAGAACCTTACATTTCATATCAACTGCACGTGCGATTGCGATCATCTGCTGTCTTGCCAGAGAAACCTCTTCCAACTTCTGGGTAGCTGAAGCATCAATTTCAAGACTCTTAAGCAATTCTGTTGCACGTTTATTCATTGTACGCCAGTCAATAAATCCTGCTTTTCTTGGTTCGCGTCCAATAAACAGATTTTCTGCCACCGTCAGGTTCGGACAAAGGTTAACTTCCTGATATACAGTACTGATACCATTGTTCTGTGCGTCCTGAGGTGATTTATTAATAATCGGACCGTCTTTTCCATCCAGACGGATCTCGCCATTTTCAAATTCATGTACACCGGTAAGAACCTTGATCAGTGTAGATTTACCTGCACCGTTCTCACCCATCAGAGCGTGAATTTCGCCCTTGCGAAGTGTAAAATCAACATGCTGCAATGCTTTTACACCGGGAAATGTCTTGGAAATATCCCGCATTGTAAGTACAACATTACCCTCCATACTCTTCCACCTGCTTTCCTTTTTTTCAATAAAGAGGGCGTAGTATAAATATCCGGCACATTCCGATTATTATCTACCACGCCTCTCTATTCAACCACCCTTATGTGTCTGTCAAATTATATATCCGACTTTCCTAATGCATTTTAGTATGCACGTTTGTCAAGAATATCCTGTGTAAGTGGTGTTACATCAAAATCTTTTTCTTCGTCTAAGCTGTTTGTAGCTTTTACAGATTTAACTGTGTCATCATGAGCAAAGATTTCTTCATCTACATAGTTCTGTTTATCAACGTCTTCGCCAGCTTCAAGTTTTTTGATAAGTTCTTCAGCACGTGGTCCGTGAAGTGGGTTACACTCTACATCGCATTCGATCTTTCCATCAAGAACATCCTGAAGTCCTGCATGTGTTGTATCGAAAGAAATTACCATGATTTCGCCGTTAGCGATATCAGATCCAACTGTCTTACCTGCTGCTTCGATTGCATCGATTGCTCCGAATGCTTCGTTATCGTTCTCGCAGTATACTACGTTGATGTTGTCATACTGTTTCAGCATAGACTCCATAACTTCCTGACCTTTAGCCTGTGTAAATTCACCTGTCTGCTGAGCCACAAGATCCCATCCGTATTTATCAACGCCTTCTTCAAGACCTTTTGTACGTCCGATCTGAGCTGTAGATCCGATTGTTCCCTGGATATCAGCGATATGGATATCAGATGCTGCGATTCCTTTTGCTTCTGCAAATCCGTTCAGCCATTCAGCTGCTTTACGACCTTCACAAAGAGCATCGGTTCCGATCCATGTTGTGTAAAGGCTGTCATCAGATACATCAACCATACGGTCAACGATGATTACCGGGATGTCTGCATCTTTTGCTTCCTGAAGAACTGTATCCCATCCTGTCTCTGTAACAGGTGCAAGAAGAATGTAATCAACCTCCTGCTGGATGAAGTTACGGATTGCTGTGATCTGGTTTTCCTGTTTCTGCTGAGCATCATCAAAGATCAGGTCATATCCGTTTTCTTTGCTGAATGTGTCTTTCATTGACTGAGAGTTTGCTGTACGCCAGTCAGATTCTGCACCTACCTGTGAGAAACCTACTGTGATCACATCATCGGATGAGCTTGATGAATCACTGCTCTTGTCGCTGCTGTCAGATCCTTTGCTTCCACCGCATCCAACTGCTAAAGCTGCTGTCATCGCTGCACATAACAATACTGCTAACACTTTTCTTTTTTTCATTTTACATGTTCCTCCTTCATTGGGTTTTCTTAACCTCTTGATGTACTTATAATAATAAAATTTTCATACTTTTAAAACAGAAAATCTTCCTCTTTTGGTAGAATATTTTCTGCTTTTCCGTGAAAAAGTTAGTTTTTTTATGATAGAAGTTGAATATTTTTAGCCGCTATGATGATCGTCGCATTTGTGCCTTCATTTTCCTTGCTTTCAAAGAACACTCCGTATTCTCCCCCGTAATAATACTTGATTCTCTGGTTCACATTCGATACACCAAAGCCCTTCGCTTCATCTCCTGTATCCGTCCCTGCCATCTTTTTCCGGAGACTGTTCAGTTCTTCCTCTGTCATACCTTTTCCATTGTCAATGACCTGGAAAATGATTTTATCTCCCTGCTTTTTACCGGTAATCAGGATTTTACCTTTCCCCCGCTTATTCTTAATTCCATGATAAAGCGCATTTTCGACAAGAGGCTGCAGTGTAAGCTTCGGTATAATGTAGCCGTAGATCTCCTCATCCATCTGGATCTCATAGTCCAGGATATCCTGATAGCGGAACTGCTGGATCTCCAGATAGCTCTCAATATGCGTCCGCTCTTTTTTTACTGTAATATAATCATGTCCTTTGCTTAAGGTTGTGCGGAAAAAATCAGAGAGCGAGGTTACCATTTTCACAACCTCTGCACTTTTCTTTTCCTCAGCAAGCCAGACAATGGCATCAAGAGTATTGTAAAGGAAATGTGGATTGATCTGTTCCTGCAGAAGTCGGTTCTCAATAATTCTGAGATTTTCCTGTTTTTTCCGGATATCATCTACCAGAATCCCGATTTCCTCTGTCATATCGTTAAAGCTCCGCGTGAGCACCGCAATCTCGTCCCCTGCTTCGACCTGTGTTTTTACAGAGAAATCACCACCGGCAACCTTCTCTGTCAGATCACACAGATCGCGGATCGGTCTTGTCACACTTCGTGCTGCTCGTCCACTGAGCAGCAGGGAAATACTCATCGCAACAATTGCTACTCCGACCGCCAAAATGGTCGAATTACGGTTATTCCGGTTCAGTTCCGTCTGTACAGTCACAAAATTGGAAGTTTCCAGATAGACATAGTCCTGGATTCCGGTCTGTACCAGTGTCGTCAGATCTTTGACATTACTGTTAAAATATTCCATTCTCTCATCATAAGAAGTCCGTTCTTTAATCTGTTTATCCAGATCCTGTACACAAAAACGGAGTGAAGACAGTGAATTTTTAATACGTCCCGCCTGTGACTGGGTGAGCGGAACCGTCGCATTTTGCGTCATCTTATCACACGCCTCTTCCATCTCCGTAATATAGTCGTATGGATTCACCGTCACTACTCCATTTACCGTTGTAACTCCATCTCCGACCTCCTTAAGCTGCTTATTACTTACCACAGCAAGATACACACTATAATCCAGCCGACTTTTAAAGTCTTTCACATAACGGTTGGCATAGGCAATACTTTTTGTAATCTCAGAATAAGCTGATGCCGCATTATTTAAAGACACGATCAAATAGGCGGCCAGAATTACCATTGGCAGAAATGCTGACAGCGAAATGGAAAGCAGTTTCTTATTGATCGACCAGTTCTTATATTTCACCTTCATATTTTATCCCCTTCCTCTTGAACGGAATTCCTTCGGTGAACATCCCTGTGTCTTTTTGAATATATAGCTGAAATAATGGGAATCTTTGTATCCCACCTCATATCCGATGTCCGATGTCCTCTTATCCGAACACATCAGAAGCTCTTTTGCTTTTTCCATACGAACACCCGTCAGATATTCTACAAAGGTTGAGCCAACCTCCTGACTAAACAAAGAGCTGAAATAGCTCGGACTGATGTTGACGCTCGAAGCCACCAGGTTCAGTGAAATATTCTCTGACATATAATTTTGTCCGATATAATCTCTCGCTTTTTCAATAATTTCTGAATAGCGTCTGCCCGATACCTGCTCTCTTAACCGGATCATTCGTCTGACTATATTTTCCAGGTACTTCCTCGTTGCCTCCAGTTCCTGCACATACTGCGATACCTCCTGCACATCGCCAAGCTCTCTTTCAATATCTTCTTTTTCAATGTTCAAACTATCTCCCAGACTTTGGACGCTGATAAAAGTATCCATTACAATATACTGTCTCAACATCATCGACTGCAGGTTCTGCTCACCAATTGCATCAAAATATGCATCCATAAAGCTTTTTACTTCATTTTCCGTTCCTGTCTTCAGGAAACGCTCCAGCATTTTCCGGTTCTCCGCCATGGTTCCGAGTCTGTGCATCTCAACGTCATTCTGAACCCCCATTTGATGAACCTCTGAATAACTCACAAACTGTCTCAAACTTCTTGAAAAACGCTCTGCAAAGGCTCTGTTTGCATCATTGTAGGATCTTTTAATCTCACTGAACCTCCCCACCTGACTTCCAATTCCTCCAAAATATTCCAGATTTTTATATTTTTCCAGAACTTTTTCCAGATCTTCCCTAAATGTCTGAGCTCTCGCAGTCAGTTCTTCACCAACAGCTCCCTGTGCAATAAATCCCCATCCTTCTACACCTCTCCGGAACCACAGGAGCTTTTCTGTCTGCTCACTCAGATTTTCTATATCTTCAGTTGCACTTACAATATCCTCGCTATAATCCATCGGATGATCGATCATAATGATCTTAAAGAGGATCACACAATATCCCTCTGCACTGATTTCAATTCCCAGCTGCTTTCCCTGCTCCAGACATTCTCCAAATGGCATACTTCCTGCAAACACCTGATTGAAAAACTGAAACTTTTCACTTTCTTTGTTTTCCTGCATTTCACGGGCATATTGATTCATCTGCTCTTTTTCACTTTGCTCTTTCCGGATTTCTTCTGCTACTTTGTTAACTGCATCCAACAATTTTTCTGAAGAAATTGGCTTCAGAAGGTAATCGGTTACACCAATCTTAATCGCCATCTTTGCATAATCAAACTCATTATATCCACTCAGAATCATGATTTTCGTAGCCGGAAGTACTTTTTTAACCTGCTCACTGAGTTCCAGTCCATCCATAAAAGGCATCTTAATATCCGTGATCAGGATGTCTGGTTTCTTTTCAAGAATCATCGGTAACGCAAGTTCTCCATCACTTGCCTCTCCGACAAAGTCATATCCATGCATTTCCCAATTAATACTGTTCTTGATCCCATTTCTGATAATAATTTCATCTTCAACCAAAAATACTTTTATCATTCTTCTTCCTGCCTTTAATATGTTCTGTTTTCTATAATTTCATCCAAATCCATAGTTCCGTCAAAATATGTTTCTTCCACGTATTGTTCCTTATCAATGGAAATATCCGATTCCAGTCTCTGGATCAGTTCTGCCGCTTTCGGTCCCTGGCCAGGATTGCATTCAAAGGTTACATTCAATTTACCTTCTTTTACAGCTTCGATCCCCGCTTTGCTTCCACCAAATGAAATCACAATAATATCTCCGTCCTCTCCACAGGTCTTTCCTGATTTCTCGATCGCATCGATGGCTCCCAGTGCCATCTCGTCACTCTCAGCAAACACTACCCGTAAATCCGGTTCCTGCTCAAGAAATAGTTTCATGACTTTCTCTGCCTCTTCTCTGGAATTGTCACCGGTCTGTTGTGCCACCATCTCCCAGTCCGAATACCTTTCCAGCATAGTCTGATATCCCTGCGCTCTCATCAGCTGCTCCTCCGAGCCGATGGATTCCTGAATCGCGGCGATCTTGATGGTAATGTCTTCTTCTGTCTGCTCCTCCTCTGTCGAATCCGTCTCATCCTTCGCCGTTGAACTGCTTTTCATAATTTTATCAAAAATGGATGCACTGCTATCTGTCGCTTTTGAACTGTCTGTATTTACTTCCGTATCTTCACTGTCCGTCTGTTCCGATTCTTCCTGAGTCGGTGCCTCAGAAGCCGCCTTTTCTTTCTCTGCCTTTTTCTCGTCCTCTTCTTTCAGATATTCATCCAACCATTTTCCTGCCTTTTTCATCTGTTTTCCGTAATCACTTCCAAGCATGCACGAATACAGACTGCTGTCATCCGTATCTACACCGTTATTCACAAGGATTATAGGAATATGTGCCTTTTTTGCATCTTCCAGCACATCATCCCAGCCAATTTCAGAAATCGGATTCAGAATGATATAGTCCACACCCTGTTTTATAAATCCTTCCACATCTTCAATCTGTTTTTCCTGATCGCTACCTGCATCTGCATACACCGCTTCATAGCCGTTTGATTTGACAAATGTATCCATAAAAGACGCTGTATTTGCATCCTTCCATGAGCTTTCTTCTCCACTCTGTGAAATTCCCACTGTGATCAGATAATCGAACTCGCTTTGCAGATTATCCCCATTTCTTGTCTCTCCTGTAAATAAAGAAAGTGCAAATGTACCCGCCGATACAATCAATATCAATACTGCCGCAACCTTTAAAATAAATCGTCCTACACGTCCCATGTCGTTCCTCCTTCACGTCTGTTAAAGGACATTCTTTTCAGATGTTTTCTATTATACACTGACTTTTATCAGAAAGAAAGGTAGAAATCGAGCAGACCAGCTCACTATATACACAAAAAACCACAGACATAAATGCCTGTGGCTTTCGATCTCATTTGATTATACAAGCTCAAGAATAACTTCCATTGCAGCGTCACCTTTACGCTGTCCAATTTTGATGATTCTTGTATATCCGCCGTTGCGGTCTGCATACTTCGGAGCGATCTCTGTAAACAGTTTGTCTACCAGATCAACTTCTTTTGTATTTTTCTTCTTTCCAGCTGCAGCAGTCGGAACTTCTGTTACAGGGTAAAGTACTTTCAGCATCTGACGTCTTGCATGAAGTCTTGACGGATTATCTTTTTTGATTGTCTTTTCAACTTCTTCGTATACAGTAACTTTCTTACCATCTACTACTTCTTTAACTCTCTTGCCTTCTGCATCTTTCTTAGCAACTTTAGCTTTGATTGTAACTTCTTCGAAGTTATCTTTTTCTTTTACAGCTGAAGCGATAAGACCTTCTGCGATCTTACGGATTTCTTTAGCTTTAGCTTCTGTTGTTCTGATTTTTCCGTGCTGAAGAAGCATTGTTACCTGATTTCTCAGTAATGCTTTTCTCTGACTTGCTGTTCTTCCAAGTTTTCTATACTTTGCCATTTTTTTATCCTCCATTATTCGGGACATACCGGCATGCACTTTCGGTCTTACTGCGGATATGCCATCTGGTTATGCTTTCATCGGGCTTACTAGCCAGATCGTGTGTCAGTGTTTCTGCCTGTATTCACATGCGAAACGGGAACTCCTTATTCGTCTCCCTGGCTGAGTTCAAGACCAAGTTCTTTTAATTTAGCAAGAACTTCTTCAAGAGATTTACGTCCAAGGTTACGAACTTTCATCATATCTTCTGATGTTCTGTTTGTAAGTTCTTCTACAGTATTGATTCCTGCTCTCTTCAGACAGTTATATGAACGAACAGAAAGTTCAAGTTCATCAATACTCATTTCAAGAACTTTTTCTTTTTCATCGTCTTCCTTTTCAATCATAACTTCCGCTGACTGAGCAACTTCAGAAAGATCAATAAAGAGCTTGAGATGTTCATTTAATACTTTTGCAGCAAGGCTGACTGCTTCATCCGGTGCAAGAGTACCATTTGTATAAACATCAAGTGTGAGTTTATCATAATCGGTAATCTGTCCGACACGAGTATTCTGAACTGTAAGATTTACACGCTCAACCGGTGTATAGATAGAGTCGATCGGAATCACACCAATCGGCATATCTTCTGTCTTATTCTTATCAGAACCTACATATCCTCTTCCCTTTGTGATAGTCAGTTCCATATAAAGCTTGCTGTCTGCACCGCCGTTAAGTGTAGCGATTACAGTTTCCGGATTCATGATTTCAATATCAGAATCTGCCTGAATATCAGCAGCTGTAACTACGCCCTCTCCCTCAAATTCGATGTAAGCTGTTTTCGGCTCATCTGTCTCGGAAGAATTCTTAATTGCGAGTGTTTTTAAGTTCATGATAATTTCAGTTACGTCTTCCTTTACGCCCGGAATAGAACTGAATTCATGCAATACTCCGTCGATTTTAAT
>ERZ506938.1030-NODE-1030-length-11145-cov-3.214247_pt1 | contig 11145 bp, 9 predicted proteins | sample MGYA00513172_ERZ506938 | MGnify/ENA metagenome assembly ERZ506938
TGTATTGCCAGAAGAGACACCGGACATCATTTATCTGTGTTTCCCGAATAACCCGACAGGATCCACAATCACAAAATCACAGCTTCAGGAGTGGGTAGATTACGCTAATAGAGTCGGAGCAGTCATCATCTACGACTCTGCATATGAAGCATATATCTCCGAGTTAGACGTACCACACACCATTTACGAGTGCGAAGGAGCAAGAACATGCGCAATAGAGCTTCGAAGCTTCTCTAAGAATGCAGGATTTACAGGAGTACGTCTTGGAGCAACCGTTATTCCAAAAGATCTGAAATCCGGAGACGTGATGCTTCATTCCCTGTGGGCAAGACGTCACGGAACAAAATATAATGGTGCTCCTTATATCGTACAGCGCGCCGGAGAAGCGGTATACAGTGAAGCAGGAAAGGCTCAGTTAAAAGATCAGGTCGCTTATTACATGAACAATGCAAAAACAATCAAACAAGGACTGAAAGACGCAGGATACAACGTATCCGGCGGCGTGAATGCACCATATATCTGGTTAGAAGTACCAAAAGGAATGACATCCTGGGATTTCTTCGATTATCTGCTTGAAAAAGCAAACGTAGTCGGAACACCAGGTTCAGGATTCGGACCAAGCGGAGAAGGATATTTCCGCCTGACAGCATTTGGAACATACGAAAACACAGTAGCAGCAATCAAGAGAATCAAAGAAATGTAAATTGTAGTAAAATTGTAGATGGGGACGTAGCATTTTGTTAAAATGCTACGTCTCCATCAGCGATTTGAAAAATTTCCATTTGAAAAATGTCTGGTGAAAATGTAAAAAATCTATTGACATTCTCTTGAATATGTGTATAATTAATATTCGCTGGACAAATAAAACAGCAGAGTAAGTCACACTAATGCGGATTGGTGTAATGGCAGCACAGCAGACTCTGACTCTGTTAGTAGAGGTTCGAGTCCTCTATCCGTAGTTCCTTGGCAGGGGCGCCGGATACTTGAATGAGTATCCGGTTACTTAATTAAAGAATGTATCGGAGTGTGGCTCAGCTTGGTAGAGCGCTACGTTCGGGACGTAGAGGTCGCAAGTTCAAATCTTGTCACTCCGACTATGATTGGTCGCAAAGCTGATATATGGTTAGTTTTGTGGCTTTTCTTTTTATAAAATTGTAGTTTAAATATTTTCCATGGTATACTGAGTTTATAGAGCTGGAAGGGGGGATATTATGACTGATAAAAAAGAAAAGTCCATGATACAGTATTTCTTATTATTCATGTTTAGTTTTGAAATTCTATTTATTTTTTTGGGGATTTTATATAATCAGGTGTTTCATTTAAAAAAATTCTCAGAAGGTTATATTTTGATGCTTTTACCAACCATGAGTACTTTGTTTGCAAAACAACGGGCATCAAGTCAGAATGAATCCAATAAATTTTTTAAGTTTTATAAAATTTGTTTTGCAGGAATGACGATATATACTGTAATATCTGTTGTTATTCCAAGTAGTGCCGTTATATCTCAAATATTGATGATAGCTGAATCATTATGTAGTATTTACTTTTTACAATCCATTGGAGAAAATACTTTGGCAAATATAGGTCTGTCTTATAATGTTTCGTTTAAGGAAGTATTGAAATATGCGTTGCTTTATATCGCTATTTTTATTCTTATGGTTCGAGTGGAATTCGTATGTGATTATCTAAAAACAGGAGATGTAGCGCAATTAAAGGTTCCATTGGCAGATGTGAAACAGCTAGTTGGTTTTGTTCCACTGTTTATCTTTACATTTATTGTATTCTTGGGCGAGGAATATGGTTGGGGATATTTTATGTTTCCATTGCTGGAGAAGGAATATGGGGTTTATAAAGCAATATTTTTCCTTGGAACGATAGAAGTGCTTTTTCATTTGCCGATAGATTATATGATAACTAAACTTCCAATTACTTTTTTTATTGGACGGTCTGTTATGCTTATTAGCCATACAATTTTTATGTGTTGGATTTATAAGCGGACATCAACTATATGGATTGCAGTGGTGATTCATTTCTTAAATAATAATTTATTAGGATTATGGAAATTAACAGAGAATAGCTTTACATTTTCAACGCCATTGGCAGTCATTTGTTATGTTGTAATATTCGGCTCGTTTATCTTTTCAAAAACATTAAAAAATCAAAGAAAGCCAGTTGCAAAGGAATTTTCTGTGCTATAATGAAAGAACAGCTTGATTGTGCCAAGGCACATTCATTGTTCTAGGAGTGACATCATGAAAATAGGTATTTTTGACTCGGGCATGGGTGGGTTGTCTGTTCTGCACCGTGCACTTCGCATGATACCAGAAGCAGATTTTCTCTATTATGCGGACGAGGAGCACGTCCCATATGGGGAAAAAACAAGAGAGCAAGTCCGGGGATATATTGACGAAATTATAGCATTTATGATAAAGAAGCAGGTAGATGCGATTGTGATTGCCTGCAATACAGCTACGAGTGTGGCCACAAAAGAATACAGAAGTCAGTTTCCACTGCCGATTGTGGGCATGGAACCGGCAGTGAAAAAAGCAGTAGAAGAATATGCTGACAGACCGGGAAGAATCCTGGTGGCAGCAACACCAATCACAATTCAAGGAGACAAGCTTCATCACTTGGTGGACCGGGTGGATAAGCGTGATATGGTAGATCTGGTTGCGCTTCCAAAGCTGGTTAGATTTGCAGAGCAGGAAATATTCGATCAGGATCAGATCGTGCCGTATCTTAAGGAGGCGCTGAAGGATTATCCATTAGAGGAATATAAAGCATTTGTTCTTGGCTGTACCCATTTTAATTATTTCAAAGAGAGCTATCAGGAGATTTTCCCGAATAAGATAGAATTTGTAGATGGAAATGAAGGAGCACTTCGAGAATTAATCCGTAGAATGGAAAAAGAGTGTGATACGATCAGTGTGAAGAATGGGGCTAATGATGCAGAGGAATTTTCAAAAACTGATCGGGTTACATATTATTTTTCTGGTAAGCAGATTTCAGCGGCAGACCAGATACGTATTGACAAATATATGTGTCAGTTAGACCGAATGGCACTTATATAAAATCCCATATAAAGGAGGATGACAAATATGAGGTATCAGATTCAGGGAGATACTCTTCCGGTTGTGATCTGCCAGCTTGAAGCGGGTGAGCGGATGATTACGGAAGGAGGCGGTATGTCCTGGATGTCTCCGAACATGAAGATGGAGACAACGACCAATGGAGGGATTGGGAAAGCTGTAGGAAGAATGTTCTCAGGAGAGAAGATGTTCCAGAATATTTACACTGCACAGGGAGGCAACGGAATGATCGCATTTGCTTCTTGCTTTCCAGGATCGATTCGTGTATTTAACATCAGACCGGGGCAGGAAATGATCTTCCAGAAGAGTGCATTTCTGGCAAGTGAAGCGGGAGTACAGTTGTCTGTACATTTCCATAAGAAAGTGGCTTCCGGATTATTTGGAGGAGAAGGATTTGTTCTTCAGAAAGTCAGCGGACAGGGAGTTGCATTTGCGGAATTTGACGGACATGTAGTGGAATATGAACTGCAGCCGGGACAGCAGATTGTGATTGATACGGGACATCTTGCAGCAATGACAGCCAGTTGTCAGATGGATATTCAGACTGTGCCGGGCGTGAAGAATATGCTTTTTGGAGGCGAAGGGCTGTTTAATACCGTGATTACAGGACCGGGAAGGGTATGGCTTCAGACAATGCCGATCAGTAATGTTGCCGGGGCACTCAGACCATATATTCCGTCAGGCTCATAAGGTGAGGTATTTATAAGGCGCACGGATAAAAAACTGGTTATTATAGGTGCAATTCAAATTTGCATATAGCCAAGTTTTGAATCCGTGCGTTTATAATTTTAACAATACAGGAATAGAGGAAGTGAGATGGAAATGGAGAAGGTGAAGAAGGAGCTCATGCATATGTTTCATGCGTGGAGAATATTGTTAGGGAGTCTGGTGAAATGGATTCTATTATCGATTGTGATTGGCGGTGTGATCGGTGTCATCGCCAGTGCATTTGCGAATCTGATCACGTGGGCAACGGACTTTCGTATGGGGCATATGTGGATGGTATATCTGCTGCCTTTTGCAGGTCTCATGATTGTTTTCCTTTATCATGTTACGGGGCAAGAGAAGAATGCCGGAACAGATATGGTGCTTATGGTAGTACGGTCAGATCAGAATACGATGCCGGGAAGAGTGGCACCATTGATTTTGATTGCGACAGCTTTGACGCATTTGTTTGGAGGTTCTGCCGGCCGGGAAGGTGCGGCACTTCAGTTTGGGGCAAGCCTCGGAAACTGGCTGGGACGTAAGATACATTTGAATGAGAGTGATAAACGTATTATGACGCTGGCGGGTATGAGCGCAGCTTTTGCAGCACTATTTGGAACGCCGATGGCAGCAGCGTTGTTCCCGATGGAGGTTATCAGCGTCGGGATTATGTATTATGCAGCGCTCGTTCCGTGCGTGTTCTCCGCATTTATCGGAGAGCGTATTTCTATCTTTATGGGTGTGCGGACGCTGACAGCACCGTATCCCGTAGAAGAAGTTCCGAATTTTTATGGAATCGCGTGGGGAAAAGCAATTCTTCTGGCAATCTGTTTTGCATTTGCCGGAGCGCTGTTTTGCGTGATGTTACATATTTTTGAAAAGCAGTTAAAAAAATGGTTTCAGAATCCGTACCTTCGAGTGTTTGTTGGAGGTGTGACAGTCGTTCTTTTGTGGAAGATTACGGGAACAGATACCTACCTGGGGCTTGGTGGAGGTACGATTGCGCAGAGCTTTGCAGAATCTCAGAAATTGTGGGTATTTCTGTTGAAAATATTATTTACATGTATCACACTTTGTTCTGGTTTTAAAGGTGGTGAGATTGTCCCGTCACTGTTTATTGGGGCGACATTCGGCTCCGCACTGGCACCGATATTTGGCTTGCCGGTAGATATCTGTGCAGCGTGTGGCATGGTAGGCGTGTTCTGTGCTGTGACAAACAGTCCGATCAGCTCCCTTCTGATTGCATTTGAGCTGTTTGGATTTGCAGGTATGCCGTATTTTTGTACCGTAATAGCAGTCAGCTATCTGCTGTCTGGATATCAGAGCCTTTATAAAGCGCAGAAGATTGTGTACTCCAAGACGGAAAATAAATACATAGATAGGAATACGACCTCTTAAGATAATAAAAATGCCACACAGACAGGTGACGAAAGAAAGCCTTGAATCTGTGTGGCGTTTTTGCTAAAAAAACAATCAATTGAAATTAGTTAGCGTCGCAGGACTGCAATCACGACTCCGAATTTTAGCCATTGTACCATATCGGCATGATTGTTCGGGTCAACTGTGATAATATCGCCATAACCGTTGATCGGGAGCAGCTGACAAGGATTTCCCTGTTGCATCTTGCGGATAAATGCGCGGCCGGTCGGTTTGTGGATTAGGATACAGGTGTCACCGTCACGCGGAGGTTTCTTTGAAATTCCCAGGATATCATTTCTGACATACACAGGATTAAGGTGGTTGGAAGTAATGCGAATGCCACAATGCAGGCGTTCACCATATTTCTTAATATATTCCGGACAGTAGATACGTTCTTCATTCGCAGAATCCAGTACCATACCATCTTCCATGTTGCCGGTCAGTACAAGAACATCCAGCATATTTTCTGAATCCTGCTCGTGACTCATCATTTCCAGTTCGAAATCAATCTTGCCACTGATGTATGCCTTCTGGCGATTATTTAGCAGACGAAACTTTTTCAGACATTCCATTTCCGGATTATCATTTCCAAATAACTCATAAAGAAAATGCCCTGTCAGTTTGTAGATTTGCATGGCGATCATGATATCAATTTTGTCAGTCCTCCGAGAAATGATATTTTTGTAAGTAGACACTGAAATTTCCAGTTTGGATGCAAATTCTGCCTGTGTCATTCCAAGATTTAAACGTTCCTTTTCCAAATTCTGGACAAAACAGTCCAATAATACATTTTTCGTCATATTTGTCTCGATTTCCCCCCTTTTTAGTTTGCTGGAATAATGGACAAAAAACTGACCATTTATAAAATGATGTTGAAAAAAAGTCGTAAATTTCGGTTAAGTAATTAGCTTAGTAGTTGGATATAATACTTTATGTAAGTATTATAGCAAGTGCATTTTTTTAAATCAACTACAGAATCAGGGGGGACGTAACATGGAGAATGCAACACTACAAGTTTTATCGAAATGCAATATTACGCCAAAATATAAAGGGTATACATATTTACCAGTGGCGGTCAGACTGGCGGATCAGTACATGAGAGAGCCGCTGTGCATTATGGCTGATATTTATCCTGTTATTGGACAAATCTATGACGAATCGCCAAGAAAAGTAGAGCGGGCAATCCGGAAGGTTGTAGAAGTGGGGTGGCAGAACAACCGGGAATATATGGTGGAGATCATGGGATTTGGTGCGAAGAAATGTCCTGGAAGCGCGCAGTTTATTGATGCACTTGTGTATTATATCAACTGGAAGATGACTCACACTTCGCAGCAAGAATGCCGAGGCATTCTTGAAACTCAACAGTAATCCGCAGCCAGCTTTGAGAGGAATTGTCTAAGAGAAGATTGAAAGAAAGGAAAAGAACAAAAAAAGAACATAAAAAAGTTGAAAAAATGTCTTGCAAAGAAAAAAAACATGTGCTAACATAAGAACATCTTTTTAGAGACAGTATAGAAAATGCAAAGAAAGAGACTCTGTTCGTGATAACTTGACAGGAATATGACGCCACCGACTGAGAGCGTCATTTGAGGGAAAGGAACAATAGGGAACACTCTGGAGCAGACTGAGCGAAAGCAATTCAGGTTTAAATTTACAGCAATTGCAAGTAGAGCAGTACGCTGGCACGCGTTATGTGCGAGAGATGAATTCAAAGACGAGTTCAAAAGCGGGTGGTACCGCGGATATTAAGATAATCCGTCCCGGAATACGATTATGTATTCCGGGATTTTTTGCATTAAGAAAGATACTTTCTGAAAGAAAAATATTAAAAGAGTAATAAAATGGAACAAAATTTAACAGGAGGGAAACAGTCATGGAATACCAGACAGGCGTAAAGAAAAAAGATACATTGGAGATTACAGAACTTTTAAATGCAAAGACCGGCGAGGTAGTAAAAGTCAATGGTGCAGTGCATACAATCCGTGATATGGGGACAGTTGCATTTGTAATCTTAAGAAAAAGAGAAGGCCTGCTCCAGTGTGTATACGAAGAAGGCAGTGCCACATTTGATCTGAAAGAAATCAAAGAAGCATCAACGCTTGAAGTCGAAGGGATGCTTGAGCAGAATGAAAAAGCGCCGAATGGCATTGAAATTCGCATGAAAAAAGTTAAAATCTTAAGTCAGCCGGAAGATGAGATGATGCCGCTTGCAATTTCCAAGTGGAAATTAAACACTTCTCTGGAGGCAAAGTTAAATTATCGTTCCATTTCTCTTAGAAATATCAGGGAGCGTGCAAAATTCCGGATTCAGGAAGGACTGACAAGAGCATTTCGTGATTTCCTATATAGTCAGGAATTTACTGAAATTCATACACCGAAGATTGGAGCCAAAAGTGCAGAAGGTGGTGCAAACTTATTTAAGCTGGAATATTTCCACCGCCCGGCAGTGCTCCAGCAAAGTCCTCAGTTCTACAAACAGATGATGGTCGGTGTGTTTGACCGGGTATTTGAAACGGCGCCGGTGTTCCGTGCTGAGAAGCATAATACGAAGAGACATTTGAACGAATATACGAGTCTGGACTTCGAGATGGGCTATATTGATGGATTTGAGGATATTATGGGAATGGAGACAGGATTTCTCCAGTATGCCATGGAACTTTTAAAAAAAGATTATGCCAGAGAACTGAAGATTCTGAATGTGGAACTTCCGAAAGTAGATCAGATTCCGGCAGTAAAATTCAGTGAGATCAAAGAGCTGGTAGCTGAGAAATATAATCACAAGATGCGTAACCCATTTGATCTGGAGCCGGAAGAAGAAGTACTGATCGGAAAATATGCAAAAGAAGAGTGGGGCAGCGATTTTGTATTTGTTACGCACTATCCGTCAAAGAAGCGTCCATTTTACGCGATGGACGATCCGGAGGATCCGAAATATACACGGAGTTTTGATCTTCTCTTCCGTGGCCTTGAAATTACGACCGGAGGTCAGAGAATCCACGATTATCAGACACTTCTAAAGAAGATTGAAGCAAGAGGCATGACGACAGAAGGTATGGATCAGTATCTTGCTACATTTAAACATGGCATGCCGCCACACGGAGGACTGGGAATTGGACTGGAACGCTTGACGATGCAGCTGCTTGGGGAGGATAATGTAAGAGAAACAACATTATTCCCAAGAGACTTAAGCAGACTGGAGCCATAGAGAATTCCCAGACAGTTCTTCTCATCTATGCTCCCCATAAAAGTGGAAATGTACCTGCTTAACCACCCGGGAGCGAAATGAGCAGAGAGGATGGAAGAAGCTATGTTTGGAAAGAGATGTTCTTTATGTGGAGGAAAACTGAATAGTAATGGAATCTGTACGGAGTGTGGATTAGACAATAACAAATCCGATAAAAATTATCGAATAAACCAAAGTGAATGTGATCATGAACCATTGACTCATGTGCATTATGGCAAGAATGAGAAGCCGGAGAAACAGCCGAAGCCGAATACACCGAGACAGTCCTGGCAGGGGAGTCAAAAAGATAACAACAGGCAGCAGGATCAGTCCTGGCAGGGGAGTACAACTACTTACTCTGGAAATACAGGAAGTACAGGGCGTAAGAAAGTCGGTAAGAAGAAAAAGCCGGGAAGGATCATCAGTAAGATTATAGCAGTCATTGTCATCTTCAATGTATTTTTTGGTATTTTCCAACCGATGGTCAGTGATATTTTAGATGATGTAATCAGCGGATACCAGGAGAATACACAAGACTATACAAGAAGTGACCCGTATGAAAATGTGACAAAAGAACTTCCGGCAGATGGTGAGAGTGTAAGTTTTGAACTGACCAGTGGTGACTATGTGGTCGGTGTGCACATTCCGGAAGGAAATTATCAGGCGGATGTATCTTATGATTACGATACGGTCCAGGTTGATGACTGGGACAGCGGATTTTACCTTTATGAATATGCAGGGCGGACAGACGGTGATTATCTGGATGACTTAAGATTATACAATGGAGCGATTGTTCACATTTCTTCACAGACAACGATTACACTTTATTCAGATAATGCGCAGACAGAAAACATTCTTTATGAAAATAATCCACTGGCAGGACAAGAGCCTTTGGTAGTAAAAAAAGACCTGACCGTAGGTCCTGACCTTCCGGCAGGGGTGTATGATCTCATACTGGTCAGTGGAGAAGGCAGTGTGGACGTTGATATTTATACAGAATATGGTGAATCTATGGAGACAAAAGATCTGTATCTGGGCGAGAATTGCACAGACGGAAAGGAATATAAGAATCTTGTTCTTCCGAAAAATGCGCAGATTACATTAGATGACAATATGGAACTCCGACTGACTCCAAGCGAGCATATATCAACGACGGATTATTATGAATATTACAATTATTAGAGATAAGAATTAAGATGTAAGATAACTGGCAGACAGGAGGGTGCTTAAAATGGCAAACAAAATCTCAGACGAGACCATTGAGTATGTGGGTATTCTGGCGAAGCTGGAACTTTCAGAGAAAGAGAAAGAAGAAGCCAAGGCAGATATGGAAAAAATGTTGGACTACATTGATGTATTAAATGAACTCGACACGGATGGAATTGAACCGATGTCTCATGTATTTCCGGTGAATAATGTATTTCGCGAAGACGTTGTGACAAATGGTGATGGCAGCAGTGATACATTGGCAAATGCACCACTTATGAAGGATCAGAGCTTCAAGGTGCCGAAGACAATCGGATAGGAGGAGACGAGTTATGGATATTATGAGTCTGACAGCAGTGGAACTCGGAAAGAAAATAAAAGCAAAAGAAATTTCAGTTACGGAAGCCGCGCAGGCATATCTGGATCAGATTGAAAAGGTAGAGAATGATGTGCACAGCTATGTGACCATTGATAAAGAGGGTGCATTAAAGCGTGCCGAAGAAGTTCAGAAGATGATCGATGACGGAACACTTCTGAGTCCTCTTGCAGGTGTTCCGGTGGCAATCAAGGATAATATGTGCACGAAAGGGACGAGAACAACTTGCAGTTCCAAAATTCTGGAAAATTTTGTTCCAACCTTTACTTCAGAGGCAGTTTTGAACTTGGAAAAAGCCGGTGCAGTCATAATCGGAAAGACTAATATGGATGAATTCGCCATGGGAAGTACAACCGAGACTTCTTATTATGGAGTGACAAGAAATCCATGGAATCTGGGACATGTGCCAGGCGGTTCTTCAGGTGGCTCCTGCGCAGCAGTGGCAGCAGGTGAGTGCGCTTATGCACTTGGTTCTGATACAGGTGGATCTATCCGTCAGCCGAGTTCATTTTGTGGTGTAACGGGGATTAAACCGACTTATGGAACGGTATCCAGGTACGGACTGATTGCTTACGGTTCTTCGCTGGATCAGATCGGACCAATTGCGAAAGATGTGACAGATTGTGCGACTATCCTTGAGACAATCGCTTCTCATGATGTAAAAGACAGTACTTCCGTGGAGCGGGAATATGACTTTACTTCGGCATTGACAGACGACGTGAAAGGTATGAAGATTGGTATTCCGAGAGATTACTTTGGGGATGGATTAAGCGCAGACGTAAAAGAGCAGATTTTAAATGCAGTGAAGATCCTGGAAGAAAAAGGCGCAGTTGTAGAAGAATTTGACTTAAGTCTTGTGAAATATGCGATTCCGGCATACTACATTATTGCAGATGCTGAGGCAAGTTCCAACCTGGCACGTTTTGATGGCGTAAAATATGGTTACCGCACAGAAGAATACGAAGGACTTCACAACATGTACAAAAAGACACGTTCCGAAGGATTCGGAGCAGAAGTAAAGCGCAGGATCATGCTTGGATCTTTTGTATTAAGCTCTGGATATTATGATGCTTACTATCTGAAAGCACTTCGTACAAAAGCTCTGATCAAGCAGGAGTTTGATCAGG
>ERZ506938.1046-NODE-1046-length-11046-cov-3.724866_pt1 | contig 11046 bp, 8 predicted proteins | sample MGYA00513172_ERZ506938 | MGnify/ENA metagenome assembly ERZ506938
AACGCCAGCCACATGGCCGGTCTTCTCCCCAAAGCGGTAGAACACGCCGTTTGCACCCAAGGTGACAAAAATCAGCCGGATGCCGTTCTGGGCAAGCTGGGCCGTGCCGCTTTCGCAGTCGGTGGTGCCGGTGAGCAGGGGCAGCTCTTCATCGGACACCTTCAGGATATCCACCAGCGGCAGGGGAGCTTTCATCTGTGCAATCGCATCCTCTTTGTTTTTCCAGAGGTTTGCACGGTAATTGGGGTCGTAGGTGATGGTAGCACCCAGCTTTTTGGCGCGGGCGGCAGCATCCAGCGTAGCGGTGCGGGAGGGGTCAGCGGTCAGGCTGACCGAACCGAAGTGGACGATTTTTGCAGCTTTCAGAGCGCCCTCCGAAATGTCCTCTTTGCTCAGCATCACGTCAGCGTTGGCACTGCGGTAGAAGCTGAAATCCCGCTCGCCGGTGGCATCCACTGACACGACTGCCATGGTGGTGGGGTGGTCTGCATCCACCGCCATGCCGGAAACGTCCACCTTGTTCTCTGTCAGAACCTCTTTCAGGTAGCGGCCAAAGGCATCCGCACCCACCTTGCCGATAAAGGCGGTCTGTGCGCCCAGTCTGGATGCAGCCACAGCCAGATTAGCCGGGGCACCACCGGGGTTTGCGGCAAATTGAGGAATGCCGCGCTCATCCTTGCCGGTCTGGGTCAGGTCGATCAAAACTTCACCAATCGTTAAAATGTCCATACGTTTTCTCCTTATGTTTATCCTATAAGCTAAAACCCAACGATCACCGCTGGAACAGATAATGAATGTAAGCGGCTGCACGCTCCGGGTGCGGTGCATTCTGCACTACCCCAAGATAGACCTTGCCAGAAAAACCTGCCTGCCTGACAAACGGCGTGTCCGAAATATCCAGCACGGTCCCACCGGCGTTCAGACCCGACAGTGCATGGAAAGACGCATCCAGCGTCCGCAGATCGAGAAAATAATCATCTGCCAACAGTCGATCCCGTGCATATTCGTCCATCAGAACAACATCTAACCGCTGGGCACTGACTGCACCCAGCAGCTTCATCTCCGAAGCATATACATACTGCTCCTCTGCGCGTTCGCTTTCGCTGAGCAGCAAGCCGGACAGCAGATCGACCTGTTGCTTTTTGGTCAGACCCTGCGCCTCGGCAAAGCCGGTGGTAAGCTGTTCCGTCAGATCAGACCCGGCAGTGATATTTACCAGGCCAAGGTAAAGCACATCCTCTTTTTTCGTCACATGACGGTAGGCTGCATACCCGAGGATATAGACGACGATGAGCACGATCGCAATGGGCAGCTTGTAATATGCCCAGATGTGCTCCCACTTTTTGCGCCCATGGAGGGAGCGGAGCGTATCCCGGTCAGTTTTCGTCATGGTCGTATTCCTCGTGTACTGCATCAGGGTCTCCACCGATCAGATAGAGGATCCGAAGCATCAGAAAGGAGCAGAGCATGGCGCACAAGCCCATGCCCAGCAGGAATGCAGGCGTGAACACAAACACTATGACGTACCCCATGATGCCATAGATCGCCGCCATCAGCAGGGTGCAAAACAGATACCGGACACCCACGAGAAACGCTGTTTTCAGGATGCCGAAGGTGGTGTTTTCAAACCGTGCCAGCAGAGGAAAGGCATACAGCAGAACGATGCCGTACAGAACTGCCGCACCAATAAGCACTGCAGTGAGCAGCGTCCAGAAAATGTTTTCGCTCCACATTCGGCGCAGCACAAAGCCATCCGCAGCCAGGAAACTGCCGACTGCCAGCAGGATCAGCCAGAGTTTTGTGGCAGGCTTAAAATTTTCCCGGAACGCCTTAAAAAACATCCGGGTCAGACCATCGTCCCGATCTTCCGCCATTTTGAGCGTGACGTAGAACAATGCGGTCGTAGAAGCCCCTATGGTAACGATGGGCAGGCTGCACACGAGCCATAAGATGTTCAGGTAAGCACTGTAAGTCAATTTCGTCAGCACAGCAAACAGCGGCTTGTCCGTATTGCACAGGTCACGCATGGGGGTTCTCCTTTCGCTCAATCTCCTGTGGACTCGCGCAGGATCAGGTTGGTTTCCGTATAGACGGTGCGATAGTTCAGCGATGGCTCTTCGATGCGGGTCATAAGCAGATTGGCAGCGGTGTAGCCCATGATCTGTCCATGGATATGGATCGAAGTCAGACGGGGGGCAAAGTAGGAAGCCTCCTGACTGTCATCGAAGCCGCAGACCCAGATATCATCGGGAACCGAATACCCCAGCTCATCCAATGCCTTGACCAGATCCATGGCAACAAAGTCATTGGCGCAGACAAAGGCATCCGGCATCGTTTTGAACCGACGGATGGTTTCGTACAGGGATACCGGATAGTTCTGCTGTCCCGATGGCATCGCACAGGTGCTCAGGCCCTCTGTCAGACCAAAGTGCTCCACTGCATCCCTATAAGCCATATAACGCTCAAAGAAGGACTGACAGTGGTTTTTATCCCCCGCAAAGCTGATGCGTTTTTTGCCGCGCTGGACCATGTGGGCCACCGCATTCTGGATCTCAATGCGGTTTTCCATATAAAGGCGGTCGGCTTTAAGGGGAGGACGCATATCCATCACAGGGGTGTCTACAAACAGCAGCGGAACATCCAGATCGCACAGCATCTGTGCGTAGTCATAGTCGAATACTTCAAAGCAGATGATGCCGGCTGTGCGCTGGATGTTGAGAGAAGATGGAAGTTTTTTCTCTTTCAGCTCTATGAGAGAAATGCGATGAATGGTCATGCAGCTATGCAGATGGTCGATTTCCGACTGGAAACGATCCAGCATCGTGGAGGAAAAGTGAGAGCTGTTCAGAAACCGGGTCGTCAGCATGGCGATCTCCCGTTTGTCACTCGGCAGAATGGAAGGCGCTGCTGTTTTTGCAGCGTCTTCCTGAAACAGCGGCAGATAGGCGAACTGCTTATAGCCCATTTCGGCGGCTTTGCGCAGGATCTTCTCCCGTGTGGCATCTGCCAGCACACCGGTGTTGTTGATGGCCTTTGAAACTGTGTTGCGGGAAAGCTGCAGTTCGTTTGCAATATCCTGAATGGTGACCTTGGTTGTCATAAGTCATCCTCTTTCTTTACAGTATAGAGGCGGATGTTCCCTCTTTTATAGATAAAGTCTGGTGACGGATCTTGTTCTTTATGACTCCAGTATAGTGCAAATGCACAAATTAGTCAAACGTAAAAATGCAAATCATCATTTTGCATATTTGCGCACTTTCGAATTTGTGCATCTGTACAAATCCACAGTATTTCTTGATATATACTATGAATTATCGTTGACATTCGCTTGCTTGCGTGGTATAAATGAATTACAGAGTTTTACATTTGCACAATCAAAGTAAAAAGCGTAAAATTCAAAGGTGCAAATGTAAAATGCAAATCAAGCGGCAAACAAATCAAAAAGGAGGAGAATGATTCATGAAAGCAAAGACGGCCTCGCCGGAAACGGCTGTGCTGACAGCGGAACGCAAGCTGCACAACACATGGGTCTACATCAAACGGCATTGGCAGCTTTACCTGTTGTTCCTGCTGCCTGCCGTGGTGCTGACGCTGGTGTTCAAGTACGCTCCCATGGGCGGTGTGCTGATCGCGTTCCAGAAGTACAATCCCTTCAAAGGTATCTGGGGCAGCGAGTGGGTAGGCTTCAAAAACTTTACCCGCTTCATGTCCTCGCCGGACTTCCAGCGCTATCTGATCAACACCCTGAAGCTGAGCGTCTACGGTCTGCTGTGGGGCTTCCCGATCCCCATCCTGCTGGCATTCCTGCTCAACCGTATCGAGAGCAAGAAGATCAAGCAGAAGGTGCAGCTGGTGCTGTATATGCCCAACTTCATCTCGGTCATCGTGCTGTGCGGCATCGTCCGGGTGCTGCTGAGTGTCACCGGCCCGGTGAACGGCCTGCTTCACACCAGCATCAATTTTATGACGCTGCCGGAAGCGTTCCGCCCCATCTACATCATCAGCGGCATCTGGCAGGGTGCCGGCTGGGCATCCATCATGTACACCGCATCCCTTTCTAACGCCAGCAAAGATCTGAAGGAAGCTGCGATGATCGACGGCGCAAACCTGATCCAGCAGATCATGACGGTGGAGTGGCCCGCCATTAAGGATATGGTCGTGATCCAGTTCATCCTGCAGGCCGGCAACATCATGAGCATCGGTTTTGAAAAAGCCTATGCCCTGCAAACCGACCTGAACCTGAACACTGCCGAGATCATTGCAACGTACGTTTATAAAAAGGGCCTGTTGGACGGCGATTACAGCTTTTCCACGGCAGTCGGTCTGTTCAACACCATTGTCAACGTCATCCTGCTGATCGCAGTGAACAAGATCGTTGCCAAAATGAACGATGGCAAGGGCTTGTAAGGAGGGGTTTACCATGGCAAAACAGAAAAAATCAAAAATGGCCCTCTACACCAGACAAGATAAGATCATCCTGTACTGCGGCTACGCACTTCTGGGTTTGTTCCTGCTGGCGATCATCGTTCCGATGATCTACATCGTCATCGCGTCCTTTATGGACCCGGTCACTCTGCAAAACAAGGGCATCTCCTTTGATTTCAGCAAGTGGAGTCTGGATGCTTACCAGCGTGTCGTTTCGGACAAGCAGATCTGGGTCGGCTTCAGGAACGCAGTACTTTACTCGATCATCTTCACCATCATCTCGGTAGCTGTGACGATGCTTGCCGCTTATCCCATGTCGCTGCCGGACTTCAAAGGCAAAAAGATCTTCAACACCTTGTTTGTGATCACGATGTTTTTCAGCGGCGGTCTGATCCCCACCTACCTGCTCATCAACAATCTGGGTCTGCTGGATTCCATGTGGGCGGTCATTCTGCCGGGAGCATTCAGCGTGTGGAACATGATCATTGCCCGTACCTATTATCAAGGCATCCCGCGTGAGCTGCGCGAAGCTGCGGATGTGGATGGAGCCAGCGAGATGCTTTACTTCTTCAAGATCCTGCTGCCCGTCTGTATGCCGGTGGTGGCAGTTCTGGCCCTGTGGCAGTTCGTGGCAATGTGGAACAGCTACTTTGACGCCATGATCTACCTGAACAGCGCATCGAAGCAGCCGCTGCAGCTGGTGCTGCGTTCCATCCTGATCCAGAGCCAGCCGGAATCCGGCATGATCGCAGATATCCAGAGCACTGCCGAACGTGCGAAGATGGCAGAGCTGCTCAAATATGCAACCATTATTATTTCCAGTCTGCCGCTGCTGGTGATGTATCCCTTCTTCCAGAAGTATTTTGATGCCGGCATCATGGCTGGTTCCATTAAAGGCTGAGGATATTCCAGAATTTTATAAGCAGGTACGCTCATCTGTTACACGAAAAAAGAACCACAAAAAAGGAGAAAATACCATGAAAAAGCTGATCTCTCGCCGCAACTTCCTCAAGGTCTGCGCTCTGGCGGGCTCTGCCGCTGCTCTGTCTGCCTGTGGCGGCGGCAAATCCACCGGCAGCGGCGATTCTGCTGCCGCAGCTGTGGACGTGACCGGTGCCGTTACATTTCCGCTGTCCGAAAAGGTCACCTTTACCGGTATGACCAGCTTCCCTGTGGGCAGCGAACCCGAACCGAACAACCGCACCATCTTCAAGCGTCTGGAAGAGCAGACCAATGTGCACATCGACTGGACCGCCATCCAGTCCGACCAGTGGAGCGATAAGATCACCCTGAATATGTCCAACCCCAACACCCTGACGGATTTTGTTTTTACTGCTGATTTTACCGACAGCAATCTGCTGCGCTACGCAGATCAGGGTGTCATCCTCAATCTGGAAGACTACATTGACAACAATATGCCTTATCTCCAGAAGGTCTTTGAGCAGTACCCGGAGTACCGCACCATGTGCACCGACAGCGATGGCCACATCTGGGCACTGCCCTGGATCGAGCAGCTCGGCTCAGAAAAGACCGCCATCCAGACCATTGGCAACATGAGCTTCATCAATACCAAGTGGCTGAACTTCCTCGGTCTGTCGATGCCCACCACGGTGGACGAGTTTGAGCAGGTGCTGATTGCATTCCGTGATAACGCTGCTTCTATCAAGGCAGAGTATGGCATTGACGGCGACATCATCCCCATGTCCTGCATCGTCAACAACGGCGATCAGGACCCCAGCATCCTCATCAATGGTTTTGGCGAAGGCTACGGCGATGCAGACAAAGACCGCCATATCGCCGTTACCAACGACCGGAAAGTCATCTGTGCCGCCACCCAGCAGGGCTACCGTGATGGTCTGGACTGGCTGCACAAGCTGTATGCCGAGAAGCTCATTGACCCGGAGTGCTTCACGCAGGAGTGGTCCACCTATGTTTCCAAGGGCAAGGCTGGCCGCTATGGCGTCTGCTTCAGCTGGGATGTTGCCAACATTGACAACCTGACCGACTGGGAGCCGCTGCCTGCCCTGACCGCCGATACCCGGAATATCACTCCGCAGAACGGCTCTTTCACCAGCGGCTTTGGCCGCGGCAAGTGCGTTGTTACCGCAAAGGCGACTAATCCTGCACTGGTTTGCGCATGGCTGGATCAGATGTACGCACCCCTCCAGTCTCCGCAGAACAACTGGGGTACCTACGGCGATGCGGAAGGCTTTAACATTTTTGAACTGTCCACCAACGATAAGGGCGAGCCCATGCTGAAGCACGCTCCTCTGGGCGATGCTTCTCCCGTGGAAGTCCGTGAGGCGCAGTGTGTCGGCGGGCCTCTGGCGGTTCTGGATGATTACTATGGTGTATACGTTACCTGCCCGGACGATGCACAGTACCGTCTGGACTGGATCAAGGAGATCTACACCCCGGATATGAACAACGATTATGTCTATCCCAATGTCTTTATGAGCAGCGAGGACACCGAGCAGGTCTCTAACCTGCAGGCAGATCTGCAGACCTACATGAATACGCAGAAGGCGAACTGGATCATGAACGGCACTAAGGATGCAGAGTGGAACGACTATCTGAGCAAGCTGGAAGCCTACGGCCTGTCCGACTATCTGGGCATTATGCAGAAGTATCTGGATGCTTACTACGCATAAGAATTCTTTCCTTTGGAGGATTCCATGAACGATTTGACTTTACAAAAAGCCCGTGCCTACGAGGCCGAGCACGGCGCTGCCATTTCCCCGGCGGAACGCCCTGCCTACCACATGACCCCCTATGTGGGCTGGATGAACGACCCAAACGGCTTCTCCTACTATAAGGGGCAGTATCATCTGTTCTATCAGTATAATCCCTACGATGTGCGGTGGGCGCCCATGCACTGGGGTCACGCGGTCAGCTCCGACCTGCTGCACTGGGAGTATCTGCCCTGTGCACTTGCCCCGGATTCCCCGGTGGACAACGGCCCCGGCTGCTTCTCCGGCTCTGCCACCGAGATGGATGACGGCAAGCAGCTGCTGATGTACACCAGCGTGATTGCAGAAAAGCAGCCCAATGGGGAGATGCGGGATATCCAGACCCAGAGCATTGCCATCGGTGACGGTCTCAACTACGAAAAGCCTGCCTGCAACCCGGTGCTGACCCAGAAAGACCTGCCGGAAGGCTTCAGCAAGTTTGACTTCCGGGACCCCAAGATCTGGCGTGAGGCCGACGGCACCTACTCCGCCGTCACCGTCTGCCGGGCCGAGGACGGCAGCGGCGCAGCGGCACTGTTCCAGAGCAAGGACGGCTTCGACTGGCACTTTGTCACGGTGCTGGAACGCTGCAACAATCAGTACGGCAAAATGTGGGAGTGCCCGGACTTCTTTCCGCTGGACGGCAAGCAGGTCTTGATGCTCGGCCCCATGGAGATGCTGCCCAAAGGTGAGTTTCACAATGGTCACAACGTGATTGCCTTCATCGGCAGCTACGACCAAGCCACCCACACCTTCACCAAGGAAAACGTGCAGCTGATGGACGGCGGCATCGACTTCTACGCCACCCAGACCACCCTTGCCCCGGATGGCCGCCGCATCATGACCGCATGGCTGCAGACCTGGTCGGACACCGAGGATAAGCCCCAGGGCTGCAAGTGGTTCGGACAGACCATCTGCCCCCGGGAGCTGCATATCAAGGACGGGCGCATTATTCAGACCCCCGTGCGGGAGCTGGATGCCGTCCACGGTAAGCGCACCTTCCACGAAAATGTGACGGTGCAAAGCGAAACTTCTCTGGAAGGCATCAAGGGCCGTGTGGCCGACCTGACCATCACGGTGCAGCCCGGCGAATACCGCTCCTTCACCCTGAAGCTGGCTGCTGACGCAGACCATCACACCAGCCTGACCTACGATCCCTACACCTCCGAGCTGACGCTGGATCGCAGCTATGCCGGTTCCCGTGCCGACATCGTTCACCGCCGCAGCTGCAAGGTGCGCAGCCAGAACGGTGCGCTCAAGCTCCGCATCCTGCTGGACAAAAACAGCATCGAAGTTTTCGCCAACGATGGCGAGCAGACCATGACCGCATGGATCTACACCCCCCAGTCTGCCGACGGCATCACCTTTGCTGCCGATGGCAAAGCAACTGTTACGGTGGAACAGTTTGAACTGAATCTGTAACCTGATATTCCCTTCATTTCTCCTTCATTGAATACAGCCCCGCTTTGGCTTCTCCTTCGCCAAAGCGGGGCTGTGTTTTTGTATGGGTTCTATGCGTTCTGCCCCCGTTCCGGGGGCTTTTTTGTGTCCGGGAGGCAGCGTTTTCTGAAAACGCTGCCAAACTGCAAAAAAAGTTACAATTTTCTCATCAAAAAAGGCGGTTTCCCATTGACAGCCTTGTTATAATAGGAGTGTAAGATTTTTGAGCCAGCACTCTGCGGCTCTGATTGCTGAACGGCCCTTGCGGGCTTTTGGAAAAAGAAAGAGGCATACAGCATTATGACGAATATCGATATTTTCTCCGGCTTCCTGGGTGCCGGCAAGACGACCCTGATCAAGAAGCTCATCAAGGAATCCTTTGCGGGCCAGAAGGTGGTCCTGATCGAGAACGAGTTTGGTGAGATCGGCATCGACGGCGGCTTCCTGAAGGAGTCCGGCATCCAGATCAACGAGCTGAACGCAGGCTGCATCTGCTGCTCTCTGGTGGGCGATTTCCGTGCCGCTCTGCAGCAGGTGGTGGAGCAGTACCACCCCGACCGCATCGTCATCGAGCCCTCCGGTGTGGGCAAGCTGAGCGATGTCACCCGCGCTGTGGAGGGTGTGGCTGAGCATCTGGATGTGCAGCTGAACAGCTTTGTCACCGTGGCCGATGTGAACAAGGTCAAGATGTATATGAAGAACTTCGGCGAGTTCTACGATGACCAGATCAGCCACGCAAGCTGCATCCTGCTCAGCCGCACCCAGACCGCCAGCGAGGAGAAGATCGCCGCTGCGGTCGCCATGCTGCGCGAGAAGAATCCCACCGCTACCATCGTGACCACCGCATGGGATTCCCTGACCGGTGAGCAGATCCTGAAGGCCATGTCCTCCAAGGACGATTTCAAGGCAGAGCTGATCGCTATGGCTGCCAAGGCCAATGAGAAGCACGCCGAGGAGGACGAGGAAGAAGAGCACGAGCATCATCACCATCATTACGATGAGAACGGTGTGTGCAGCTGCGGCCATCACCACCATGATCACGATGACGATGACGACGATGATGAGGACGAGCACGAGCATCACCACGACCACGAGGATGATGACCACGAGGAGCACTGCTGCCATCACGACCATGAGGATGACGATGACCATGATGAGCATGAGCATCATCACCACGATGAGGACGGCCACTGCTGCTGCGGCCATCACCACCACCATCACCACGATCACGATGCCGATGAGGTGTTCACCAGCTGGGGTGTCGAGACGGCCAAGAAGTTCAGCAAGGCAGACATCGAGCATGCACTGACCGAGCTGGACGGCGGCAAGTACGGCATGATCCTGCGCTCCAAGGGCATCGTGGATGGCGGTGCCGACGGCTGGCTGGAGTTCGACTATGTGCCCGGCGAGTGGGAAGTGCGTCAGCGCGGTGCCGACGTGGGCGGCAAGCTGGTCGTCATCGGCTCCAAGCTGGACGAAAAGGCCATTGCCGCACTGTTTGGCTGCTGAGCTGCAAGTTGTGTAAGGAGAAAAACCGATTATGGCAAACGAGATCCCGGTTTACCTGTTTGTGGGCTTCCTCGAAAGCGGCAAGACCAAGTTCATTCAGGAGACCTTTGAAGACCCCAATTTCGACTCCGGCGACAAGACCCTGCTGCTGGTCTGCGAAGAGGGCGAGGAAGAATATAACGAGAAGAAGTTCGCCTTCCCCGGCGTGACCCTGAAAGTCCTTGAGGATAAGGCGGAGCTGAACCCCCAGAATCTGGCCAGGCTCGAAAAAGAATCCGGTGCAGGCCGTGTGGTCATTGAGTACAACGGCATGTGGCTGCTGCAGGATCTGGCCAACAACCTGCCCGAAAACTGGATCGTCTACCAGTGCATTGCCACGGCCGACGGCACCACGGCTCTGACCTACGCCCGCGACAACTCCATGCGCTCTCTGCTGCTGGACAAGATCGCCCGCAGTGAGCTGATCGTGTTCAACCGCGCCGAGGCCGTGAACAACGATGCCGCCCGTCAGGAGCTGCACAAGCTGGTGCGTCAGGCCTCCCGCAAGTGCGATATCGCCTATGAGTTCGCCGATGGCAGCGTGGCATACGATGACATCCCTGACCCGCTGCCCTTCGATCTGAACGCCCCGATCGTTGAGATCGGCGAGGACGATTTCGGCATCTGGTATATGGACTGCCAGGACGAGCCCCAGAAGTACGTGGGCAAGACCGTCCGGTTCCTGGCGCAGGTCTGCCAGACCAACCGCGCGGGCAAAAACAGCTTTGTACCCGGCCGTTTTGCAATGACCTGCTGTGTGCAGGATATCCAGTTCGTGGGCTTCCCCTGCAGCTATGATGGCTACAAGGCACTGGAGCAGCGCGCCTGGGTCACTGTGACCGCCAAGGTCAATTACAAGTTCCACAACATCTACCGCGGCAAGGGCCCGGTGCTGACCGCCATC
>ERZ506938.1077-NODE-1077-length-10781-cov-3.229536_pt1 | contig 10781 bp, 7 predicted proteins | sample MGYA00513172_ERZ506938 | MGnify/ENA metagenome assembly ERZ506938
CATACCCTTCATGGCTGATTCAACGTCTTCGATCGCATTGTAGATGACACGGTACAGTCTCACATCAACGCCTTCACGTTCTGCCGTTTCCTTTGCAGTTGCGTCCGGACGTACATTGAATCCGATAATGATCGCATTGGATGCTGCTGCAAGCGTAACGTCAGATTCATTGATCGCACCAACACCACCATGGATGATCTTGACAACGACTTCTTCATTGGAAAGTTTGACAAGGCTCTGCTTGATCGCTTCTACAGATCCCTGTACGTCTGCTTTTACAACGATTCCAAGTTCTTTTAAGTTGCCTTCCTGGATCTGGTTGAACAGATCATCCAGAGACATCTTGGACTTGGTTTCTTCCAGTTTCTTGATCTTGTTCTGACTGATGAACGTCTCTGCAAAGCTTCTTGCATCTTTATCATTCTTGCAGCCAACAAATACTTCACCTGCATTCGGCACATCATTAAGACCGAGGATCTCAACCGGCATAGAAGGACCTGCTTCTTTTACACGGCGTCCCTGGTCATCCATCATGGCACGTACTTTACCATATGCAGAACCTGCTGCGATCGGATCTCCGACACGGAGTGTACCTTTCTGCACAAGTACAGTTGCGACCGGACCTCTTCCTTTATCAAGCTGTGCTTCCAATACAAGACCTCTTGCGCGGCGGTTCGGATTTGCTTTCAGTTCCATCACTTCTGCGGTAAGAAGAACCATTTCCAGAAGCTCTTTGATTCCTTCTCCTGTATGAGCAGATACCGGTACACAGATGGTGCTTCCGCCCCAGTCTTCCGGAATCAGTTCATATTCGGTCAGTTCCTGTTTTACACGGTCGATATTGGCACTTGGCTTGTCGATCTTGTTGATCGCAACTACGATCTCGATCCCTGCTGCCTTTGCATGGTTGATCGCTTCTACAGTCTGCGGCATGACACCGTCATCTGCTGCAACAACCAGGATTGCAATATCGGTAGAATTTGCACCACGCATACGCATTGCGGTAAATGCTTCATGTCCCGGTGTATCGAGGAAGGTGATTTTCTCACCGTTGATTTCCACAACTGAAGCACCGATATGCTGTGTGATTCCACCTGCTTCTCCTGCGATGACATGGGTATCACGGATCTTGTCAAGAAGAGAGGTTTTACCGTGGTCAACGTGTCCCATAACGCAGACTACCGGCGGACGTTTCTTCATTTTCTTTTCGTCTTCTTCGTCTTCTTTCAGAAGTTCTTCGATCACATCGACTACTTCTTCTTTTTCACAGAGCACATCGAATTCCAGAGCGATTTCTTCAGCTGTCTCGTAATCAATTTCCTGGTTGACTGTTACAATCTTGCCCTGCATGAAGAGTTTCTTAACGATTACAGATGGCTGGATCTTCATTGCATCTGCAAGTTCCTGGATTGTAAGTACTTCCGGAATTGTGATCTGCTTGATCTGCTCCTCCACAACCTCTTTCTTTGGCTGTGGTTTTACCATTTTCGGCTGAGCGTTATTGTTTTTGCCCTTTTTGCCTTTCTGCAGTCTGTCTTCGTTCTCTTCATTTCTGTTATATTCTTTCTTCTTGTGCGCATCTTTTGGTTTATTGCGGCTTGGTTTCTGTTCTGCGATTGCAGGTGCCGGAATAGACGGGCTGGATTTTCTTCTGTCGTCACGGCGTCCGCCATCACGCATCTCTCTTCCGTCTCTGTTATCACGGTTATCTCGATTATCTCTTCTGTCTCCGCGGTTCTGGAATCCGCCATCTCTTCTTCCATCACCCGGGCGTCCCTGTCTCTGATCCTGACCGTTTCTTGGCCCGTTTGGATTTCTGCGCTGTCTGTTGTTATCACGGTTTTCTCCCTGCGGACGATCCTGTCTGTTTCCGTTCTGCGGACGTCCCTGGCCATTTCCCTGCGGGCGTCCCTGGCTGTTACCATTCTGTGGGCGTTCCTGTCTGTTTCCATTGCCCTGTGGGCGTCCCTGACCATTTCCATTGCCTTGCGGGCGCTGTCCGTTTCGACTGCCCTGCTGGCGTCCCTGACCATTACGGCCTCTTCCGCCGCCCTGTGAGTTCTGCGGTCTGAAAACCTGAACGATATTTTTCTTCTTCGGGGTATCTTCAGAAGTTTTTTCACTTTTTACTGCATCAATCTGTTCATCTGAAAGTGTACTCATATGACTTGCCACCTCAATTCCTTTATCTTTTAATATAGAGAGTATTTCTTTGTTTGTCTTATTCATCTGTTCTGCCAGTTCATATACTCTTAATTTTGCCATAAATCTACCTCCTGTATACAGTTCCTATTATCCTTCTTCCATATCCAGATGTTTTCTGATTCCTTTTGCAAACCCTGCATCTGTTACTGCAAGCGAAGCGCGGAACTCTTTTCCCATCGCATGGCCCAGGGTATCTTTATCTTCAAAAAAGTATATTGGCACTTTATAAAAATCACACATGTTCTGAAATTTCTTTTTTGTATTGTCCGATGCGTCGTCTGCCACAATCACCAGATGCGCGCGTCCTTCCTTGACTTCTTTTTCTGTCATGAATTCCCCGCTCTTTGTCTTGCCGGCTTTGGTCGCCAGACTGATCATCGATAATGCTCTATTCATGTTCAAGCTGCTCCAGCTCCTTTTCCAGATTTTCGTATATCTCTTTTGGTATCGCCTGTTTGAAAGAACGTTCCAGTCCTTTATTCTTTATTGCTTCCTGCAAACATTTTCCGGAAAAGCACAGATATGCCCCGCGCCCGTTCTTACGTCCGGTTGCGTCCAGAATGAATTCGCCTTCTGCTGTTTTCAGAACACGCAGCATTTCTTTTTTATTCTTCATTTCCTGACATCCCACGCATTTACGCATCGGGATCTTTTTGGTCGTACTCAAATAATCACCTCTGTCTATTCTTCATACAGATCAAGATCATCTGCTACTTCTTCCTCTGATTCTTCATCAGCAGAATATTCTTCGTCTGAATACTCTTCCTCCTGATAATCATCTTCATAATTCTCAGCCATATTCATATAATCTGCCGGAAGTTCGCCAGACTCGATCGCCTATGTTTCGTTCTTGATATCGATCTTATATCCGGTCAGTCTTGCTGCAAGACGTGCATTCTGACCTTCTTTACCGATTGCAAGTGAAAGCTGGTAATCCGGTACAATTACACTTGCTGTTCTCTCATCCGGATCAGCCATTACAGAAATAACCTTCGCCGGGCTGAGTGCATTCTCGATCAGGATTGCCGGGTTATCACTCCAGTTGATGATATCAATCTTTTCACCGCGGAGTTCATTTACAACGGCTCCGACTCTGGCACCGTTCATACCAACGCATGCTCCAACCGGATCTACATCCGGGTCGTTAGACCATACTGCGATCTTGGTACGGGAACCTGCTTCTCTTGCAATGCTCTTGATCTCTACAATACCATCACGCACCTCGGTTACTTCCGCCTCAAAAAGACGCTTAACCAGTTCCGGATGTGTTCTTGATACAAGGATCTTTGGTCCTTTTGTCGTGTTCTTCACCTCTACAACGTAAAGTTTGATACGCTCTGTCGGCTCGAATTTCTCACCTTTTACCTGCTCATTCTCAGTAAGGATCGCATCTGCTTTTCCAAGGTTTACACTGACATTCTTGCCAATATATCTCTGAACCACACCTGTCACGATATCTTTTTCTTTTTCAAAGTACTGATCATATACAACTTTTCTTTCTTCTTCGCGGATCTTCTGAAGAATCAGGTTCTTTGCATTCTGTGTTGCGATACGTCCGAAAGATTTGGATTCAACCGGGATCTGTACGATGTCACCGATCTCATAAGAAGGATCGATCATCTTCGCATCTGCAAGACTGATCTGTTCTACTTTGTCCTCTACTTCTTCTACAACGGTCTTCTCCTGGATCAGAGTGTAATCGCATGTCTCCTTATCCATAATTACTTTGATATTGTCTGCTTTTCCGAAATGATTCTTACATGCATTGATCAGTGAATTCTCAATGGCATCCATCAGAGTATCTCTGCTGATATCTTTTTCCTCTTCAAGAATTGTAAGTGCTTCTAATAATTCGGTATTCATTTCCTTCTTCCTCCTGTCACTAGAAATCGAACGCCAGACGGATCAGTGCGATGTCTGCTTTATCAAATGTCATCGTCTCGCCGTCTTCATATTCAATGGTAACTGTATCTTTATCATAATCTTTTAAGATTCCAATAAACTCTTTCTGTCTGTCGATTGCCCGGTAAGTACGAACCTCTACTTCTTCTCCCAGGCTTCTTGCAAAGTCTTTTTCTTTCTTCAGCGGTCTGCCAAGTCCCGGCGAACTCACTTCCAGAATATACGCTTCATCGATAAAATCCTTCTCATCCAGAATGTCTGAAAGTTCCCGGCTTACAACCTCACAGTCATCGACCATAATTCCTCCCGGCTTATCAATATAAGCACGCAGGTACCAGTTTCCGCCCTCTTTTACATATTCTACATCCCAGAGATCAAATCCATGCTTTTCCACGATTGGGTTCAGAATCTCTTCTGTTTTCTGTTCATATACTTCTTTTTTTGACAATCTGCAACTTCCTTTCTTAATCAGGCTCCAAAAATCTGTCCGATTTTGGTTGTATGACTGGCAAAAAGAAGAGTGAACTTTCGTCCACTCTTCTGCCAGATTTCTTATGTAACTGCATACAGTATAGCACTACTTTTCCTGAAATGCAAGGATTTTTAAAATATATGCCTGATTCTCTTTGTAAAGACGCTTTCCGTCGTTCTCCTTCAGCCATTTTACAACCTGGATATCTGCTGCCCAGTCATCTGCCCAGACTTCATCACCTTCGCCACGCGCCGCCGCTTTTTCTGCGATGTATCCCGCCGGGTCTTCCGTAAGATCTTTCAGTACTTCATATGCTTTTTCGTTCTTATCATCCAGATCCTGTATCAAAACAACAGTTTCTGTATCCGGTGTCTTTCCATCGAGTGCCTGCAGCTGTTCATTATATTTTTCCAGATTCTCCAGGCTGTCCTTCGCATCCTCCAGACATTCTGTCAGGATTTCGATCTCCGTTTTTCCAGTACCACCCTTTGCAACCGGGCGGATGGATATTTCTGAATCAGCAGTCGTCTTTTTCAGCTCTGCCCGAATTCTCTCCTCATCGTGATCCATTCTTCCGATATCATATCCAAAGTAAAAACCGCCAATTCCAATCACAACAAGAAGAACGATTGCAAAAATTCTTTTTCCGGATTTTTTCTTTTTCATCTTCCGTCCTCCTTACCCTAATATCGTACCTGCTATAATTCCAAGGATCATTCCGCCGATCCCGGTTCCCGCAAGCGCCGCAAGATATAAGAGTACCTTCACCGCTTTGGATTTCTCCTTTTTCACCTTTGGAAGTACCGGACCAGGCTCCGGTGTTCGCCTCTCCTGCGTCTGTTCCGGTGTCTCCTGCCGCGGCATTCTTTCGATTTCTTCTTGTGTCGGATAGGCAAACGGCATCACATCTGCTTCAAGAGCTGAAAATAATTTTCCATCAATCCACTGAAAATACTGCCAGATCGCCGCATCAAACATCCGGTGGGTATCCAGAAAATGATACCAGGATTCCACAAAGGTTTTTGTTCGGAAATATTCTCTATACGCCGGTTCCTCCAAAATATCCTTCCAGTGATACAGCTTATTCCGTTCCTTTTCATTCAAATACAGACTGATGCACTGCTCCATGATTTTCCGGACCTCACGGTCATCCGCGCCTTGTCGCTCAGAAGCATCCGCCATATTCTGGAACTGACGGGTCCAGTCACCGTCCCATGTCTGGAAATTTTCCTCTAACTGTACAGGTGGCTCTCCTGCCTCTTCTTCCCGGAAACTTTCCTCAGAATCTTCGTCAGAATGCACAGGAAGTTCTTCATACTGCACAGAAGATTCTTCTGACTGTACATCTTCTTTCTGAGGATTTTCCATGTAAGCCTCTTCCGGGTTTCTCTCCGGCTCTGCATAATTCCATGTTTCAGATTCCGCTGCTTTTTCCTGCTCCGCTGCTCCCATCTCCATCCGCCGCGGCTCTTCAGGCATCTGTGGCTCTTCCCCTCTTCCCGCATTGCGCTCCGCCCACGCAAGCGCCTCTTCATAGGCATCGTGGATCCTCTGGAATTCCTCCGGGTGTTCTTCCGGGTGGAACTCCCGGGACTTCGCCGCATACGCCCGCTTTATCGTTTTCTTTTCCGTTGTTGGTTCAATCCCAAGTACCGTAAAACAATTCATCACTGCTGCCTCCTCCACTCATCATACAGATAAGCTTCTATCTTGACCGGCACCGATCTCTTCGGTGTATTCTCCACAATATCCAGAAGCTCACTTGTCCTTGTATACGCCTTCTCGATCGTCCGCAGATCCTGTGCATTTAATGCAACTGAAAAATCTGCCAGGATCTTGTCCAGATATTTTCGGATTTCTCCGGTGTTTTCTTCGTAAAGACGGTCGCCTCTTTCCAGCAGAAGCCGGTTCTTTTCCTGCTCTCTCGGATGGATCTTAATCTTCTGCAGCTCTTTTCTTCTTTCCTCAATCTGCTCTGGTGTCAGATGGATATCTTTGTTGACGATCACCTTATTGAAATGCTCCTTGGTGCTCACCACGGTCACATCCACTTCCAGAATTCCGTTAATGTCATAGGTAAATCGGACATCCACCGCTTCCCTCTGATCCTCTCTTCTTGCCAGCGGCACCGGCACACGGATCCGCCCGAGCTCCAGATTCTGGTCTGCATAGCGGTGCTCGCCCTGTAAAATCGTGATATCACAGTATTCCTGGAACTGATGTACCGTCCAGTATCGCTCCACCCGACTGATCGGAAGAACCGAATTTCGCTCAATGATCGGAGACATGATCGCCGGTCCCTTGGTATCTCCGTGAATGATCTCGGTTCCGAGTGTAAACGGACATATATCTGTAAGAAGTACATCCCGCACTGCCTGCTGCCGCTCCTTGATTCCAGCATACATTCCGGCGCCGACCGCAACCGCAACATCCGGATCGATCTCACACCGCGGTCTTTTGCCACTCAAAAACTGCAGATAATTCTGCACGATCTTCATCTTACCGGATCCACCGATCATAATGATCTCGTCAATATCCTCCCATCCATAACCACTGTCGTTCATCACCCGTTTCAGCGGAATCCCGATTCCTTCCAGCAGCTTTGCAGACACCTCCAGAAGTCCTTTCGCATCCAGTTTCATCCGGTAAATCTGTCCGCCGATCACAACCTCCATCTCGCCCTCCGGCGCATCAGTCAGTGTACGTTTCAGCTTCTCACTCTCCCGAATCAGGCTGGCTCTTTCTTCATTAGTGATCTTTCCTTCATCAATCCGATTGACACTTAGGAATTTTTCCGCAATTGCACGGTTCACATCATCCCCACCGAGATGATTGTCTCCGGCAACTGCCACAATCTCGATCACACTGTCAAATGCATCTACGATCGAGATATCCAGAGTTCCTCCGCCAAAATCAAACACCAGAAAGGTCTGATCCTCCTTAGTCTTTCCAAAGCGATAGGCAAGTGCTGCCGCCGACGGCTCATTGACCAGACGCTCCACAGTAAGTCCGGCAAGCTCTCCTGCCATCTTCGTCGCATTTCTCTGAAAATCATTAAAATACGCCGGAACACTGATGACTGCCTCTTCAACCGGCTCACCCAGGTATTTTTCCGCATCTTCTTTCAGCTGCCGCAGGACCATGGACGACAGATCTGCCGCTGTAAACCGCCTGTTTCCAAGCATAAATGTCTTCTCCGTCCCCATAAAACGCTTGAAACTTGCCACTGTACTTTCCGGATGGGAGATCAGACGCTCTTTCGCCGTTCTCCCTACCAGCATCTCACCGTTCTCATCAATTCCTACTACCGACGGTGTTAAATATTCTCCCAGATTATTTGGAATCAACGTGCATTTATCATCCTGCCACACGCTTACCAGACTGTTTGTTGTTCCAAGATCAATTCCTACTGTTGCCATACGATCGACCTACTTTCTCATTCGTGTTCCTGTTCCATCTCTTTTTGCCCGTTTCAAGCGGTTCAGTGTCACTTCTTTTTCATGGAAGATCACCTTGCTCTCCGTTCCTTCTTCAAACAGATATACCTCTTCCACACTGTCATTTTTCTGTAATTTCATACCGCGCACACCAACTGCACCCTTTTTCTTCTCCGAAACTTCTTCCGCCGGGAAACGGAGCACAAATCCATTCTCCGTCATCAGAACTACATCCTGCACATCCCGGATCGGCCGGATACTTACCAGTGCATCTTCATCCTGCAGTTTCGTTGCCGCGATTGTCCGCTTAGTTACCTGGAATTCACTTCCTGCCACCTTTTTGATCATTCCCTGTTTCGTGACAAACAGAAATTTGGAGAAAAAGAGTTCTCTGTCATCACACAGATATACGATTTCTTCTTTTGTACTGTCAAAATTACTTACATTGTCGATTGGAAATCCTTTGTCCCTGAACTTTCCATAAGGGAGATCCATCACTTTGATCTGATGCATCTTACCATCCGATGTAAAAAGACACAACTTGCCGGTATTCATGCAGCGCAGAATATACTTATTCTCCTTATCTGCCGCTTCCCGGTTACGTTCATAGACGGATCCATCCACCGTCTTTGCATAACCAAAGCGGTCCATCAGAAGGACAACCTCCTGCTCCTGTACTTTATTTTCCTCAAACACAGCTTCTTCCGCATTCTCGATCTTCGTTTTACGCTTCACGGCATATTCTTTTTTCAGCGCATCCAGATCATCAATGATCACCTGCGCCATAGAATCATAATTATTCAAAATATCTTCATATCTTGCAATATTTTTCAGAGTCTCCTCATGTTCTTTCATCAGCGCTTCAATTTCCAGACCAATGAGTTTGTAGAGACGCATTTCCAGGATTGCATTTGCCTGGCGCTCAGTAAAACGGAGCATCGCAGCCATTTTTCTGGAAATCCCGGATTTAAATTTGATATTTTCGGTGATTCCCTGTGTCAGACAGGCTCTTGCATCAGCCACAGACTGACTTCCCCGTAGAATTTCAATGATCAGGTCAATGACATCACACGCTTTGATAAGACCTTCCTGAATTTCTTTTCTGTCCCGCTCTTTTGCAAGCAATGTCTTATATTTTCTTGTTGCCAGTTCGAACTGGAAATCTACATGGTGCTCGATAATCTTCTTAAGCCCCATAGTCTCCGGACGTCCATCTGCAACTGCCAGCATATTTACCCCGAAAGTATCTTCCAATCTTGTCTTTTTATAGAGCATATTGGTCAGATTTTCAACATCTGCTCCTTTTTTCAGCTCAATAACAATGCGGATTCCTTCCTTTGAAGACATATTGGAAATGTCTACGATATCGTTTGTCTTCTTTGTCTCTACAAGCGCACAAACATCATTTAAAAACTTGCCGATTCCGGCTCCGATCATCGTGTAAGGAATCTCAGTGATGACAAGACGCTTCTTGCCACCTTTCATCTCCTCTACTTCCACTTTGCCACGGACTTTGATCTTACCCGCACCAGATTCATAGATTTCAAGAAGGTCATCTTTATTGACAACAATTCCTCCGGTTGGGAAATCCGGTCCTTTGATATATTTCATCAATTGCTTTGTGGAAATGTCTTCATGTTTCATATACGCTTCTACCGCATCAATGACTTCTGCCAGATTATGCGGTGGAATACTGGTCGCCATACCAACTGCAATACCATCCGCTCCGTTGATCAGAAGATTCGGTACACGCACCGGAAGAACTTCTGGTTCTTTCTCCGTCTCATCAAAGTTCGGCATAAAGTCTACAATATTCTTATCCAGGTCAGCAAGATAAGCTTCCTGCGTGATCTTTGCAAGTCTTGCCTCTGTGTAACGCATTGCGGCTGCTCCGTCCCCTTCAATGGATCCAAAGTTACCATGTCCGTCCACCAGTGCCATTCCTTTTTTAAACTCCTGTGCCATAACAACTAATGCATCATAGATGGAACTGTCACCGTGCGGGTGATATTTTCCCATCGTATCCCCAACGATACGGGCACATTTTCTATATGGTTTATCATAACGGATACCAAGCTCGTACATATCATAAAGCGTACGTCGCTGTACTGGTTTTAGTCCATCCCGCACATCAGGAAGTGCCCTGGCAATAATAACACTCATGGCATAGTCAATGTAAGACTTCTTCATCAACTCACTGTATTCCGTTCTGATAATCTGTGAATCCTGCATATTTTCTCTCCTAAATTTTATATGTCAAGCTCCGCTTCTGTCGCATTTTCATAGATAAATGCACGTCTTGGCGGTACTTCTGTTCCCATCAGCATCTCAGTCACACTGGACGCCATTCTTCCATCCTCAATCTCTACTAATTTTAAAAGTCTTGTCTTAGGATTCAGTGTTGTCTCCCAAAGCTGGTCTGCGTCCATCTCTCCAAGACCTTTATAGCGCTGCAGCGTAAATGGACCATCATGGGTTTTCCTGTATTTTTCCAAGGCCTTGTCATCGTACAGATACTCTTCCTCGCCTTTCTTCGGCATAGCCTTATAAAGCGGTGGCATGGCAATATAGACATGTCCCTCCTGAATAAGCTCCGGCATAAAGCGGTAGAACAACGTCAGAAGCAATGTGGAAATGTGTGCGCCGTCCACGTCAGCATCAGCCATAATAATAATCTTGTCATAGCGCAGTTTTGTAATATCAAAATCATTGCCGTAGCCCTCGGAAAATCCACAGCCAAAAGCATTGATCATAGTCTTGATCTC
>ERZ506938.1098-NODE-1098-length-10620-cov-3.856602_pt1 | contig 10620 bp, 10 predicted proteins | sample MGYA00513172_ERZ506938 | MGnify/ENA metagenome assembly ERZ506938
GCTCTTCCGATCTCCATGATTTTATCTCCTAATTTAAATTTTATTGTTCAGTATTTTTCTGAAATTAATCAAAGAAAAACATTGGATACGAGTGTATACTTGGTTTTCGTCACCTATTTATCGTTAGCAGCTGCAACACCCGGTAATTCTTTTCCTTCCAGGAATTCCAGAGAAGCTCCGCCACCTGTGGAAATGTGTGTCATCTTGTCGCCATATCCAAGCTGGTTCACTGCTGCTGCGGAATCTCCACCACCGATGATTGTAACTGCATCAGTATCAGCAAGTGCCTTTGCAACTGCCTCTGTTCCATGTGCGAAGTTCGGCATCTCGAAGCAGCCCATTGGTCCGTTCCATACAACTGTCTTAGCATCTTTTACTGCGTCACAGAAAATTTTCTCTGTCTCAGGTCCAATATCAAGTCCCTGCCATCCGTCCGGAATCTCACCGCTTTTTACAACTTTTTTATTTGCTCCATTGGAGAAATCATCTGCAATGACTGTATCTACAGGAAGAAGAAGTTTTACACCTTTCTCCTGTGCTTTCTTTAACATGTCAAGTGCATACTGGCAGTAGTCAGCCTCAAGAAGTGAATTTCCAACTGTACCGCCCTGAGCTTTACTGAATGTGTAAGACATACCACCACCAATGATCAGTGTGTCAACTTTATCGATCAAGTTCTCAATTACAGAAATCTTGCTGGATACTTTTGCTCCACCGAGGATTGCTACGAAAGGTCTCTCCGGGTTGTTTACTGCATTTCCAAGGAAATCGATCTCTTTCTGCATTAAATATCCTACAACTGCTGTGTCCACATATTTTGTAACACCTACGTTAGAGCAGTGTGCACGATGTGCTGTTCCAAATGCATCATTTACAAATACATCACAAAGAGAAGCAAGGTCTTTGCTGAAAGCATCTTCGTTCTTTGTCTCTTCTGCTCTGTAACGTGTATTCTCAAGTAAGATGACATCTCCGTCTTTCATGTCAGCTACTGCTGCTTTTGCGTTAGCTCCTACAACCTCAGGATCTGCTGCAAATTTTACTTCCTGTCCAAGAAGCTCTGAAAGTCGTACTGCAACTGGTGCAAGAGATAACTCCGGTACTGGCTGTCCCTTAGGTTTTCCAAGGTGTGAGCAAAGGATGACCTTTCCTCCGTCAGCAATCAGCTTTTTAATTGTAGGAAGTGCTGCAACAAGACGGTTCTCGTCTGTGATCTTTCCATCGATCAGCGGTACGTTAAAATCGCATCTTACAAGGACTTTTTTCCCTTTTACATTGATATCATCTACAGATTTTTTGTTAAGCATAATCCTGCCTCCTGTTTACATTTCGTTTAAATGGAATGTGCCGGGCACATTTCCGTGCTGAGCGCAGTTGCTTGCGACAATCTGCGTTTTCACACGAATACACATCTTGGGCACATAGTGCCTTTTATTTAGCAGGAAGCTCCATCAGAATTTCCTGTTAAATAAAAGAGCCCGGTCCATGTAGACCGGACCCTTGCTTGAGTCTAACTCTGGAATATTCCAGTAAGAATCAATTCAGCCTGTCCAAACAAACGTTACGGATTAAAGTAATGTTCCGAAGTGTTTGATTGTTCTTACCATCTGGCTTGTGTAAGAGTTTTCATTGTCATACCAAGAAACAACCTGTACTTCTGTTGTTCCGTTGTCAAGCGGAAGTACCATTGTCTGAGTAGAATCGAAGAGAGAACCAAATCTCATTCCTACGATATCGCTAGAAACGATCTGATCTTCGTTGTATCCGAATGATTCGTTAGAAGCTGCTTTCATAGCTGCGTTGATCTGTTCTACAGTAACTTCACCTTCAACTACTGCTGTAAGGATTGTTGTAGATCCTGTAGGGGTTGGTACACGCTGTGCAGATCCGATAAGTTTTCCGTTAAGTTCCGGAATAACAAGTCCGATTGCTTTAGCTGCTCCTGTGCTGTTAGGAACGATGTTTACTGCTGCTGCACGAGATCTTCTCAGATCACCTTTTCTCTGTGGTCCGTCAAGAGTCATCTGATCACCTGTGTAAGCATGGATTGTGCACATGATACCAGATTCGATTGGTGCTAATTCGTTAAGAGCCTTAGCCATAGGAGCTAAGCAGTTTGTTGTACAAGAAGCAGCAGAGATAATCTTGTCTTCTGGTGTTAATGTTTCGTGGTTTACATTGTAAACGATTGTTGGAAGATCATTTCCTGCAGGAGCAGAAATAACAACCTTCTTAGCACCAGCGTTGATATGAGCCTGAGCCTTAGCCTTGGATGTGTAGAAACCTGAACATTCAAGAACTACATCAACATCTAGATCGCCCCATGGGCAGTTATTTGCATCTGGTTCCTTGTAAATCTTAATTGTCTTACCCTTAACTGTGATTGTACCTGCTTCATCATCAGCAGTAACATCATCTTCGTGACCGATTTCAACGTAACGACCCTGAGATGAGTCATACTTTAAAAGGTGAGCAAGCATATGAGGTGTTGTTAAATCGTTGATAGCAACTACTTCATATCCTTCAGCATCAAACATCTGTCTGAAAGCAAGACGGCCGATACGGCCAAAACCATTAATAGCAACTCTTACATCTGTCATATTGTCTTAAAAGACCTCCTTTTGTTGCTATTAAATTATAGAATTTAGAATGAATATCGTCAATTGTGAATTATTTGATTTGTTTCATTTTTCAACAATTCATTCTTTCTGTTGCAAATACCAATTAAAAATACCACACGTCATTGACATGTGGTACCTAATTAATTAAATTCATTCAAATTCAGTGGTCTATGAGATATCGCAAAAGCCTCTTCAATCGTATCTATTTTCTTTCGAAACAGCTTCGTAAATAACTTAGGATCATTCAAGCGAGCCATTGTAGATGGATATGATTTTTTCAATGCTTCTGGGAACACTTTTGAAAGGTCTTCTGCTTCCGATACATACAGATTCACAATCTTTCTTTCCTGCAATGCCGCATTACACAATTTAATCAATGACATAGAGTCAAGATAAATCATTTCCTGTACCTTTAACTGTTCACCATCAGGAATCATAGCTGCATATCCTTGAATCTGGTCTTTTCCGTTATAATATGCAACGATTTTTCCACCAACTGCTTTAATTTCTTTCTTGTAATTGACAAAATATCCCAAATCTCTAGCGTAGAATCCATTGAAACGCTTAATAAATGCAGAATACACTTTCAACAAATCTAATGGTGCTGGATCGTATGCACATCCAAAATTAGTAATTCTTGTGACGTCTTTTCTTTGAATCTGGAATTGCGTTCGATGATAGATCGTACGGAAACCGAATGGTTCATACATTTCTGGTTTTTCTGTCTGAATCAAAGTCAGCAATTCACTGTGCTCACATGCATCCACAATGATATCCATCATTTCATGCATATATCCTCTATGACGATACTCTGGATGTACCGCAACACCCATGATCATACTTGCCTGCAGAACACGAGAATTAAACATCAATGCATGTTTATTACGAACTAGCGTCGCGACGATTTTTCCTTCTAAAACCTTAATATAACAATCTTCAGGTCTTACTACATTTTTAAAGAAAAAGTCTTGATATCTTTCATCAACATCAGGAAAGCAGACTTTCCACAATCTTTTTATTTCATCTATATTTTCTCTTTCAGCTCTTTTGATCATGATTGTTATCATCCTTTCCCTGTGTATTTTGTATCAAATGCATTGTTCTATAATAACTCATTACACTCATCACACCAAGAACCACAAAAAACATCCATAACTCTTTTTTCCATACGATAAGAGCAAGTACAATGAGTATATCTATTCCAACGACACACATATCTTTCTTACGCATCTTCTTCACCATCTGCCGCAATATCATGAATCTTCACAAAGCGATGACGAATACCAGATTTTGAAACTGATTTTTTTGTTTTTTCAGCCAAATAATTACACAGTTCATTCAACGATGCTTCTGGATATTCTTTTCGAATTTCAATGACATCTTTCAGTTTCTGATCTAATGTCTCATATTTACCCATCTGTTCAATTTTTCGAATATCTTCCAGCTGCTTTGCGGCTGCAGACTGCGCTTTCATTTCATTCGCAACATCAATATTATTCAATCGTTGAATATTATTTGCGAGATCTCTTTCGATGCGAATATTTTCAAAACTGAATAATGCCTGTTCCGCTTCAATAATTCTCAAGAAATCCGCTATTTTTTCAGCAGCTTTAATATATACAACAAATTTATTTCTTCGTTCAATCACTTTTGCATTCAAATAAAAACGATTCATCACTTCTTGAATAAAGAACGCATGTTCTTCATTTGCGGCTGTGATTTCCAGATGATAATTTGTTTTTTCTGGAGGGTTGATAGAACCACCAGCCAAAAATGCACCAACAAGATATGCACGTGCATTATTATCTGAAGCAACAATTTTCTGTAATGGTTTTTCTAACAAGCCTCTTGCACTGTAGATACCAAGATCCATCAGTATTACGGGCGCTGCAGAAAGAATACGCAATCCATAAATACGATTCTTCTTCAAATTCATTTTCTTCTTAACAAACAATTCAATTTCACTATTGTATCTTTCTTTCACCATGCGATAAATCACTCTGGCAACTGCCGCATTTTCAACAGTTACTAGAATCGTCATCCCTCGATTAGAAAAAGATAATGATGAACACATCTGTATTAAAGCAGATAACTCTGCTCTTGCATCGTTACCTTCCATAATTTTCTGTGAAACTTCTTGTTTAACAATTGATGAAAATGACACTCTCTACAACTCTCTTTCCTATAACGCAGATACTAGTTTTTCCACAACTTCTTTTATTTTTTCAGGATCATGACGAATCAAATGGCCGTCAAAATATAACAATGGTTCTTCAATGATCTGATAATCATGTTGCGCTTTCATAATAGATACAACCGTACTGCCTTCTGCACGGTAAGCCTGAATGCTTTTCTGTGGAATTGGATCAGAAGCAACCACCACCGCATCTACAGGTGCTCCATGTTTTTTCAGTGCTTCTACATGATCTTCCACACTATAGCCATCCGTCTCTCCTGGCTGACTCATTGCATTGCAAAAATATACTTTCTTTGCATGTGACTGCTGCAAAGCAGAACGAATATCAGGAATAATAACATTTGGCAAGATACTTGTATAGACAGAACCAATACCATAAATAATCAAATCTGCCTCTTTGATTGCATTAATTGCTTCCTTTTCCGCAACAACAAACGTTTCATAAAATACTTTTCTTATATGGTTATTCACATCAGGAATATTTGCTTCACCTCTAACAACAACACCATCTTCCATCTGTGCATATAATGTAATGACTTGTGAAGTCGCAGGTATGATCTTACCTTTGACATTTAAAATATTCTGAATTTTCTGAACAGCTTCAAAAAATGATCCACAAGTTTGTGTTAATGCTGTCAAAATCAAGTTTCCTAGATTATGCCCCGCAACATCTTCTTCGGTACCATTTGGATCATCAAATCGATATTCCATTAATTCTGTCATCAAATCATCATTTGCACTCAATGCAATCATGACATTACGGATATCCCCCATTGCTGGAATATGAAACTGTTTCCGCAATCTACCTGTAGATCCACCATCATCTGCAACAGTTACAATTGCACTGATATCAATTCCTTCAATATTTTTGATTCCTTTACAGATGGTAGACTGTCCATGTCCACCACCAATGATAACTACTTTTTTATTCTTCATTACGAAGCCATTCCTTTTCTTCACGATGTTGTTTATAACATCTATATTTCTTACTGTAATGATCATACAGCCAGTTTGTAATGCTGACAGATCTATGCTGACCACCTGTACAGCCAATTGCTACTGTAAAATGATTCTTTCCTTCATTTGCGTATTGTGTTAATGCATAATCCATAAAAGAAGTCAGTTTTTCCAGAAATTCTTTTGTTTCAGGTTTTTCCATGACATAGTCATAAACACATTTATCATTTCCATTATATGGTCTTAAAGAAACTTCCCAGAACGGATTTGGCAAGAAACGTACATCAATCATAAGATCTGCATCTAATGGAACACCATACTTATACCCAAAAGATTCAAAAGAAATAGAGAATACAGGTACTTGTTCCTTAGAGAAATAAGATTCCAGTTTCTTTTTAAATTCCTTTTCACTCAAGAAAGATGTATCAATTGTAATAAAGGAATTATTTAAATTTCTAGAAAACATCTGTCTTTCTACTGAGATTGCTTCGTCTAGTGTATTACATGTATTACTTAATAAAAGAGGATGTGTTCTTCTTGTACTCTTATAGCGATGTAAAAGCACTGAATCATTTGCATCTAAAAACAACACCTGCACTTCAAAATTTTGTCCCTTTAAAAGTCTTAAAAAGGCTGGAAAATCCTGTGCTGAAGTTGATAATGCAATATAGCTATAACGAGGATCAATACTTGTTTCAATCATATCCACAAGCAATGAAACCAGTTGTACAGGAAAATTATCAATGACATGATATCCCATATCTTCCAGACTTCTCGTTGCGACACTTTTGCCCGCACCACTCATTCCAGATATCAAGATGACTCTTTTATTCTTTTCTGAAACACTTTTTTCCATAAAACATCCTCCTTTTTCTATATAATGATAAAACATTATTCCAATTCTTTCACTATCCATTGACATTTCAGTCTAGATTTTCTATGGTTAATTCAGATATAGGAGAATTCAAATGAAAATCATTATTGAAAAAGACGAGCACGCTATGAGCGAAAGTGCCATGCAGATTATTTTAGGCACAATGATGCAGGACAAGAAAGTAAACGTTTCACTTACATCTGGATCATCCCCAAGAACAATGTATCAAATGATGGTCCCTTATGTAAAAGACAAGCCACAATTTAAAGATGTAGATTACTACCTTTTTGATGAAGCACCAGAAGCAGGAGAAAAGAAAGGTCAGCCTGGTCCTAACTGGTCTGAAATGCAGGAACTGTTCTTCAAGGATGCAAATATTCCTGATGAAAAGATTCATTGTCCAAGCATGGAAAACTATGAAACATTTGACGAAGAGATTGCGAAAGCCGGTGGCATTGATGTCATGCTCATTGGACTTGGATTTGATGGTCATTTCTGTTCCAACTGCCCAAGATGTACACCAATGGATGCTTTGACATATGCACGTGCCAGACACGTAACAGTCGAAGCAAATCCAAACTACCCAAACAACACAGCACGCCCATATTCCATCACAATGGGACCTGCTTCTTTAATGAAAGTTAAGCACTTAGTATTGATTGTAAATGGAAAGCATAAGGCAGAAATCTTCAAAAAATTCCTGACAGAACCAATCAGTGAAGAACTTCCAGCAACAATCCTCCGTCTGCATCCTAACTTTACAGTCATTGCAGATGAAGATGCCGCAAGTCTGCTTTGTGAAGAAGATATTAATGGACCAGTTAAAAAATTAGACTAAATACGAAAAAGCCCAGATATCATTCTGAGCTTTTTTGATTAGATCAAATCATTACTCCATGCATGCTTTGCATCCAGAAGAGTCAACAATTCTGTGATATCAGAAATCGTTGCATTTGGTTTCTCTGCTTCGATTTTATCACGTTTTTCTTCATTTGTGATAAAGCCAACAGTATATACACCAGCATTCTTGCCAGCCTGTACATCTGAAACATTATCACCAACATACACAACGCTGTCATGACCAACATTCAGCATTTCACATGTTTCAATGATGCCATCCGGTTTTGGTTTTGCATGTCTATAGCGTTCTGTGCCAACAACAAGATCAATATATTCCTCAATTTCCAGATCTTCAACCCAAGTCTCACAAGATTCAGATAATCTAGAAGTTACAATTGCCACAACATAACCTTTTTTCTTCAATTCCTTTAACACTTCTTCAACATGTGGAAGTGTAGATACTAAGTGTCTGCCAGGCAAAGATTTCTGGAATTCCGTATATTCCTTCATCAACACATCTGTATTCTGATCAGGAAATAACTTTTTCAATTCATCTCTTAAAGGTGGACCAAATACTTCCTGTTGAACTTCTTTTGTGAAATCTTTGATATTTCCATACTTTTGAAATAAATATGCAAAGCATCCAATGATCATCTGTTCGCTATCCATGATTGTTCCATCAAAATCAAATAAAACAACTGGTTTTCTTTTATCAAAGAATCTTGAATATGACCACAATAGAATACCAATCACTTCCACAACGATACAGGAAGGAAAGTTTCTAACAGCTAAAGGATCCCAATGGAATGCCATTGCCGCAAGACGATCAAATCCCGTCAACATAAACATGACCGCAAATGCATCGCCTCTTCTACGTAGTGGAGAATACGTTCTCATCACGCAATAGATGATCAAGAATTCAAAGATATTAATTCCAACACAATACCACACTGAAGGCAGTTCCAACGCTCTACCAACACGCGCAATTGTAATTGTCAATAACAATGCCGTACTAACAACATCCATCGTTCTGCGGAAGGAAAGATGATGTTTCTTGCCATAAAGCAGTATCACAAGAGATATTGCCTGTAAAGAACCAAGGATATCGATTCCACCATCACCAATCGCAAATACATACCAGGCATACATGGAATAATTCTTCATATTCTCAAGTACCCAGAAAATTCTTCCACCAACAATACCACTCACTAGAATCAGTACAAGCAGATCATCTGAAACTGCCTGTTTATACCCATGTGCTTTCATTGCCTGAGACAAATAGAGATATCCAACAATGCACCCCAAGACTAAAGTGAACGCATACCACTTGATTGTAATTCCCCCAACCGAAACAATCGTGGATAAATCAGGGAACCAAATCATGCTTTCCCCTCTCTTTCATTTGCCGCAACCATAAAATTCTTAAATCTTTCACGAATTTCATCTGCACTGTTAAATCCAGCTTCGCTCAATCTGAAATTTGATACTGCAGATTCAATCAACGCAGCAGTATTTCTACCAGCAGAGACTGGCAATACAAGTGTAGGAACAAGAACATTCAATATTCTTGTATAACGCATCGTCTCATCACCTAGTCTGTTATAGTCTGCATCTGCTTCAAATGGAACAAGCTTAATTACAAGATCCACATCTGCACTGTCAGAAATAGCCATCGCACCAAACATTTTTTCAACATCAATAATACCAATGCCACGGATTTCAAGCAGTCCTTTAATGATATCTGGTGCATGTCCTAAAATATGGTTATGGATATGAATTACATCAACTCTATCATCAGAAATCAATACATTTCCTTCACGGATCAATTCCAATGCCGTTTCACTCTTACCCATTCCGGACTCACCCGTCAATAGAACACCAACACCACGAATACTCATCAATGTCCCACTCATTGTATCTTCTGGTGCAAGTTTTTCATCAAGATATGTAATAATATCTGCCATCAGACGATATGTTTCCATGTTTGTTCTCAAAACCGGGAAATTTGTACTTTCCGCAACCTCTTTTAAAATTGGAGGTAAATCATTATTTTTGGTAATAATCGCAGCAGGTGTCAAACCATCTGTAATCAAAGGAAAACGTGTTCTTTGATCTTCTTCAGACATCGTACGAATAAATTCAGATTCCTTATTTCCAATCACCACGATTCTACGTGGCTCTGTTTTTTTATATACACCGCACAATTCAAATCCAGGTCTATTAACATCTGGAACAACTGTCCAGCGTTTCAATGATTCATCATCTCCTGTCAATCTTTCAAACTTAAAAAAATCTACAAGTTCTCGAATTGTCACTTTCTTATCATACATTTCATCGGCCATTTCATTGTACCTCCGCTGTTGCCTATTATAACATGCTCTTTAAATAACAAAAGGAAAAGAAATATTACTTCTTCCCCTCTTGATGTTCCCTAGTCCATTCTAACGCTTTTAACAAGTATTGTCCTGTCCAGGATTCTTTTACTTTTGAAATTTGTTCTGGTGTGCCTGTTGCAACAACTGTTCCACCCTGATCTCCGCCTTCTGGTCCTAGATCAATGATATAGTCTGCACACTTGATCACATCCAGATTATGTTCAATGACTACTACAGTGTCTCCATTATCAACAATTCTCTCTAGAACTTCAATCAAACGTTTTACATCATCTGTATGTAAACCTGTTGTTGGTTCATCCAGAATATAAACTGTTTTTCCTGTTGCTGGTTTCTGTAATTCGCTCGCCAGCTTTACTCTTTGCGCTTCTCCGCCAGACAACGTTGTAGAAGATTGTCCAAGCTTCATATAACCTAAACCTACATCACAAAGTGTCTGTAGTTTCTTCTTGATCTTAGGATGATTAGAGAAGAAAGACGCTGCTTCTTCAATCGACATTTCCAGTACATCAAAGATATTCTTTCCTTTATATGTACACTGCAATGTTTCTTCATTGTATCTCTTTCCATGGCACACTTCACAAGGTACATAAACATCTGGCAGGAAATTCATACGAATCACTTTCACACCATCTCCTTGGCATGCTTCACATCTGCCACCTTTTGTATTAAATGAGAATCTGCCTTTATCATAACCTCTCATTCTTGCTTCTGGAGTTTTTGCAAACACATCACGAA
>ERZ506938.1106-NODE-1106-length-10562-cov-9.874274_pt1 | contig 10562 bp, 8 predicted proteins | sample MGYA00513172_ERZ506938 | MGnify/ENA metagenome assembly ERZ506938
CGATCTCCCCGTGCCAGGTCGTTTCGCCCCCACCCCATCAGGCCGCATGCACATCGGCAACATCTATGCGATGCTCGGAGCATGGCTGTCCGCGCGCAGCCGCGGCGACGGCATGCTGCTGCGCATCGAAGACATCGACGAACCGCGCGTGGTGCCCGGCGCGGCCGAACTGATGATGGACGATCTGCATTGGCTTGGATTGGATTGGGACGGCGATCCGGTGTTCCAATCCGCTCGGCACGACCTGTACCGTGAGGCGCTGCATTGCTTGGAAAACCTGACGATTGACGACGCATACGATTCGCCGTTTGACGAGCGCAACGACCACACCCCCGCAGTCGGCAGCGCAGCCAACAACGCAATCGCTGGCACAACCCCGCTGATTTACCCTTGCTTCTGCTCGCGCGCCGACATCCGCGCAGCCTCCGCACCGCAGGAAGGCGACCGTTTCATGGTGTATCCCGGCACGTGCCGCCGGCTTATCGCCAGCAATCCGGATACCGTCCGGCGGCGGCTGGCCAACGGCGACCGCCATTCGCTGCGCATCGCCATGCCCGCCGACACAAACCCGCACGCAACCGTCCAATTCGATGACGCAGTGTTCGGCCATCAGGAATTCAATCTGGCGCACGACGTCGGCGACACCATCGTGCGCCGCGCCGACGGCCTGTTCTCCTACCAGCTGGTGGTGGTCGTGGACGATCTTGACATGGGCGTCGACGACATCGTGCGCGGCCGCGACCTGCTCCGGTCGAACGCCTTGCAAATCGCCATTCGCCGAGCGCTTATCAAGGCGGGATTCCGCAAGGCGAAAACGCAGGCCTCTGCACCATCGCAGCACGCACCACAATCGCAATACACCCCATATAACCCCGAAAACCCACGGTATGCGCATCTGCCGCTTATCGACAACGCGGCCGGCCGCAGGCTCGCCAAACGCGAGCGCTCTTTGGATATGGGGGCGCTGCGCGCGCATGGCGTCACCGCGGAACAGGTTGTCGGCTATTGTGCGTGGCTGCTTGGTTTGCAGGGCGATTCCGCGCATACCAGTCCGCAGCCGATGAGCGCCGTCGAGGCGTTGCAGGAGTTCGATTGGGGTAAGGTACGGGCCGATACGGCCGACCGCAGTATCAGCCAAGACGATTTCGACGCGTATTTCGGCTTGTGACAACGGCTGGCCGGATCTCGCCGAATTGCCGAGACGACCCGGTCAGTCCGGAAAACAGCAGAAAGCAGCAGAAAATAACGGGAAGCAGTCGACGTTCAGCCGATCCACAGCTCCGAGTCAAGCGGATATTCGTTGACCTTGCAGCCGTCCAAATGCATGGATTGCTCCTGCATCAGCGGCGCCAACTGGCCTTCGCCGGCGCAGGTCGTTTCGTTGTCGATGTGCCCCAGCCGGTGTCCGACCTCATGGTTGATCACCATCGTGCGGTATCGCGCCAGGTTGCCGCCGGCGGCGAGCCATTGTTGCGTGCCACCGTTCCAACGGTCGTCGTTGACGATCACGTTGTTGTCGACCCTGCAGCTGTATTCCACCGAGCATGATGGCGAGAACGACGTCATTTCCGACGCTTGGGACAGCACGAGATTGAAATCGCAGTTGCCGTCCGTGGATTGGTCGAATATGGCTCCGGCGCGTGGCCATCCGTGTTCGTCGTTGAGGATGCGGAACGCCGCGTTGCCGAATTCGTCGGCCGAACCGACGTTTCCTTTGGTTGCGATGCAGTAATGGTATTGCGTTACCGGTTTGCCGCTGTTTTGCGCGGTTTCCTGCGCTTTGTTCAGAATCGCGGTTTTCTCGTCGTCGCTCAGTGCCGCCGATTGCGCGCTCACCGCTTTGGCGACGGCCTGCTCTTCCTGCGATTGTTTGGTTTCCGGTTTGGTTTTTTTGGCCGTCTTATGCTGATTGGTTTTGGCTGTTTTCTTGGCTGGCTTCTTGGCCGACGTCGAATGCGTGGCTTGTGCCGTCGTCTGCGTGTTCGGCGTCATGCGGACCAGTAGTGCGTGCACGCTGCAGGACGTCATCGATGCGATCAGCAGGAACAGCACGAGCACCAGCACGGCGGCCCTGCGGATGCGAAACGCCTCAAGCCGTTCCCGTTGGCCCATTGTGGCGTCGGCTTTCGGATCGAGCGCACGTATGATACGACGAATCCGCTTCAATCCAGCCTCCCGATATGGTGATGTTTCTCTCTTCGGCAACAGTACCAGTCTCAGTCAACATGCCGAAGCCGCCGACCGCCATGCATACCACCTATGCGTAAGGCCCGTGGTTCCGGAGGGAATCACGGGCCTTACCAGCATGCCAGACGAATGCCGGCAATCGTCAAAGTAATGCTCAGGCGAACAGCACCTTGAACAGGAACGCGCCGACGATCGCGCCTGCGATCGGGGCCACGACCGGAATCCAGGCCTCGCCCCAGCGGGAATCGCCCTTGTTCGGAATCGGCAGGATGGCGTGCAGGAGGCGCGGCATGAGGTCGCGGGCAGGGTTCAGACCAGGGCCGGTCGGGCCGCCCATGGAGGTCACGAGGCCCCACACGATGAAGCCGACGACGATGGATGCGGCGGCCGGGTTCGCCTTGCCCCACGGCAGGGACAGGCAGCACAGGGCGCCGAGCACCAGCATGAAGGTGCCGAAGAACTCGTTGAGGAAGTAGTTCACGCGGTCGTTGTGCGCGTCGGTGGTGCAGAAGGTGCCGAGGATGGCTTCGGCATCGTCGGTGTCCTTGTAGTGCGGCAGGTAGGTGACGTACACGATGAGCTGGCCCGCCACTGCGCCGAGCAGCTGGGCGATGATGTACGGCAGGACCTCGTTCCACGGGAACATGCCGTTGACGGCCTGCGCGAGGGTCATGGCCGGGTTGATGTGGGCGCCGGAGACGCCGCCGAACATCAGGACCGGGAACATGACGCCGAAGCCGTAGCCCATGGCGATGTTCAGCCAGCCGGCATGGTAGCCCTTGGTGTTTTTCAGTTCCGCGTTGGCGACAGCGCCGTTGCCGAAGACCATCAGCACGGCGGTGCCGACGAATTCCGCGGCAAGCTTGGTGAAGAGTGTGTATTCCACTGCAGTTTCCTCTATTGCTTCTTCTCTAACGATTCTTACGATTCGTGCGATTCGAGATGAATTGCGATTCCGCTCTGGGCGGACAACAGCGCACTACCTTACTCCGTACGGAGGAAGTAACGCGGCTTTGGGTGGACACATGTCCGAAATACGAAAAAGACCCAAGCCATTGGCTTGGGTCTTGTCTGTGCCCCCTCAGGGATTCGAACCCTGGACACGCTGATTAAGAGTCAGCTGCTCTAACCAACTGAGCTAAAGGGGCGTTGGTCTTGGCGAGGTTTTTGTTCTCGCTGAGCACATGGAGTAAATATACTCAGAATCGGAAAGAACGCAACCCTCGGCGTGTCGCAATCATAAAACCGCTATTTTCCAACGTTTTCAGCAAATCGCCATCTATGGTGCACATCGCGTCATACGACGAAAAATGCGGCGCGATGGCGCCCTAAAATCCAAGTAATCACATTTTCTTCACATTCTGCCGCAATGCAACCACTCCGACAGTCAACGGCACGAACTTTTCCATCACACATTTCCACCGCAGCGAGCCGAATAGCACGCATCATCGTCGAGCCCGTCGGCGCGCCAGAGGCCCTTTATAATAAGGACCATGGCGCGTCACAGGAGTATATGACGCGCATCAAGAAGGAGAAAGGCTTACCTATGGCATGCCCAAATTGCGGTCAGCCGACCATCGAAGGCGCTAAATTCTGCGCCTCGTGCGGCTCACCGCTCACCCAAACGACCGCGGCGGCACCGCAAGCGCCGGCCGCGCCGGAATCCGATGACGGCACCATGCTGTCTTCCGCGCCGCACATGGCACCGGCCCCGCAGATGCCGACCGCTGCCGTCCCGCTGCCCAATAGCGCCGCACCGGCAGCTCCGCAAACCACCGTCCCGCAGCCCACCACACCGCAACCGGCGGCGCAAGCACAGCCGACCGCTCAGGCGCAGGCAACGCAACCGGTGGCACCACAGGCCGCGCCGACGCAGCAGTTCCAGTACGCGCCATCCCCGGCCCCGCAGCCGGCAGCAGCGCCGCAGCCAAGCCAGCCGACCCAGCAAATCGCCCGTCCGGCGGCCGATCCCACCATCACCGCGCTGACCACACCGCAGTCCATGAAGACCATGGGCGCCAGCCTCGGCATCGGTCTCGGCGCGAGCGTGGTGTTCGCGCTGCTCGCATCGATCGTCTTCTTCATGGGCAATGCCGCGGCCAGCAACGGGCTTGCCGGCATTCCGGGCTTTTCCGACACCGCCTCCTTCCTGGGCAACAACGGTGTGTCCGGCTCCGGCCCGAATTTCTTCCAGATTCTCTTCACCGTGATGACGCTCGGCGTTGGCGGTTCGCTGAATCTCAAAACCAGCTCCCAGGGCTTCTCGCTGAGCAATCTCGGCATTGACGCCTCGCACGTCAGCGTGACGCTGCCGGTCGGACTGCCCGGCGTGGCATTGGCGATCGGCGCCGCGTTCGGCGCATACATGCTGGCACGCAGGTTCGCGCTTCGTTTCAAGTGGACGGGCGTCATCAGCTCGCTGATCGTCGGCGTGCTGTCCGGCCTGGTGCTGCTGGTCTTCGCCGCCATCTTCCCGGTGACGGTGGGTGGTTCCTACAGCGACTATTCCGCTTCCGCGTCGCTTTCCGGCGTGTCCTTCCGCACGTTCTGCATGGCGTTCCTGCTGTCGGCGGCCGGTGCGCTGGCCGGCTACGCGTTGGCACAGTATGCGGGCGATTCGGGTAACGTCTTCTCCGCCGCTTGGCGTTGGGCGCACCGCGCTCGTGGCTTCGTGCGCACGCTGGTCGAATCGTTTGCGATCTACGGCGTGCTGTTCCTGGTGCTTGGCCTGGTGGCGACGATCGCCATGTCCGCCGCGAACCATCTCGGCGCAGGCGGTCTGCTGCTGGTTCCGCTGCTGTTCCCGGCTCTGCCGCTTATGCTGATTTCGCTGTCCTCGTTCGGCGGCATCGCCTTCTCGACGTCCAGCTACAGCGTCCATACGATCACGTTGTTCAACGTGTCCTCCCTCAGCCAGTATGGCTGGATTCTGTGGATCTGCTTCGTGCTGTTCCTGCTTGCCACGTTCTATATCGCGCTGCGTGAGACCGCGCGCAATATGTACGACCCGTATTACGCGGGCTGGCAGCATACGTGGAAGGCTCCGGTGGCCGCGATGGCGTTCTGGCTGGCCGCAGAGTTCCTGTTCACTTATTTCGCGGCGGGATACGCCTCGTCCAGCATGTCGATGACGACCCCGATGTGGTATTTCCTCGTCGCCGGCATCTGGGCGTTCCTGATCGAGGTGGCCGCGATGACGTTCGGTCCGACGCTGGTGGCGTCCCTGCCGGGCATGTGGCGGATCATCGTCGGTGGCACCGTGCAGCAGACCCCGCAGAACGTGGTCGATTACGTCAAGTCCTGCGATCCGTCCTACGGCATGAAGAAGACCTCTGCCACGGCGAGCGCCACGACCGCAACAGCGACCATGCCGACGGCTTCGGCTGCCGCACAGCCGGCCAATCCAACTACTCCGGCAGCTCCGGCCGCATCGGTCCCCCAGCCCGCGACGCCGGCTGCGCCAATGCCCGCGCCCACCGCTCCTACCGCAACGCCTGTTTCACAGGCCGTTCCACAACCGGTCGCCCCGACGTCCATGCCCAATACGACAACGGGCAACACGGCAACGGGTGCGGTGCCGCTGCCGCAATCGCCAGCAGGCGCGGCTTCTATGCCGGTCGCAGCTCCGGGGGCAGGTCAGCCGCTCGACCCAAAAACTAAGAAGACGATCCTTATCAGCGGCATCGTAATCGGTGCCCTGATTGTGTTGGGCATTGTCTACGGTGTGCTCAACTCGACCGTCTTCAGCGCGAAATCCGTGGCGCAAAGCTATCTGACGGCGATTGCCGACGGCAAGTATGACAAGGCCAATGGCATCGCCGATCCGCAGGTGGACAAGGACCAGCTCAAGCTGCTGTCCGACACCGTAGCGAAGGCCGACAACGCCACGATCGCCAACCCGCATATCGATAGTGTCAAAACCGTCGAAGGCGTGGCCAAGGTCAACGTGACGTATTCGCTGAACGGCAAGAACGTCAACGATTCGCTCACCATCAACAAGGACGGGTCGAAGTTCCTGCTGTTCCCGAATTGGAAGATCTCGAGCCCACTGCTCAAGACCATCACCGTGTCGGTGCCCAATGCCGTGGAATCGTTGTCCGTCAACGGTGTTGACGTGACCGCGAAGAATGCGGAGAAGTCGGACAGCGGCACGTGGACGCTGCGCGTCTACCCGGGTTCGTACAAGGTGTCGATCGGCAAGTCAGGGTATGTCACCAGCGGCATCACCATGGTGCGCACGAACGCGGACTCCGATGCCGCCGATCTCAAGATCATGCCTACGGCCAAGCTTAAGGAGGACTTGAGCAAGGCCGTGAACGCCAAGCTGGACGAATGCGCGAAGTCCACCGACTACGCGCCGGAAGGCTGCCCGTTCGGCTTCGACCTGTACGACGAGGACTACTACCGCAACTTCGCATGGTCCATCAGCGTCTATCCGAAACTGTCCGACATCGATCTCGATTACGGCACATTCTCCACCCGGCAGGGCAAGGCGAAGTGCACGTATGAAGAGAAGAATTTCGACGATTCGTGGGAGTCTCAGGACGACAGCACCCACTTCACCGTCAACGGCAGCTTCAGCATCAGGGATGGCAAGCTCAGCGTCACGATTGACGATGAGGACTGATGCCGGCTAAAGAGCGGATATAGGAAAATCCCCCGCACCAATCGGTACGGGGGATTTTCGATGCTTAAGCTCAGACGTGTTTCAGCCTGAAGTCATTCACCGCCGGTCCGTAAGGACGTCGAGCGGTGAATGGGGCGAAATCACTCAGCGACGACCTTCACGAAGAAGTTGGCGGTGATTTCCGGGTGCAGGGCGACGGTTGCCGGGAAGTCACCGGTGGTCTTGATCGGCTCAACGGTGATGTTCTTCGGGTTGACCTCAACCTTGGAGGAGAGCGCGATGGCGATCTTCTCTGCGGAGATGCCGCCGAACAGCTTGCCGGACTCGGAGACCTTGGCAGCGATTTCGACGGTGGAACCCTCGATGATTTCCTTGGCGGCAACAGCCTCTTCGCGGGTGGCGACGGCCTTGGCCAGACGAGCGCGCTTCATGGCCTCGATCTGGGCGGCGGCACCCTTGGACCAAGCGAAGGCCAGGCCCTGCGGGAACAGGTAGTTGCGGGCGTAGCCGGACTTGACGGCCACGACGTCACCCGGGTGACCCAGGTGGTTGACGGACTTGGTGAGAATAACCTTAGTTTCAGCCATTGTTCAAACCTCTCTAAGATCAGCGGCCGGACGTGGCGTACGGCAGCAGGGCCATCTCGCGGGCGTTCTTGATAGCCTTGGAGATCTCGCGCTGCTCCTGCACGGTGACACCGGTGATACGACGGGAACGAATCTTGCCGCGATCGGAGATGAACTTACGCAGCAGGGCGACGTCCTTGTAATCGATCTCGGTGACCTTGGCGGCCTTCAGTGGATTCGGCTTCTTCTTAAACGGCTTGACCGGCGGCTGCGGCCTCTTGCGTGACATCTTGATGTTCTCCTTAAAATCTGGAAATACTGCGATTAAGCTGCTTGTTTCGCTGTTCGCCTATGTTGCGGACGGGGTTCGGTCCGTCAGAATTCCGGTTCGTCGCTGTCGCCGCCGAATTCGGAGGAACCTCCGAAGGACTGGGACGCGCCGAAGGAACCGAAGGACGAGCCGGAGTTATCCGAGCTTGACCACGGGTCCGAGGCCGGAGCGGACTGTGCGGGAGCGGCGTTGACCGGAGCGGAGGCTCCACCCTGATATCCGGCGCCGCCAGCATAGCTGGAGCCGCCCTGATATCCGCCGTTGTTGCCGCCGAAACCGCCGTTGTTGTTGGCGTTGTTGTAGCCGCCGCGATTGCCGCTGAAGCCTCCGTTGCCGGACGAGCTTTGACGGGTCACCTGGGCGGTCGCGTAGCGCAGGGACGGGCCGATTTCGTCGACCTGCATCTCGATGACGGTTCGCTGGGAACCGTCCTGCGCCTGGTAGGAACGCTGCTGCAGACGGCCTTGCGCGATGACGCGCATGCCCTTGGACAGACTCTGCGCGCAATGTTCGGCCATGTCGCGCCACGCGGAGCAGCGCAGGAACAGGGCCTGACCGTCTTCGAACTGGTTCGAGTTACGGTTCCAGGTGCGCGGAGTGGAGGCGATCGTAAAGCTGGCGACGGCGGCGCCGCTGCCAATGGTACGAATTTCCGGATCGGCCGTGAGGTTGCCCACCACGGTGATTACAGTTTCACCTGCCATGTCGTTACCTACTTACTTTGCAGCTTAGAAAGCTTGGTTTACTTACTTGCGAAGAATCTTCGTACGGATGACGGATTCGTTCAGGTTCAGCAGACGATCGAGTTCGTCGCTGGTGGCCGGCTCAGCGGAGTAGTTGACCACGACGTAGTTACCTTCGGTCTTGCCGGCGATTTCGTAGGCAAGCTTGCGACGGCCCCAGATGTCGATGTTCTCGACGGCACCGCCTTCCTTGGTGACAGTTTCCAGATACTGCTCGGTCAGCTTCTTCAGACCGCGCTCATCCAGCTCAGGATCAGCAATGAACATCAGTTCGTACTTATGCGCAGACATCACCCACCTCCTTCGGACTATCGGCCATGGACCTTCCATGGCAGGAGTGTGTATGCGTGCTGCCTTCAGGCATCGATAAGTCGCAATGAACATATGGATACGATTGATGGCAACTTGTACAGGCTACCCCGACGCCGCGACGTATCGAAACGGCGTCTGCCGGGCGCGAAATCACGTGCGGAGGCAAGCAAAAAGCCCCGCTCGCAAGCGGGGCTTAATCGCAAAAAATCGTAATAAATCCTGAAATATCACGATAGCCGTATGGCAATCGCACGAAATATCAGGCGTAGATGTTGCGCGGACGCATGTCTTCGGGCAGGCCGTTGAGCAGCGTAGAAACGGAGCCGGATTCGAACACGGAGCGGATGCCGGCGGCCAGCAGCGGGGCCACGGACAGGACGGTCATGTTCGGCAGGCGCTTCTCTTCGGGCACCGGAACGGTGTCGGTGAGCACGATTTCGCGGGCGCCGCAGTCACGCAGGCGCTCCACGGCCGGACCGGACAGCAGGCCATGGGTGGCGACAAGCGTCACGGACTTCGCGCCGGCATTGTTCAGCGTGCGCACGGCCTCGCAGATGGTGCCGGCGGTGTCGATCATGTCGTCGACGACCACGCAGTCGCGTCCCTTCACGTCACCGATGATGCCGTGTGCCTCGGCATGGTTCGGGCGCGTGGTGTCACGGGTCTTGTGGATGAAGGCGAGCGGCAGTCCGCCGAGCTTGGCGGCCCACTGTTCGGAAACCTTGATGCGGCCGGCGTCCGGGGACACGATGGTGGTGTTCTCCAGCGGCATGCTGTTGCGCACGTAGTCAAGCAGGATCGGCATGGCGGTGAGATGGTCGACCGGGCCGTCGAAGAAGCCCTGCTCCTGGGCTGCGTGCAGGTCGACCGTCATGATGCGGTCGGCGCCGGCGGAACGGAACAGGTCGAACATGAGGCGTGCGGTGATGGGCTCGCGGCCCTGATGCTTCTTGTCCTGGCGGGAGTAGCCGAGGAACGGCGCGACCACGGTGATGGAACGTGCGGAGGCGCGCTTCATGGCGTCCACCATGATGAGCTGCTCCATGATCCACTTGTTGATCGGCTCGGTGTGGGCTTGCATCACGAAGGCGTCGGCGCCACGGACGGGCTCGGTGTAGCGCACGTACATCTCGCCGTTGGCGAAATCGTATGCGGTGGTCTCAAGTACGTCGGTTCCCAGGTATTTTGCGGTTTCCTGAGCCTGCTCGGGGTACGCGCGACCCGTCACCAGAGCCAGTTTCTTATCCGGAGTGCCTTCGAGAATCGCCGACATGCTTGCCTTCCCAATTGTTCGGTGCGTGAAATTAAGCCAAACTCCAATATAACAATGCGGGTGCCCACGGCACGCGGCCGTTGCGGAAGCGTTTCACCATACCGCTCCAAACTGCCGTCGGCAACATCAAAAAATCCCCAAGCCATCGACGCAGAAGGCACATCTCAACGTCGATGGTTTGGGGGGAAAACCGGATTACCGGACTATTCGGCGGACGCGAACGCTTCGCGGATCTGTGCCGCGTTGCCGTAGGACGCCTGCGCGCCGTAGCCGGTGGCCGCGTACGCCGAAACGTACGAGGCGAGTTCGGCGGCTTCGGACAGCGCCAGTCCGGACGCCAGACCTGCCAGCACGGTGCCCATGAAGGAATCGCCGCAGCCGGTGGTGTCGACGGCCTTGACGCGTACCGGGGCGATGCGCTGGACGCGGTGTTCCGGATCGTCCGCGGTGCCGTCGAGTACCACGGAACCGTCGCCGCCGAGCGTCACGATCGCCTGTTCGAAGCCGAATCCGCGCAGTTCGT
>ERZ506938.1108-NODE-1108-length-10561-cov-4.357034_pt1 | contig 10561 bp, 10 predicted proteins | sample MGYA00513172_ERZ506938 | MGnify/ENA metagenome assembly ERZ506938
TCACTCCACACAACATCAACATCTTTTAATGTTCCATCGTGACATGCTTTCATGATTGTAAGTAAATCAGAATTCAACAAAGGTAATACAACCTGTGTTTCAGGATCTCCAAATCTACAGTTATATTCCACAACACGTGGTCCCTTTGGTGTAAGCATTAAACCAAAGTACAGGCAGCCTTTAAATGTTCTGCCTTCAGCATTCATTGCTTTCACTGTTGGAAGGAAGATTGTTTCCATACATGTTTCCGCAATTTCTTTTGTGTAATAAGGAGAAGGTGCAATTGTTCCCATACCACCAGTATTGAGACCCTCATCATTATCATATGCACGCTTATGATCCATAGAAGAAATCATTGGCTTCACAACATTACCATCTGTAAATGCTAGAACAGATACCTCTTTACCTGTCATAAATTCTTCCACAACGACTTTATTGCCACTCAAGCCAAACACATGTTCAACCATCATTTCACGTAAAGCAGTTTTAGCATCATCTAACGTTTCACAAATCAATACGCCTTTACCAAGTGCAAGACCATCTGCTTTGATAACAACTGGAAATGTATCCTTTTCTTCAATGTAGTGCAATGCATCTTTCTCATTATCGAAGGTTTCATAATCTGCAGTCGGAATGCCATACTTCTTCATCAGGTCCTTAGAGAAAGCTTTACTTGCTTCAATGATTGCTGCATTAGCTTTAGGACCAAAGCAAGGAATTCCTGCTTCTTCCATCACATCTACCATGCCTAATGCTAGTGGATCATCTGGTGTAACAACGCAGAAATCAATGGCATTTTCTTTCGCAAATTTCACCATGTTTTCTTTATCTGTTGCCTTGATATCAACACATTCTGCATCTGCACTGATACCACCATTTCCTGGCGCACAATAGATTTTTTTAATTTCTTTATTTTCTTTCAATTTACGGATCACAGCGTGCTCTCTTCCGCCAGATCCAACAACTAATAATTTCATTGTTCTATACCTTCTTTATTAATGATGGAACAATCTAACACCATTAAATACAAGTGTCATATTGTATCGATTGCATGTATCAATGACATTGTCATCACGAATAGAACCACCTGGTTCAACAATGAATTCAACACCACTCTTGTGTGCTCTTTCAATATTATCTCCGAATGGGAAGAAAGCATCAGATGCTAGAGAAACTCCATTCATCTTGTTTAACCATTCCTTCTTTTCTTCCTTTGTGAGTACTTCAGGCTTTGTTTCAAAGAAGTTTTCCCATGTACCATCTCTTAATACATCTTCATATTCATCAGAGATATATACATCAATTGTGTTATCGCGATCAGCTCTACGAATTCCCTGTTTAAATGGTAATGCTAATACCTTTGGATTCTGTCTCAGCCACCAGTTATCAGCCTTATTTCCAGCAAGTCTTACACAATGGACACGGCTTTGCTGACCAGCACCAATACCAATACACTGACCATCCTTTGCATAGGCAACAGAGTTAGACTGTGTATACTTCAATGCAATTAAAGCAATCATCAAATCTCTTTTTGCACTCTCAGGAAGATTCTTATTTTCACTGATGATATTTGTTAATAAAGATTCATCAATCTTGATATTGTTTCTACCCTGTTCAAATGTAATACCAAATACCTGTTTATGTTCAATTTCTTCAGGAACATAGTCAGGATCAATCTGAACAACATTGTAGTTTCCCTTTTTCTTCTGACGCAGAATTTCTAGTGCTTCTTCTGTAAAGCCAGGTGCAATCACACCATCAGATACTTCCTTCTTTAGAAGTCTAGCAGTGTCTGCATCACACACATCAGAAAGTGCAGCCCAGTCACCATAAGAAGACATACGATCTGCACCACGTGCTCTTACATATGCACAAGCAATCGGAGACAATTCTTCCTCATCTACGAAATAGATCTTACGATCCGTTTCACTCAATGGAAGTCCAACTGCAGCACCTGCAGGAGAAACGTGCTTGAAAGAAGCTGCTGAAGGAAGTCCTGTTGCTTCTTTTAATTCTTTTACAAGCTGCCAACTGTTTAATGCATCTAAAAAGTTGATATAACCTGGTTTTCCATTTAATACTGTCACTGGTAATTCACCATCTTCTGCATAGATACGAGATGGTTTCTGATTTGGATTACATCCATACTTCAAAGCAATTTCCTTAGCCATGTTCTTTCTCCTTCTTACTTATTCTTATTGAAAATCATTGTTTTTGTTTCGCCTGTTTCAATATTCATATGACATGTATATAAAGAAACCTTATTATCTTCATTCAATGCTTCCCATACATGATTTGCCCATTCATCAAACTTTTCATGTGCCATATCCCAACGAATTGGTTCTCCTTCAAAAGAAGGAATTGGATTACCATTTGTCTTATATGTTGTAATCAAATGCCCAACACCATTTTCTGCTTCTGGATATTCAAAGAAATAACGGCCAACTGCACTGCCTTCAAGATTCATACTCTTTAAGATTGACATCTTATAGCCAGCACCTTCTACAAGTGCAGAAATTCTTGGAGTCCAGTTTGGTCCATCTGGTTCAAATGTTCTTGTACGTAATGCATCTTCAAAAGTCTTGCCTTCTTTTAATGCATTCCAGATTGTATCTGTCTGATCACCATTTGTAACGATTGTCTTGTTTTCAAGCTTTCTAACCGGGTGATAAATAATCAATGAAGGATCTTCCATCTTACTTGGATCAAATGCTTCTGTTCTGATGCCATCTTCTGTTTCCAGGAATACCCTATTTCTAGAATTGCTGCTTCTTCCCATGATCCAGTAAGCAATACGAATATTTTTTCCACATGGAGTTCTGCCAATTGCGATACCACGGCCTGGGTATTCGTTATTCTTCAAGTAATCCATTAAATCAACGCTCATTTGTTTTCTCCTTCATCTAATTGTTTTGCAATATCTTCACAGGCTTCTGGCAATAAGATCCATTCCGCCTGTTCCATAACTCTACGTTGTAACGTTTCTGCAGTATCCCCATCTTCAATATATACTGCTTTCTGCTTTAGAATTCTTCCACCATCTGGAATTTCATTGACAAGATGTACCGTAGCACCTGTCACTTTCACACCCCTAGCAAGTGCAGCTTCATGTACTTTCAATCCATAGAAACCTTTTCCACAGAAAGAAGGAATCAAAGATGGATGAATGTTGATAATTCGATCTCGATATGCCTGAATCACTGTTTCTCCTAAGATACTTAAGTAGCCAGCTAATACAACCATATCAATATTGTGTGCATGTAATGTTTCCACAATTGCTTTATCAAATGCATCCTGGTTCTCATATGCTTTACGTTTCACAACAACAGCTTCAATACCATTATTTTCAGCACGCTTTAGAGCATATGCAGAATCATTAGAAGCAACGACCAAAGTAATTTTTCCGTGTGGGATCTTTCCAGCCTTTTCAGCGTCGATCAGTGCCTGTAGATTTGTTCCTCCACCAGACACCATGACTGCGATGTTTCTCATTCAATCACCACAGAGTGATCACCCTCACTCATTTCACCAATGACACTTGCCTTGATACCAAATTCATTCATCAATGCAATTGTCCTGTCAGCATCTTTACCATCAACAATGACAGCCATACCTACACCCATGTTGTATGTATTAAACATATCATGTTCAGCAATATTTCCCTTTTCCTGAATGAGTTTGAAGACAGGCAATACTTCCCAGCTTCCCTTATGAATCACAGCATTCAGATTATCACCATATGCACGTGGCAGATTTTCATAGAAACCACCGCCTGTAATATGAGAAATAGAATGTACATCTACTTCTTCTAACAGCTTCAAGATTGGCTTAACGTAAAGCTGTGTTGGTTCTAACAAAGCTTCTCCTAATGTCTTGCCATTTAATTCATCCTTGTATTTTCCAAGCACTTCTGCATTATCAATATCAAAGACTTTTCTAACAAGAGAGAAACCATTGGAATGTACACCAGTAGATGCTAAGCCAACGATAACATCACCCTTCTTAACATTCTTCTTATCTAAGATATTCTTTTCATCTACAATACCAACTGTAAAACCAGCAAGATCGTATTCTTCTTCTGGCATCATACCTGGATGTTCAGCAGTTTCACCACCAACAAGTGCACATCCGCTTTCAACACATCCATCAGCAATTCCCTTTACAATTGTGGCAATTTTTTCAGGAATGTTTTTTCCACATGCGATGTAGTCCAAAAAGAATAATGGCTTTGCACCAGCACAGATAACATCATTCACACACATTGCAACGCAATCGATACCAATTGTGTCATGCTTGTCCATCAAGAAAGCAAGCTTCAGTTTTGTACCAACACCATCTGTACCAGAAATAAATACTGGTTTTTCATATCCGTTGAGATCTGGAGCAAATAGACCGCCAAATCCACCAATACCACCAAGTACACCTGGGATTTCTGTACGCTTTACATCCTTTTTAATAAGTTCAACAGATTCATAGCCGGCAGTAACATCTACACCAGCTTCTTTGTAAGCATTTGAATAACTTTTTTCCATGTCTTATAGCTCCTTGATCTTTTCTTGTATTCCTGCGTCTTTCTTTAAGACAGCTTCACTTTGCTTCTTTCTATCTTCAGCAATCTTTTCAGCTAAAGATTCATCTGATAATGCAATGATTTCTGCGGCAAGATATGCTGCATTCTTGCTTCCATCAATTGCCACTGTTGCTACTGGGATTCCACTTGGCATCATGACAGTCGCAAGTAACGCATCTGTTCCTTCTAGAACTGCTGATTTTAATGGAACACCAATGACTGGTAATGTTGTATGTGCAGCAAGAACGCCTGCTAAAGCAGCAGCCATGCCTGCACCTGCGATAATGACGCCAAATCCATTATCTTTTGCATTTGTTGCAAATTCGGCTGCCTGCATAGGTGTTCTATGTGCAGAATACACATGCACTTCATAAGGAATATCATAACCTTCTAATACTTTAACAGCTTTTGCCATAACTGGCGCATCAGAATCACTACCCATAACAATTGCGACTTTTTTCATTTTAACCTCCTCTAGTAGAATCAAAAACAGCTAACGGAGTAATTCCATCAGCTGTTATTTTCATCGTTATTTAGACAGTTTGATACCGCAGATAAGATTGGATAGTTTACTAGCATCCAAATCTGTAATGTTATTTGTTGTTCTCAAAGATGTGACAATTAATTTCATTAGTTGTTTTCCTTCCTCTGATACACAATAAATACTACGGTTCAAAGACGCTATTATGTTATTAGAAAATAGGAAAAAAGTAAAGGAATAATGTCTCTTTCATACATTTTTCTGTAACAATTTCTGATATGTCAGATTGATAAAGAATGCACCAAGTGGAGCAGTTAATAAAATTGCACACACTGCAACTGTTAATACAATATTTCCACAAGATAATCCCATTGCTAAAGGAATAGAACCAATGGCTGCCTGTACTGTTGCTTTTGGTGTATAGGCAATCATACAAAAGAGTCTTTCTTTTCTTGTTAATGATGTTGAAGTAACACAAAGATACACACCAGTCATTCTAAAAATCAAAGCTAGTACAATGATTAAAATCGCACTCGTACCTGCCTTTAATGCATATGTTGGATCCACTGCTGCACCTACAAGCTCAAACAATAATATTTCCGCAACAATCCACAATTGAGAAAATTTATTGGATAAGTTAACAGATATCTGTTCTCTTTCAAAATGAATCATTGCACTCATTGCCATGATTGCAAGCAACCCAGAATATCCAAAATAGCCAGTACATACATCTTCTGCTTTCACCAGAATAAACGACAAAGATAATAACACAATCACTTTAACTGTATCTCTAACATTCACCTTATCAAAGAAACGATTCAATACATATCCAATGAGTATCCCTGAAGCAACACCACTGATAATGGAAGTTGGTATTCTCAAGAAATTCAGTGCATCTAAAGAACCAGAAGAAGCAAGTGATGTAAATGAAGTAAACAATACAATGACAAATACATCATCCACAGATGCACCTGCCATAATTAATTGCGGAATACCTTCCTTTGTTCCATATCCTTCCTCAATGAGTTTCAACATGTTAGGTACAACAACAGCTGGTGATACTGCAGCTAAAACAGAGCCAAGAATCAAAGAATCTAATAATGAAAGATGCAGAATGACTGGTCCTAATAATGCAAATCCAATAATTTCAAAGGTTGCTGGCAGAAAACACATTAAGATTGCTGGCCTGCCAACTTTCTTTAACGCCTCTAAATCCAGATTCAATCCCGCACGGATCAAAATAATGATCAACGCAACCTTACGAATCGATGCAGAAGCGTCCAGTATCGAAGCATCAATCAACTTAAAACAATATGGCCCTAACAAGATTCCACATAACATAAAGCCAAATAATGGTGGAAATTTGATTTTCTTAAACAAATCTCCAAGCAATAATCCACAAAGTAAAAGTAAAGCAAAACTGAATAACATAAACACCCTTTCTAGCAGGCAAAGAAAAAAGCTGATTCCCTGCATGATAAAAAAACATTGCAGAAGTCATCAGCTGTAATAGCGGTTTGGAATTTCTTCCTGGAAGACATCATTTCCGCTAAATATATTAACCCTGATTTACAAATTTGAGAAGCAGTAATTTTGTATCTGTTGCGGATAAAAGAACAATTTTATCAGCCATATTTGTATGGAAACATTGTTGAGAATTAATGATCATCTGTCGATTATGGTAAAGCAATGCACATTTTCCTTCCACAGAACAAAGAATCAAATTATCATTACTGCTCAACTCCATGCGACTGTTCTTTCCCATATGTATTGCATCTAATTGAAATAACTTATCGTTCACAAGTTTTTTCTGAGAAATATCAGATTCTTTCTTATCAATTAAATGATTGATTGACATCGTTTTTCCAAGCATATCCCCATCACAGAAATTCGCAGTATAGCGCATGGATAAAACAGTAAAGACAGTATCTTCTTCTACATACCAGCTCACTAGCGTATGCGCTGGACGAATCCAGAAGTCTCCTGGTTTCAAAATAATTTCTTCATAGGAATTTCTGTCTATATAATATTTCAAATGCAATGTTCCAGTATTACATGTATAAATTCCAATATGATGATATCTCTCTGGAGAACCGGCAGTATTTGCTCCCATAGAAAAATGAGTAATTCGATACCCATTTTGTTTAAACGAAGTATTTTCAATAATCGTATGTGGTTGAGGCGCATTGTTTTTATCAATGAAATATATATCTTCAATCTTTCTCATGTGTTTTTCTCTTTCTGCGAATGTGGTTGAGGTTCCTTTCAAAAGAACCGTTGTTTAAAAGCTCCGCAACAACAAGCTGCATAAATTCACTCACCGTGCACGAACGAAATGATTGTGTCTGTTCATAAGCTTTTAGTAAATCTTCTGGTAATATCATATAACCAATTCGAATAGAAGACGAGATTGTTTTTGTAAAAGTATTCATATAAATCACATGTTGTGGATCTAAAGAGAATAAAGTTTCCTGTGATTTGATGGATTTCGTAAATTCTGACTCATAATCATCTTCCACAATAATCGCATGTCGTTCATTTGCCCATTGGATATATTCACGTCTTTTGGATGCATCAGTTGTTGACCCTGTTGGAAACGAATGATATGGCGTGACATGCAGAATAGAGGCTGGCGTTCTTTCCAGTTCTGTGGATAAAATACCATTTCTTCCAAGTTTCAACAAATCTACTTTCACGCCACTTGCACGATAAATACGATAGATTTTTTCATACGATGGGGATTCAATGCCATAGATCTTACTTCTTCCAAGAAGATCCACAATCAATGAATACAAATATTCACTGCCTGCACCAATAATAATCTGTTCCGGTGGAACAATGAGATTTCTACTGCGTGCTAGATATTTACTGATTGCATTTCTTAAATAAATATTGCCTTTTCCTTCACTTCTAGATGGAAGTTTGGAATGCATCATCCCTGTCACTTTTCTACATGCCTTTGCAAATACACTCGCTGGAAAAGTTATATCTGTATTCTCAAATGACACAGAGATATCCACAGGCATCACTTCACTTTCAAAAACATCTCCTACCTGATATGAAACGTAATATCCACTTCTTGGTCTAGATTCAATATACCCTTCATCTACTAATAGTTCATAGGCATGTTCAATTGTAATCAAACTGCAGTTTTCTTTTTGTGCCATTTCTCGCTTTGATGGAATTCTGGATTGATATGGATAAATCCCATGAATGATTTGATTTGAAATATTTTGATATACGCGGATATATGCTGGTGTTTTCTTCATTGTTTCATTATAAAAGAAAAATATATTTTTGACATTTGAAAACAACTATAGTATTATCACTACCGCTAAAACTTCATGTGAATTTTTCTGGGGAATACCCCACTTTTCGTCACATATGATTGTGACGATTTTTTTATGGAGGTGACAACAATGAATCAAACATACATGAAAGAAAAAAAGATATTGCCACTTGTATTCACAATGTCATTGCCAATGGTATTGGGAATGCTTGTCAATGCACTATATAACATCGTAGATAGTTATTTCGTTGCACAGATTTCTGAAAGTGCAATGACCTCAATTTCTCTTGTTTATCCACTGCAGCTCATCGTTACTGCAGTCGCAGTAGGACACGGGATTGGTGTCAATGCCATTGCTTCTTTCTATCTAGGAGCGCAAGATCAAAAGCGTGCAAATGACACTGTTTCTTTAGGTTTATTTCTTTCCATGATCCATGGCATTTTATTAACTGTTGGATGTATTGGTGTATTGCGACCATTCTTGCATTTATTCACAGCAAATCCTGAAGTCATTCAAAATGGAATCACATACGGAACACTTGCATTCCTGTTTAATTTTCCAAACTCTATTGCCATTGCCTATGAAAAGATCTATCAGGCAGAAGGAAAAATGACAGTCTCTATGATTGCAATGTTATGTGGATGTATCTGTAATATTATTCTTGATCCAATGATGATCTTCGGTATTGGCTTCTTTCCTGAAATGGGAATTGCTGGTGCAGCATTAGCAACAGGAATTGGGCAGGTACTTACACTTGTCATCTACTTGATTATCTACTACACAAAAGGTTCTCAGCTACGCATTCATTTTTCAAAAGAAATGTTCCAGAAAACAATCTGTAAAAGAATCTACAGTGTTGGCTTGCCAGCAACAATGAACCTGTCTCTTCCATCCATTATGATCACGTTATTAAATGGTATCCTGGCAGAGTTCTCAGATATGTATGTACTGGTTTTAGGAATCTACTATAAGTTACAGACATTTATCTATTTAACAGTCAATGGCATTGTACAAGGTATTCGTCCATTAATTGGATATAACTATGGTGCAAAAGAACATGAAAGAGTGAAAAAGATTTTCTTTACTTCATTGTTACTTGCAGTTTCTATCATGTTTATTGGAACATGCATCTGCTGGCTTTTTGCAAATGATCTCATGCATTTATTCACACAGAACTCAGAAACGATCCGTGCAGGTTCTTCTGCATTACATATCATCAGCAGTGGATTTGTCATTTCTTCCATTTCTGTCATTGTCTGCGGTGTATTAGAAGGTCTTGGAAAAGGAAATCCATCTCTTGTTATTTCAGCACTTCGCTATATCATTGTCATCATTCCTGTATCCTATGTATTATCTAGATTCTTAGGAGCAAGTGGTGTATGGCATGCATTCTGGATCAGTGAAACAATTGCATCACTCATATCCATCATGATCATTAGAAAAACAATCAAGTTTTAACATAAAAAAGGAACAGTTCACTTTTGAAGTTGAAGTGAATTGTTCCTTTTTTGATTAGTTTAATTTGAGATCGTTTTCTTTGATCCACTGTTTCTTACGTAGAATATTACAGAAGATAACACTCAATACTGCAGGCAAGATAAAAGAGATCAATACTAATCCAATCCAGTCAAACGCTGTAATTGCTTTTCCACTTGCCAGCCATCCTGTATATACACCAATCTGACCAACAAGGCCACAAGTACCCATGCCAGAACTAACTGCTGAACCATTCATTTCTAAATGGAAAATACATGTTGCGATAGACCCAGTAATTGCAGAAGCAAGAATTGGCGGAATCCATGTTTTTGGATTCTTGATGATATTTGGCATCTGAAGCATACTTGTCCCAATCCCTTGTGATACAAGACCTCCAATCCCATTTTCTTTATAGCTCATGCATGCAAAACCAATAGAAGTTGCCATTGTAGGTCCAGCAACACTGCTTGCATATGTACCTGCATCGACTAGAAACTCAATCCCTGTCTGCTGCCCTAATGTCTTAATGATTGTTCCAATCAATAAGCTTGCAAATAAACCTTGTGCCATTGCACTCGTCGCATCAATACCATGACGATGCGCGTATAAACGCAATAGTCATTTTGACAATAACTGTGTTTTCAATCGAGTAGGAGGGGATTTTGATTAAATCCCCGACCTCTCACACCACTTATCCCGAATTATGTATTATCCCGAAAAACAGGTTTTCACTATAGAAAATCA
>ERZ506938.1114-NODE-1114-length-10502-cov-5.180817_pt1 | contig 10502 bp, 11 predicted proteins | sample MGYA00513172_ERZ506938 | MGnify/ENA metagenome assembly ERZ506938
CATGTAATCTCCCAACCGGGTTCTCGGCTTATGCAGCCCGGGAGTATCGATAAAGATCAGCTGGGTCTCCCGCTGGGTCAGCACGCCGGTGATCCGGGTGCGGGTGGTCTGGGGCTTGCTGGAAACGATAGCCACCTTCTGGCCCAGCATGGCGTTCAGAAGGGAGGACTTCCCTACGTTCGGCCTTCCTACAATGGCGATAAACGCGCTTTTCTGTTTTGTCTGTTCCGGCATCTTGTTACCTCTTTCTTACTTTTCCAGCCCAGCGGGCAAAGGCTCTTCCGATCCACAACGGCCCCTTGGCCACGTAAACAGCGATCAGGGCTGTAGCCGCCAGGGTTACGGCCAGCATCCAAGGCTTGTCCAGGAAAAAGCGGAAGATCCTGGCAAACGCGTCAGGCTGCCACAGAATGACGGCGCCCACCACTACAGAAAAAAACGCGCAGACGAGCACCGCTCCCGCCGCGATATCCTTAGCAGCCCGGGCCAAGGGATTGTAATCGGCGGCAGATAAATCGGCAAGCTCCTCTGCGGCGGTGTTGAGCATCTCCGCGGAGATCACGCTGGAAATGGTAAGGATCAAAACAGCGTACTGGGTTTTCGTCAGGGTAAAAAAAGGCGAAAATGCCAGCACATACAGCATGACCGCCGTATGAAAACGCATATTTCTCTCATTATTAATGCAGTGGATCACTCCGCGGAACGCAAACTTAAACCCTCTGAAAAATTTTGACGGCCTATTCTTCATCCGAATTCAACACATAGCTGGTGGTGCTGGGCAGACCCAGCTGAGTCATTACCAGCTCCTCTTTTTCTCTCATGTGAACCTTCTCCAGCGGCTCCTCATGGTCATAGCCCAGAAGGTGCAGCATGGAATGGGCGGTTAAGTATCCCACTTCTCTTTGCAGAGTGTGGCCAAAGCGTTCCGCCTGCTCCACGGCCTTTTCCATGGAAATCACAATATCTCCAAGAATTTTGGCGTTGGTCGCTGGGTCAATATCGTATTTGCCGTCTTCGCCCATCGGAAAGGACAGCACGTCGGTAGGCGCGTCCACGTTCCGGTGCATTTTATTCAGCTCATGAATCTGCTCGTTATTTGCAAAGGTGACGCTGACTTCAGCCGCACCCTGAAAATTTTCCATTCGAAGCACGGCGTTGCAGCAGCGGCGAACCAGCATCCGCAGCCCTGTGGGTATTTTTACTTCTTTTTGGCTGTTGGAAATAATCACTCTAATTTTGTCCGTCATCTGTTACGTTTTCCCTCCTCGTTTTTTTCGTACGCTTTAATAATTTCCTGCACCAGCTTGTGCCGGACCACATCCCGTTCATTAAACCGGATCTGGGCGATATCATCCACATTTTTCAGAATTTTCAGCACATCCCGCAGGCCGGAGCGCTTTCCATCCGGCAGGTCGATCTGTGTGATGTCCCCGGTGATGACCATCTTGGAATTGAAGCCGAGCCTGGTCAGAAACATTTTCATCTGCTCCGGCGTGGTATTCTGGGCTTCATCCAAAATGATAAAGCTGTCGTCCAGGGTGCGGCCCCTCATATAAGCCAGGGGCGCTACCTCGATATTGCCCCGCTCCACGTATTTCTGGTAGGTATCCGTGCCCAGCATATCAAACAGGGCGTCATACAAGGGGCGCAGGTAAGGGTCGACCTTCTGCTGAAGGTCTCCGGGCAGAAAGCCCAGCTTCTCTCCCGCTTCCACCGCGGGACGGGTTAAAATGATCCGGTTGACCTCCCTGGCCCGGAAAGCGGTGACCGCCATTGCAACGGCCAGATACGTTTTGCCGGTTCCAGCGGGGCCCACCCCGATGGTGATGGTATTTTCCTTAATCGCGGTGCAGTAGCCCTTCTGTCCCAGGGTTTTCGGCTTTACCGGCTTTCCCCGGGCGGTGACGCAGATGCAGTCTCCTACCAGGGATTCCAGCTTGCCCTCGCTGCCGTCGTCGATCAGAGACATGCAGTAGCGCACATTCTGTTCGCTTAGCAGCTCGCCCCGGTTCAGCAGGGTTAAAAGGCTGTCGATCACACGGACCGCTTTCGCCACCTGCTCCACATCGCCGGCCACCTTCAGCTCGTTGCCCCGGCTGAGAACCTTCACCTGATACTCGCTTTCGATCAGCTTGATATTCTCGTCAAAGCTTCCAAACAGAGCCACCGCGTGTTCCATGCGGTCGATATTAATACTTTGTTCCGCCATTCCATCACCTGAATTTGCGGCCTAAGGCCGGATTAAAACTGATAATATTATAACACAAATCCCAGTTTTAGTCATTAGCAAAACAAAAATTTCAAAGTTTTGTCACATCTGATACACATACGGCAAAAACACAGGGGCCTCATTGTCACATTCACGAAATTTTCTTCGAATGATCAGGGCTTTTCCTGACAGCCCTCTTCGGAGCAAGGCGCGCGGCTCGTCAAAATCCGCTTCTCCCCGGCAGCCTCGGCCGTTCCCCACAAGCGGCTCCCGCCTGCCTTACGAATCCCCGGCTAGATAGATAGGGCTTTCCAGGGCAATATTTTCTTCACAGACATAATCCGCCGTCACGCGGCAGATCCCATCCTTCAGCTCGGTAGTCAGCGTCCTTTCGATGATTTTACGATCCTCCATACTGGCTTCCTCCAATTCCTTCAGCTTTTCCTCTCCCTGCTTTTTGGCCTCCTCCTCTGTCAGAGTCACTGTTTCCTCCTTTTGCAGAGTCCAAACCTGAGTGGTAAACTCCATCGGCAGCTTATTCCCGAAAAGACGGACCTGTTCCTTCTCCTCCTCCGCCTCGTACTCCTCCCCCGGCTCGGGGTTCAGAGTTAAGGGGAGCTCCAGGCCGAATAACTCCAGCTTTTTACGGACCACCGTTTCCTCAGTGGGAACCTGTACCGTTTGGGTCAGCGGAACCTCCACGGAAAGCTGCCTCCGGGTTCTGGCGATCACCTTGCCGCTGGCGTGCTGGTAATGGCTTTTTCCCTCCAAAAGATCCTCAAACACACCGCTGACCAAAAGCTGTCCCTGGGTGACGGCGTCTCCCTCCTCCACCACGGTGACCCCTGAGATCACCTCCAGGCGTACGATCTGGCCTGGATAAGAGGATTTCAGGTTGCATGGCTCCTCCATGGGAATGGCTTCCGGAGGCGCGTCCCGCTCCTTTAATTCCACATTCACTACGCTTCCCTGGAAGTTGATGGCCATCCAGGAGACATCCTTCAGCTTCACCATCGCGGCCTGCTCCAGCAGCTCCGCGTCTAAGCCGGAGGTTCGCACTCCCGGACGGATGCCGATTTCATCCATCACGGAGATCACCTGCTCCTCGGTGATTTCGTCATTGCCGGAAACATTAATAACCCATACGTGAAGCGACAAAAACCAGATGGTCGCGAAAAACAAAGCGATTCCCGCCAGAAGTCCCAGGCGGTGGCGGTAGCGGCGCATAAAAAAGGGAAAGCCCTTCCGTTTTTTTACCCGCAGGCGCATCCCGGCCTTTTTTGCCGGCCGGCGCAGCTCCCGGTACTGGCTTTTTGCCACCCGGGCCTGAAAGCTTCCCTTGCTGTTTTTTACCTGCCACAGGGTGATATTCGCCCGGGCCGCCAGATTCATAAATTTTTCCGGATAGCCGCCCATACCGATAAACAGCACATAGCCGGCCATCCATCTGAGAAAACGCAGCAGCATGGTCTGTTCTGTATGATCCCGCCTGGCAATGCCAGTGAAATCATATTCTCCTTCTATGTAAAGTAGTAGTGTTTAAAGCCCCTCTCCAAGGGCTGGGTTCCCGCTTTAAGCCTAGCTGCGGGTTCTGCCCCTTCTCTCCGTTTTTTCTCTGTCCTTCCTCAGAAAAGCGCCAGGCTCTCAGGCCAATCCGGCGCTTCTCATCTATGGGGCGCCAAGAGGCCCCGCCTATGATGTGTTCAGCCGCGAACCAGCTTTCTAAGCTAGAAATTCAATTGTTGTAATGTAGCCCTCGATCACTAAGGACTCCAAATTAAAGCATTTGATATTTAGATTCCTGCCGAAAAAGCAAGCTACCATTTTTCCCATATTGATCCGGATCAGGTTTTCGTCATATTCCAATACCCCCTTAGAGCCGTCGATAGTCACCTCCCGGTTCCCGCAGAACTCCATTCTGGGCAGAACTGATACCGCTCCCGCCGGCACCTGGAGCGCCTCGGCAAGCTTGCTTCCCTTTGCCGGAGCTGGGCGCTCATCCTCCGGCAGTCTTCGGAATTTTCTCATTGGAATTCCTCCTTCGCAGTCTCCCTATCAAATTAGATTTATGCGGCTGCCGAAAGAAAAATCACTTAGTCCTTTCCCGTCCTAACCGGTTAGACAGCCGCATATAGTTTTACAGGCCGGAGCTCCCGCGGTGTTTTTCGAAAGCCGTATCCATGTGACAGGCCGGCTGTCCTAACCGGGGCTAATGGAAACTGAAGGCGTGCTTCTCCCCGGCCAAAAATATTTCCAGCAAATCAGCAGATTACGGAAAACACGAGAGGGCCAACGCTTCGGGCCTTTTTTGAAAAAGGCCCTGTAACAATTGCCGGCCCCAGCGTCTCAAGCCGCGGTTCAGCCCCTGGATTACCAAGGCCTTATGCTGGCCATGGAAAGCGCTGAATGATCCGCCTTTCGCGGTCTTTTCCTCATGGGCCGCCGGTCCGCGCTTTTTCGATAAACCAGAAAACCGCCGCTTGCTCCGTTTGCATTCTGTTTTTAAGGAAGTGATTGTATGAAAAAAGGCAGGCTGGTCTTTGCGGCTGTCGCCGCCGCTCTCGCGGCGGCGGGAATCTTATGCTTTCCCGGTCAATGCGCCCAGGGCGCTAAGCGGGGGCTGAGCTTCTGCGGGAATATTCTGATTCCTTCTATTTTCCCCTTTTTAGTGCTTTCCGTATTCGTGGTGAAATCCGGGGTGTCCAAGGCGCTTTCCCGGCTCCTCGACCCTGTGACAAAAAGGCTGTTCCGTCTGCCGGGCAGCGCCGGAGCCACTGTTCTGATCGGCTTGACCGGCGGATATCCTTCCGGTGCCAGAGGGATTAAAGCCCTGTTGGATTCCGGAGAAATCACCCAAAAGCAGGCCCGCCGGATGCTATGCTTCACGGTCGGCGCCGGACCGGCCTTTGTAATATCCGTAACCGGCTCCGGACTTCTGGGCAGCGTTCAAACTGGGATTATCCTGTTTATCTCTCAGCTCTCCGCCGCTCTTGTGCTGGGAATCCTCGTTGGGCTTTTCGCAAGGGGAGAGGAGGCTCCTGCCGAAGCGCACGGCGGAGCATCCTCCGCCTCCATGCCTGTTTCCTCCGCTCTGGTGGAAGCCGCGTCGGATGGCGCTTCCAGCATGATCAGCATGTGCTCCTTTGTCATCCTGTTTTCCGCTCTGCTTGTGATCCTGGATCAAAGCGGCATATCCTCCTTTTTGAAGGAGGTTTTCTCTTCTTTCGGGCTGCCTGACCGCATAGCCTCCTCCTTGGTTCCGGTGCTTCTGGAGGTCACTACCGGCAGCACCGCCGCGGCCGCCGCCGGTGCCGGCGCTCCGTTTCTTTCCTTCGCCCTAGGCTGGGCCGGGCTTTGCGTGGATTTCCAAATTTTCTCTATGCTCCGGTCCGTTTCTTTTTCCAAGGCAGTCTTTCTTCTTTTCCGTCTGTTTCACGGACTGCTGTCAGCCCTCTTCACTGTGATCGGGCTCCATTTCTTTCCGATTACAGAAACCGTATTTTTCTCTACCGGGCAAAGTCTCAGCGGAGGATTAGCGCTGCGGGCGGATGGAGGGCTGCTTCTTTTGCTGCTGTGCGTGGTGTTCTTATTGTCATTGCAGGTAAAAAATGTTACAATGAAAAAAAGAAAAAATCTCTGGAGCGATAGCCTGTGAAAAAAAAATTATTTGGCAACCAAATATCTGCCGATTGTTCCTACTGCGAGCATGGCGTAAAAAGCAGAGACGGGTCTTATTCCTGCTCGCAAGGCCGCGTTTTATCCTTTAAGGGCGGCTGCCGGGCCTTCCGTTACGATCCCTTAAGGCGAATTCCCAAAACCAAACCCAAGCTTCCCAGCTATTCCCCTGAGGATTTCAGCTTGTAAGGCCCAGAAACGGGGGAAAGCGAATGAAGCACAGGAAGCTTTTGAGGTCAGCAGCCGTTTTACTCACCGCGCTGGTATGGTGCTTCAGTCTGGCGGGCTGCGGATTTCGGTACGTTTTAGAGAACGATAATTACGCCAAGGATGAAGTTCAACGGCTTCTCACCGCTTTGGACCGAGGGGATCAGCAAGGCTTTAAGGACTTATTCTGCGAAGACTCGGTGAAAAAAATTAATGAAATAGATCGCAAAATCGACGAGTTCTTCCGGTTTTATCAGGGCAGATCCGTTAGCTGGGAGGATTTAGGCGGCTCCAGCGAAAAGCGGATGGGTTCGGGGCGGTATCTCACCTTCCGCTATCCTTGCTCTGTGGTTACCAGCCAGGAAACCTACCGGATTTTATTTTATTACACCGCTTATCACGAGGATGAGCCGGATCAGGTAGGCTTACATTCTATTTTGATCATGACAGAAGCCCTGGCACAGGAAGCGGAAATTTGGCAGTGGCCGGAGGAAAATGAAATCGAGGTATTGTATACCCTCGGTGATTGCGATATCCCCTAGCGATTAGGATGAACAGAGCCGGACCTGCTTCACATAACCGAGAACACGGCAGGAGCGGAAGCTTATCGGCAGCCAAGGGAAAATGAAACCTAAGGCAGTATACATTCCAGGCGGCTGCGGCGCCCGACAAAGCACAGGCAGCCGACCGGCGCCTCGCATACTTTTTTCTTTCTTCCTAACGGGGAGCCTCTGCAGGATTTAAATCGTAAAAAGAGAAGCCAGGAATTTCCCTGGCTTCTCTTTTTTCTGTAACAGCGGTCAAAGCCGCGGGCATCTGAAATTTTTGTTTCTCAGTTTTCTGAAAACAACTTGTTTATTCTTACCCCTGCTTTTAACATTTCGTCCACTATTCACATATAGTGACACTGGGAGAACTCCACGCAAACGGCTGGCTCTCTTAAATTCACTGTATTGGAGATTACTGAAATGGACTTTTTAGACCAATATATTCCTTTGAACTTACTTCCTATCGGCGAAACAGGAATTGTACAAAAGCTTCTTTCCACCGGTACCCAGCGCCGCCGCATGTTGGATCTGGGGCTGGTAAATGGAACTCCGGTGGAAGCCCTCCAAAAAAGCCCCTCAGGCGATCCAACAGCCTATTTTATCCGCGGCGCCGTGATCGCTCTCAGAAGCGAGGATGCCGGCAAGATTCTAGTAGAGCGGTAAGAAAGGGGAATTGACCATGGGCCTGACAAAACAATCCACACGCAGCGCTGCGTCCGGCGACGTTCCCGCGATTGTAAAATCCTCTGACCAGGAAAAGGTCATCGCATTAGCCGGCAATCCTAACGTTGGAAAAAGCACCGTCTTTAACGCTTTAACCGGTTTAAATCAGCATACAGGAAATTGGCCGGGCAAGACGGTTTCCAACGCTCAAGGACGTTATTCCCACAACGGTCGCGATTTTATCCTGGTGGATATTCCAGGTACTTATTCTCTTATGGCCTCCTCCGTAGAAGAAGAGGTAGCACGGGACTTCGTCTGCTTTGGCCAGCCGGACGCCGTCGTGGTGGTAGCGGATGCTACCTGTCTGGAACGGAATCTCAATCTGGTGCTTCAAATTTTGGAGATTACCGATAAGGTGGTAGTATGCGTCAATTTGTTGGACGAGGCGAAAAAGAAAAAAATCGAAATTGATCTAGATGAATTAAGCTTGAATCTAGGCGTTCCTGTGATCGGCGCCGCGGCCCGAAGCGGTAAAGGGCTCCAGGAATTAATGGACGCAGTTTCTGCCGTATCCTTTGGGGAACGCAGAACCTTTCAGGTCAAGCTGCCCTACGACGAACCCATCGAGCGCGCTTTGGAAAGCCTGATTCCTATTGTAAGCCGCCTCACCCAGGGGAAAATGAATCCACGCTGGGCGGCGCTTAAGCTACTGGACGCAGACCAAGATCCGAAGCTGATCCAGTCTCTTTCCCAATTTTTAGACTGCGACTTAGAAGGCTGTGAGGAGCTATGTCTGGGGCTAAAAGCCGCGCGGGAACAGCTTTCTTCTGCAGGCTATACACCGGAAACCCTTCGCGATCGGATTGTGTATCGTGTGGTCAAGCGCAGTGAGATCATCTACCACCAATGCGTTTGTCTGGAAAATCCTTGCTATAACGGAAGAGATCGGAAAATCGATAAGTTCCTCACCTCAAAGGCTACCGGTATTCCTGTGATGCTCTTGCTGCTGGCCTTAATCTTTTGGATCACCATCAACGGCGCCAATGTTCCCTCTGACCTGATCGCTGGCTTTTTATTCGGTATTCAGGATAAGCTAACGGAATGGCTGGTCTCTATCAGCGCTCCAGCCTGGGTCAACGGATTATTTGTGGAGGGAGTCTACCGTACTTTAGCGTGGGTAAATAGATAAATTCGTGATTCCACAGCAAAAGCCCTTCCACTGAAAACGGAAAGGAGGGCGGAGTTATATAAGGTTCATCATGTGATTGATTGTGCGGCGTTTTACGTGGCTTGAATCCCCGCAACAGAAATTAACCGCACAAAAAAGGCTGTTTTTGAGGTCTTCTAATGGATACAAGCGTTTAATACCACAAAAAGGGCCGTAATTAATAATATAAACTCCCTGAGGATTTGTCTCAGAGGGCTAAAATTTACCTGATTTTGTGCTTCGCTTTATACGGGCAGTGAGAAATTTAATTAACTTACACGTGAGAATAAGTTATATACTGTGTTTCTTTTTGCGACAAGAGGTTTATTAATTCGTAAATATTATGGTCGCGCTGGACATGATTTGTATTGACAATAGCTTCTCGAAACTCTTCTGATTGCTCTCTCTCTCCTTGATTCAACAGACTAATTAGCATATCATATGATATTTCCATTTTATTACCCTCCTATGCTTATTACACAATTCTTTTATGTATTTGTGCTTCTAGTTGCTGACGTATACCCAACAAATTGCTCTCGGATTTACACGCCGGACATTTAAATAGATTATTTTTAGGAAATAGTACAACTCCAGGCTGTGCAGGGAAATCCTGTTCAAAGTTTATTTGCATTTTTGTTATAGTTCCACATCTTTCACATTTGTAATCAACTATTAAAGGATTAGACAAAATGGGAGGCTGTATTGGAGCAGATTGATCAACGTTATTTATTGAACGATATATTTGAGATATTGGCGTTTCATATATTTTATATATATTCGTTTCAAAGCTCATACGTAATAGAGTGTAATATCTCGTAATTGCGTCATTTAATTCAATATTTTGGGAATAGTCAGTTATTTGCAAGCGCATTTCTGCCAAATCAGTCAAACCAATAGTTCTACCATGCGTCAACCAGTGTCCATGATTGCACAACAAAGTAGCTATTGCGTTGGCTCTATCATTTTTTTCCTCATCAGTAACTTCTTTTCCTGTTGAAGAATGTGTAGTCCAAAACTTAAATTTATAGTCCTTTAACCAGTTTGTTACAAGTGTTCGAGAAAAAGCTTGGGCGTTTTCGCAATGCTGGATTTCTCCCGGAGAAATATTTTGAAGAACAGGAATATATGCTATATCTAAATGGTTCTTTTTTTCAGCGTCAAGACGTATAGAATTAAAACCCGCAAGAAATGCGTCAGCTGAAAAGCGCTTACCACCACTGCTAATCTGTGCATCGATAGGGCCTAAGGCAGATGTTGTTCCCATAAGAATTTCATCTGCTGCCATTGTAAAAATTGTACCCGCACTTTTAGCCATGCCGGGAATGATAATCCCAACTTTGTTGAATTTAGATCTAATTAATTTAACTAAATCCTCAACAACCTCTGCGAAACCTCCAGGAGTTTCAAGTATAATATCTATTTCATCACCAGGAATCGCAGATAATTGATCAGAAAAAGGAACTATATCAGAATAATCTATATTATTAGGGCAATCTTTCGCAACATCACTTGCAAATACAAGTATATCACGACCGCGAATATTAGAAATACGCTTTAACTGTGCTTTTCGTTCATTTGTCAATTGCTCAAAAGATAGCTGTCTTTTGAGATAATCCGAATATACACCCATATACTATCCCTCTTTTGTATTATTCAAATATAGTATACAGGATATTTAACGGAAAAACAATGCTAGAAAATGACATTTTGATCGTGTTTGTACATGTCCAAGTTTAATAAAATTAAGATTAATACTGAGTAGAAAGGTTTTTAACCATTTTGCTTTTTTCTGTCTTTTTCTGTAAGTTTATTGCACATTCACTTCCTTTCAATATAAAAGTCTCTCCTATATTATGATATTTACATCAAAAAATTGCCCTAATATACCTAAAACAAAAAAGCCCCCAGGAAAATTCCCGGGGGCTGTCTTTCTATTATTCGCTTTTCTTAGGTTCGGTATAAGAAAGCGCCTGGCTGGAATCGCTTAGGCCGC
>ERZ506938.1162-NODE-1162-length-10081-cov-10.693696_pt1 | contig 10081 bp, 10 predicted proteins | sample MGYA00513172_ERZ506938 | MGnify/ENA metagenome assembly ERZ506938
ATCAGGCAAATGCGAAAAAAGTATTTGCAAAGATCCTGGAAGACGATGTGGAGCCACTGGCATACATGGAAAAAGAAGGACTCCTGATGGTATCTGACAGCGGCGCCATCGAAGGAGCAGTTGATCAGGTACTTGCGGAGAATCCCAAGACCGTGGAAGAATTCCACAGTGGAAAAGAAAAAGTCCTTGGTTTCCTGGTTGGTCAGGTCATGAGAAAGATGCGTGGCAAAGCAGACCCGGGAATGGTCAACGAACTGCTTCGGAAAAAATTATAAAAATGTGAAAAAGCGTAAGGAAAGGAACAACAATCATGCCAAAGTTAAATGAAAATTATCTGCAGTTAAAAGAAAGCTATCTTTTCTCAGAGATTGCACACCGTACCGCTGCTTACAGCGAAAAGCATCCGGACAAACCGGTGATCCGACTGGGAATCGGTGATGTTACCCGTCCGCTGTGCGAATGTGCCATCAAAGCGCTTCATGAGAGCGTAGACGAGATGGGACAGTCTGCTACTTTCAAAGGATACGGTCCGGAACAAGGATATGCAAAAACAAGAGATGCCATCGCAGCTTATTATAAAAGAAACGGCGTGGAAGTGGATGCAGATGCGATCTTTATTTCTGACGGAGCCAAAAGTGATACAGGAAACATCACCGAGCTTTTCGGTCACGACAATGTGATCCTGATTCCGGATCCGGTCTACCCGGTATATGTGGATTCCAATACCATGTGTGGAAATAAAGTAACGTATATCAGCGGTAATGCAGACAACGATTTCCTTCCGATGCCGGACCACAGTCAGCATGTAGATGTTATCTACATCTGCTCTCCGAACAACCCCACCGGAGCATGCTATAACAAAGAACAGCTGAAAGAATGGGTAGACTACGCACTGGAAAACGAAGCCGTAATCCTGTACGATTCCGCATATGAAGCTTTTATTTCCAATCCGGAACTGCCAAGAAGCATCTATGCTATTGAAGGAGCCAGAAAATGCGCCATCGAGTTCTGCTCCCTGTCCAAAACCGCCGGTTTCACCGGAACCCGCTGCGGCTACACCGTAGTTCCGAAAGAACTGGTATTTACCTCCTCCGATGGAAGAGAAATGTCCCTGAACGCAATGTGGAACCGCCGTCAGAGCACCAAATACAACGGAACCTCCTACATCGTACAGAACGCGGCAGCAGCCATCTTCTCAGAAGAAGGAATCAAAGAATGCCAGGAAAACCTGAACTACTACAAAAAGAATGCCAAAGTCATCGCAGACACCCTGACAGAACTTCAGATCCCGTTCTACGGTGGTATCCACTCCCCATACATCTGGTTCGAGTGCCCGAACGGCATGGACTCCTGGACCTGCTTCGACTACTTACTTGAAAACATCCAGGTGGTAGGAACCCCGGGTGCCGGATTCGGCGAAAACGGCAAAAACTACTTCCGCCTGACCTCCTTCGGAACCTACGAATCCACTGTAGAAGCCATGAACCGCTTCAAAAAACTCTTCGCAAAATAAATCGATCCGAAGAGTACAGGGGCGGAAGAGGGAAAAGCAGAAACAGACTCCTGCAATAAAAGCTATCAGAAATTTTGTTTCTGAGGGAAATTGTAGAAGGATGGGATCGGTTGTTATGTATCAATCAATTAGTAGTTGTAAAAAAGAAAATAAAAACATAGAAAATATAAAAATAATCTAAGCCTTATCACCTGAGATTAAAAAAGTACAACATTCTACACTTACAATCACTTTGAAGGAACATACAACCGTAGTCATCCAGTCTCAGCCGACATCCAGCAGAGCAAGACGGAACGGGCAGGGGAAAGCGAAGGGACACTTTGTGGGCGGTTAGGGAAAGCTTTGAAATCCGACACTTACGGAGACTTTCCCTTGGGTCAGCTGACCCAAGGGAATATAGTCGCAGTTAGTGGCTAGTTCAAAGTTGCCCTGCCCACGTCCCTCGCTTCCCCTGCCCGTTCCGTCTTGCTCTGCGTCCGTCTTGTATACAACTTTGCTCTGCATCCGTCTAGCCCACACCCTCTAGCTCTTCATCCGTTTGCACAATACCCATTTACACCATCACGTTACCATGCTATAATTAACCGAAAAACATAAAAATTAAAACCAACATGAAAGGGGAAACAAACATGTCAGGAACAATCTGGGCCTTAGTCCCGCCTATCGTGGCGATCGCCCTGGCCCTATGGACCAAAGAAGTCTATCTGTCACTACTCATCGGAATTCTGTCGGGAGCGCTGCTCTTTACAAAATTCCACATCCTTGCCGCCACCCAGACCATGATAGAAGTCATGAACTGGAAAATCGGCGACAACGTGAATATTCTGCTCTTCCTGGTATTCCTTGGAATCATCGTAGCCCTGATTACAAAATCAGGAGCTTCCCAAGCCTACGGAGATTGGGCATCCAGAAAAATCACGTCTCAGAGAGGAGCACTGTTCTCAACCATGCTTCTCGGTGTGGTTATCTTTGTAGACGACTATTTCAACTGTCTGACTGTAGGAACCGTTATGCGTCCGGTTACAGACAAATACAAAGTAAGCCGTGCAAAACTTGCCTACATCATTGATGCCACAGCAGCTCCGGTCTGTATCATCGCACCGATCTCAAGCTGGGCGGCAGCCGTAGGATCCTCCCTGCCGGATGACTGCGCGATTGACGGATTCTCACTGTTCTTAAAAACCATTCCGTTCAACCTGTATGCGATCCTGACCATCGTATTCATGATCATCCTGATCGGTAAAAACTTCGATTACGGTGCGATGGCAAAATACCATGCAGACCTGGTAGGAAAAAAAGAAGAAACCGCAGACGGAGACGAAGAAATCAAAATCATCGGCAACGGAAAAGTCATCGACCTGATCCTGCCGATCATCGTACTGATCGTTCTTTGTATCAGCGCGATGCTGTATACCGGTGGTATTCTTGACGGAGCAGGAGTAGCCACAGCATTTGCAGACTGTGATTCCTCACTGAGTCTGGTACTCGGATCTTTCTTTACACTGATATTTATCTTCTTCTTCTATCTGCTTCGGAAGATCATTACCTTCAGTCAGTTCTGCGAAAGCTTTGTACAGGGATTCAAAGCCATGACACCGGCAATCATGATCCTGTCGCTGGCATGGACCCTGTCCGGTATCTGCTCCGCGGATTACCTGGCACTTGGAAATTTTGTAGGAAATGTGGTAAGCGGAAACGCTGTCATCGGTGTACTGCTTCCGGCACTGTTCTTCGCAGTAGCGATTGGACTTTCTTTCTCCACAGGAACATCCTGGGGAACCTTCGGTATCATGATCCCGATCGTAACAGCCGTGATCAATACCAACAACGTATCCTTACTGGCACTGAACGTGGCAGCCGTACTGGCTGGTGCTGTATGCGGAGACCATATTTCTCCGATCTCAGATACCACCATTCTGGCATCCGCAGGCGCACAGTGCAACCATATTAATCATGTGTCCACACAGATTCCGTATGCTATGACGGTAGCAGGCTGCTGCCTGGCCGGATATCTGGTCGGCGGATTCACCGGAAACGGCTGGCTGGCTCTGATCGTAGGCCTGGTACTGGAACTGATCGTGCTGGCAGTACTGATCAAAAAATGTGGAAAAGTAAATCTGGAGTAAACGACATATGAATAACAACCAAATTATTGATATGCAATGCAACGAGACAACCGGGCGCATGATGCGTCCGGTTGCTTATATAAAAAGTGATTTTACAAGCAAATTCGGAATCCCAAGGCAGAGCGGTCTGGCAGACCTTGAAGCCGAGATCCATTTCTATCCGGAATATCAGAACCCTGAGGCTGTGAGAGGACTGGAAGAATACTCCTACCTCTGGCTGATCTGGGAATTTTCCCGGTCCATCCGAAAAGAATGGTCCCCAACCGTGCGCCCGCCAAAACTGGGAGGAAACACAAGAGTCGGCGTCTTTGCCACCCGCTCTCCGTTTCGTCCCAATCCGATCGGGCTCTCCAGCGTGCAACTGACAGGCATTACTCTGGATCCTCAGGAAGGCCCGGTCATTCATATTCAAGGCGCCGATCTTTTAGATGGAACTCCGATCTACGATATCAAGCCCTACATCCCCTATGCCGACAGCCACCCAGAAGCCCGGGGAAGCTTCGCCACGGCGCACAGCGACGACTACCTTCAGGTACAATTCCCGCCGGAACTCCTGAACAAAGTTCCGCAATCAAAACAAAAACCTTTGATCCAGATCCTGGCTCTTGATCCACGCCCCGTCTACCAGCAGGATCCCGAAAGAATCTACGGCTTCCCCTTCGCCGGCCTGGAAATCAAATTTCGCGTAGAAGAAGAAACCCTGTATGTATGCGAGGTCAACAAAGAGGAGAGAAAATAATGGAAGAAATCATAAGAAAATACTTTGCCTGCTGGCTGAACAAAGACGAAAAACCACTGACCGATATATTTGCAGAAGATATCATCTACAGCGAGTGCTACGGTCCCGAGTACCACGGAATCCGGCAGATCCAACAGTGGTTCCACGACTGGAACCAAAAAGGAACCGTACAGAAATGGGATGTCAAACAAAGCTACATCAGCCGGAACACAGCAATTATCGAATGGTATTTCCAGTGTAACTACTGCAACACCCCGGGAGCATTTGACGGCGTAACCATCGCACAGTTCGATGAAAACAACAAAATATACAACCTCAAAGAATTCCAGTCCAAATGCGACCGCGAATATCCCTACGAACCAGTCTAACAAGATACTGGAACATTTGAAAATCAACACTTTAAAAAGTTGAAAAGCTGACCACGATATACGGTTAAACGATCCGGAGACATATATGAAAAATCAGCCAATACCCAGAAGTGGAAAGGCGGACACGGCGGGACAGACAGCCTTTTGCTGGTGCTTTTAGCAAAGATGAGATCCAGTCCTTAGAAGAACTTGACAGTGAGCGGCTCTCCGCGAACTGGCACATAGTTCTTCTTAGGACTTAGCTCAGATTTGCGTTACCAGCGGTTGTCTGCCCCGCCGTTTCGTCCACTTCGTCCGTTTCGTCCACTTCGTCCGTTTCGTCCACTTCGTCCGTTTCGTCCACTTGGTCCGTTTTGAACACTCCTCTTGCTTTCCGATAAGAAACCAGTATAATAAAAGAAGCAAAACAAAAAAGGAGATTCCTATGAAAAAACTACAACGCATCCTGGCAATTCTTGGCGTAGTCCTCTTGCTGGCCCTCTATGCCTCCACCATGATCTTTGCCCTCTCCGGAAGTGAAAACTCCATTGGCTGGTTCAAAGCCTCTATTGCAGCAACGATCATCGTCCCGGTATTATTGTATGCCTACATGATGATCTACCGTTATCTGAAAAACCGAAACAAATAAAGTAAAAAATAAAACACAGAAAAGAGGAAAGGGAAACATGATAAAAAATATTGTTTTTGATGTCGGGCAGGTTCTGATGTCTTACACTCCGGAAAACTATCTGAAGAACCTTGGATTTTCAGAAAAAACAGTACAGACTCTGCGTAAGGCGATTTTTGAAAGTACGCTGTGGGAAGCAGGTGACCGCGGGATAATTTCAACGGAAGAAATCTGGGAAGGCTTTCGGAAAAATGTACCGGGATTAAAAAAAGAAGTGCAGACGGTATATGATAATCTTGGTGACGTGGTGGAACTGATGCCATACGCTGAAGATTGGGTAAAAACCCTGAAAGAACAGGGATACCATCTGTATATTCTGTCGAACTATGCGGAGCATACGTATCAGCTGTCCAGCCACAAGATGAAATTCCTGCCCTACATGGACGGAACATTGTTTTCTTATGTTTATAAAATGGCAAAACCGGATCGAGAGATTTATGAAAAACTCTGCACAATGTATCAACTCAATCCCAGGGAAACCGTATTCTTTGATGACCGGGAAGACAACATCGCAGGAGCTGGAGCCTGTGGGATCCACGGCATTCTGTTTCAGAACCATGAACAGGCAAAAAAAGACCTGGAAACGTTGCTGAAAAGAGAAAACGGAAAGTAAAATGAAATAACATAACATGTATTTTAGAAAGATACTCCTTCATCTTACATAACAAAAATTTTAGAAAAAATTTAGATGCCGATCCTTGTAATACTCAGGAAAGTAGTATACAGTAAACCTGTTGACAAAACGACATCTGAAACAAGGATGTCGAATACCGGAAAAATTAAAAAAAGCGGGCAGATGGAAAGGCGGGAAACAATATCATGTTAGATTATAAAATCATGTATGTCAGTCACACGGGAAACACCCAGCGGCTGGCAGTTTGTATTTATCAGAGTTTACAACAGCTTGGTAACGGAGATATCGAGGAAATCAACTACAATACGGAACCTGGGAAAAGCCATCTTTTGTATGTTGGATTTTGTGTGGAAAAAGGAGACTGCCCCATCGAAGTGCAGGAATTTCTGAAAAAAGTACATAACAGGCAGATCGCACTGTTTGGAACCTGCGGATTCGGGCAGAGTCAGGAATACTATGACAGAATTGTGGAAAATGTAAAACAGTGGATTCCGAAAGACAACAGCTGTCTGGGGGCTTTTCTCTGCATGGGAAAGATGCCGATGCAGGTACGAAAACGTTATGAAGTCATGGAAGAGAATCCGGAGCAGAGAGAAAAAGCACAGATGCTGATCCGAAACTTTGATAAAGCGTTGCTGCACCCGGACGATGCAGATATACAGAATGCAGTTGCATTTGCCAGGGAAGCATGGGAAAAAGCAGAAAGCTGTACAGATATGTGAGAAAGGGCTGAGAATGTGGTGACAGTAAAAAAAGAACGGGGAGAAAACAATGAATAACTGGAGAGACAAACTATATCGATTTATGCAGGGCAGGTACGGAAGAATAGATGAACTGGGAAGATTTCTGATGTATCTGCTGTTCGGACTTTTGCTCGTATCCTTCTTTGTGAGAAGTTCGATCTTTTCTCTGCTGATTCTGCTCGTATTGATCTACGATTACTATCGTATTCTTTCCAAAGATATCTCTGCGAGATACCAGGAAAATCAGCATTATATCCAGGCACGTGAAAAAGTAAGAACAAAATGGAACAAACTGACCGGAAGTCACGGAGACAGCACCCATCGAATTTACAAATGTCCGACCTGCGGACAAAAAGTCCGGGTACCAAAAGGAAAAGGAAAAATATCGATTCACTGTCCAAATTGCAACTGTAATTTTATCAAACGCACCTGATTAATTTTATGAAGTGGATGAACAGATCATAAACAGACAAACAAAGAAAAGAGGTGAGGGAGGATGTTTGGCTACGTTACAACCAATATGGAAGAAATGAAGATCAAAGACTATCGGATCTATCATGGATTTTACTGCGGAGTCTGCCAGGATCTGAAAGAAGATCACGGACAAACTTCCAGGGTTACTCTGACGTATGATGTGACCTTTCTCGGAATTTTGCTGACCGGCCTGTATGAGACGGAAACAAAGCGGGAAGAGCACTTCTGTGCCATGCATCCGTTCAAAAAGCATCTCTGTCTGAGAAACCAGTGGACTGCCTATGCGGCGGATATGAATGTACTGTTGAGTTATTATAATCTGTTAGACGACTGGGAGGACGAGAAAAAACCGGTTCCTCTTATACTTGCATCAGCATTAAAAAAAGACGTAAAACGTTTAAAGGAAAAATATCCGCGGCAGGCGAGAGCAATCGAAACCTATCTGCAAAAGCTGAAAGCATGTGAGCAGGAAGCAAGTACGGATCTTGACAGGGCAGCAGCAGATACGGGAGAGATGCTGGGTGAAATCTATGTCTGGGAAGAAGATGTCTGGGCAGATACAATGCGAAAGATCGGTTGTGCCATGGGAAGATTCATCTACCGGATGGATGCCTATGAGGATATTGAAAAAGACAGAAAAAAAGGAAACTATAACCCATGGAAGCCGATCGCACAGGAAAAAGACTTTGATGACCGGGCCAGACAGATTCTGATGATGGAAGCGGCTGAAGCTTCCCGCCAATTTGAAAAACTTCCGATCATAGAATATGTGGACATTTTGCGAAATATATTGTATTCTGGTATCTGGACAAAATATGACAGAATAAAGTCCCGGGAAAAAGAGACGAGGAGAAAATAAGGAATGTTGGATCCATACAGCGTCCTTGGTGTATCGCGAGATGCAAGCATGGACGAAATCAAAAAAGCATACCGGAAGCTAAGCAGAAAATATCATCCGGATGCGAATATCAATAATCCCAATAAAGAGCAGGCGGAAGAGATGTTCAAACAGGTACAGCAGGCTTATGATCAGATCGTGAGGGAACGGGAACAGGGAACTTCTCAAAACTCTTGGTACGGTGGTTATCAGTCCGGAGGGTATCAGACACAGGATGATCAGCGTTCCATGGAGATGCGTGCGGCGGCGAACTACATCAATGCCGGTCATTACCGAGAGGCTTTAAATGTCCTGGAAAGGATGCAGGAAAAAAATGGAGAATGGTATTATTATCATGCCATTGCAAGTGCCGGAGCGGGAAATACAGCAAGTGCTATGGAGGATGCCAGAACAGCGATGGAGATGGAACCAGGCAACCTGATGTATCAGAGACTTTATCAGCAGCTGCAGTCTCAGGGACAGTGGTATCAGAATATGAGTACCGGATACGGCTATCAGAAACCGGGAGAAGGTATGGGAAACTGGTGCTGCCAGTGCCTGTGCATGAATATGCTCTGTCCGGGCTGTTGTTGTATGCCCTGTTAGTATTTTGGTAACTATTCAGTAGCCACTGTCCCGCGAGGTACTGAACAGTTACGTATTTTGTAAAAATCTATATGAGGGAGAAAGATGAATGAAGGAACGAGAAAAATTAAAGTCGCGTCTGGGATTTATCCTGATATCTGCCGGATGTGCCATCGGAATCGGTAATGTCTGGAAATTTCCTTACATTGCAGGAAATGGTGGCGGCGGTGCGTTTGTACTGTGTTACCTGATCTTTCTGGTGATTCTTGGACTGCCGGTTATGACTATGGAGTTTGCCGTTGGCAGAGCCAGCCAGAAAAGTCCGGTAAAAGCTTATCAGGCACTTGAAAAACCGGGGCAGAAATGGCATATCCACGGCTACATCACCGTGATCGGCTGCTATCTGCTGATGATGTTTTATACAACTGTATCAGGATGGATGCTGCACTATTTTTACCTGACAGCAACCGGTAAATTTACAGGACTTGATGCAGATCAGGTCGGCGGCGTATTTAATGAGATGTTGTCACAGCCGCTTGTTATGGCTTTCTGGATGATCGTTGTAGTGGCCATTGGTATCTTTGTATGTTCCAGAGGTTTGCAGAATGGTCTGGAAAAAATCACAAAAGTAATGATGATTGCACTGCTTGCCATCATGGTAGTGCTGGCGATCAACAGTATCATGATGGACGGAGCGGCAGAAGGTCTGAAGTTTTATCTGATTCCGGACTTTGAAAGAATGAAAGAACTGGGTATCGGTTATACCATTGTAACAGCGATGAATCAGGCATTCTTTACCCTGAGTCTTGGTATCGGAGCCATGGCAATCTTCGGAAGCTATATTGGAAAGGAAAGATCATTGCTTGGAGAATCTGCAAATATTGCGATTCTGGATACATTTGTGGCAATCGTATCCGGTCTGATCATTTTCCCGGCATGCTTTACCTTCGGAGTAAGTCCGACATCCGGACCGAGCCTGATCTTTATCACCCTGCCGAATATCTTCAACCATATTCCGATGGGAAGACTGTGGGGAAGTTTGTTCTTTATTTTTATGACCTTTGCGGCATTCTCTACAGTACTGGCAGTTTTTGAAAATATTATATCCTGTATGATGGAACTGACCGGATGGAGCAGAAAAAAGAGCAGTCTTGTGAATCTGTTTGGGATTATCCTCTTGTCATTGCCATGTGTTCTGGGATATAATGTATGGAGCTGGGATGGATTTTCCATCTTCGGCGGTGCAGTATTAGACCTGGAAGATTTTCTGGTAAGTAACATTTTACTGCCATTGGGATCCCTGGTATATCTGCTGTTTTGTACCAGCCGTTACGGATGGGGCTGGAAAAACTTCA
>ERZ506938.1178-NODE-1178-length-9992-cov-3.231358_pt1 | contig 9992 bp, 7 predicted proteins | sample MGYA00513172_ERZ506938 | MGnify/ENA metagenome assembly ERZ506938
ATTTTCTGTGTCACCAACCGATGCTTCTGCAGCTTCCTGTATATCAATCTCTGCCGCTGCTGCCGGTACACTGCAAAGACTCGACATCATTGCAGCTGCTATCAGAATTGCAAGCATGCTTTTTGATTTTTTTCTCATTCCCGAATCTCCTCCCCTTCTTATGTTTTAATATTTAAAAGGCGATTTTTTTCAAATCCTTTCATTCTTTATAAAAAAAGACCCCTGCCTTTTTCTCTCTGACAGGAGTCTTTCTGTGAACCTATACTTATTTAACGGTTACTTTTACTTTCTTTGTAAGACCATTCAGGGCATAGCAGTAAATATAGCAGGTGCCTGCTGATTTTGCAGTAATTTTACCTTTTGCATTTACTGTTGCAACATCATTGTTTGTAGAAATATAACGTATACGTACGGTATGGTCTTTTACTTTCTTGCTTGTATTTTTGAGTGTCGCTTTGATCGTAGCAGTTTTTCCGACGCTGAGTTTAAATGTGGATTTTTTGACGGTAATCTTCTTTGCATAACCATATCTCTTGCCGTTTGTTGCTGTATGTATATCAGAAGATTCTCCGATGACAACTTTCTTTCCGTTAACCAGTTTGTACGCTGCCACATAATATTTATAGTAAGTTCCGGCTTTCAGTTTCTTCTGTTTCCAGGTACGTACATTATTTCCAACTGTTTTCTTAAGCTTGAGTTTTCTACCACATTTTGCACTGTAGATCATGTAACCATCTGCACCGGATACTTTGTTCCATTTCAAAGTGACAGATTTTTTGCCGCCTTTCGCCAGAAGCTGCATTACCTGAACTGCTGCAATATCTTCGCCCTGTGTATGACCGCACACGGTACAATGGCGTTCTTTTGCACCGGAAGTTCCAAGGCCTGCTGCTTTCAGTGTTTTCCAGGAATTATATCTGTGTGCTTCCGCTGCTGCCACTTTCTCACCACATCTTGAGCATGCTTTCCAATGGGAGGTTTTGTCATATACCCATTTTGTGGTATTTGCATGTGTATAAACAGGAGCTGTACCTGTTACTGTTCCTCTGACAGAAGTACAGTAAGCATTGATTATACCGTTGTTTGCAATTGCAGATCCTGAAGGAGCTGTAAGTGTTGCCGGTTCAGATACTGTGAGTTTATGAGCTTTACGAACTTCTACATTGCCGGGAATTACTGCCTTTCCGGTAACTTTGCCATCGTTTTTCTCAAAAACAACGCTGTCTTTCACAGTTACGGTTCCATCAATTCCTGCCGCTGCATCAATCCAGGAATTGGTGATATTGACGTTCTTCGGGCCTTCATCATCGTTACCGTAAGCTATAATACTTACCTGTCCGGAACCATCATCCATAACTGCATCTGCAATTACAATCCCCTTATCGATATTGACATCACCATAGGAATCAATTGAATATCCAGTTCCGGTTGCCGTTACTTTACTGTCTGTGATATCAATACCACTCTGTGTCTTTAAAGCTCCGTATGGGCTATACTTACCCCTAAACATATTTACAGTTACATTGGATTTATTACGGATGTAAATTTTTCCCTTATCTGTCTGAATTCCACTGGTTGTACCAGTTGTTGTTACAACTGCATTGTTTTCAATAGTAATATCTCCCTCCTGTGTTGCCAGACCATACTGTGATCCACCTGATGTTACCTTACTGTCATTAATATCTATGCCTTTGTAACTTAATATAGCAGTTACAGCATCCTCATCTGTGAGAGTAGCAGTCACCGCAGATTTATTACGGATTTTAAGAGTATCAACCTGAAAAGCAAAATAATCATCAGTTACTTCAACTTTGCTGTTATCTATATCCAGAGTTGCACCAACCGAGTCTTCATATAAACAATTATATATCGTACCCTTTACCTCAAGAGTACTGTTCTGAATTGTTATGTCTTTATATGAAAAGATTGCGTACTTTGCAGATGTCAGCTTTATTTTACTGTCTGATATAATGATTTTTCCTTTAGGTGTTTGTTCTGCTGCTCTTACAGAATAAACTGCGGTTCTATTATAAGCATAAATACTTTCTGCACTGGTATTTAAAGTTACATCAGCCCCATTTTTAATTTCCAGATTTCCGGCTACTTTTATTCCATAAAAATTGTTAGCTTCTCTTTTTGAAGTAAATTCCAGCCTCACACCATCAATAACCAAATCTCCCTTGTCATAGATAAATGATTTTCCCATATCTGATGCTTTCAGAGAGCCTTTACCTGTTATAGTCAGCTTATCTCCCCAAAACTCTATAATTCCCTCAGTTGAACTATTAAAATCTTCTGTTATTTCATTCTGCCCCTTCAATTCAAGAGTTACATCTCCACTGATTCTGAAATCTATCGGTCCATCAACTTTTGCATTATTTAAGGTCAGTTTTTGTGTGTCGGCATCATAACTGGCAGTTCCATCTTTCAGAATATCTGCTGCATTTCCCGGCGTTATCCATGTACTTCCAAGCCATCCATATCCATCAACTACGCCATCCCCTGCTGCATCATCGGTAAATTCTTCCTCATCTCCGACTGCTTCAGCCTCATCTTCGTTTTCTACAGCCAGTTCGTCAGTTTCTTCGTCCTCTGCAGTTATTTCATCATCCTCTTCTACAGAAATTTCGTCCTCTGCGGAAAAATCCTCTGCTTCTGTTGCTTCCGGCTCTTCTGTTTCAGTCTCCTGTGTCTCTTCTGCTTCAACTACAGGTGTCTCTGAAACAACTCCCCCAGTTTCTGTCTCTGCCGCTGCTGCCGGTACACTGCACAGACTTGACATCATTGCGACAGCCATTAAAATCGCAAGAGTACTTTTTGATTTCTTTTTCATTCGAATTTGCCTCCCTTTTAATAATTCTGATATAATTCTATCACTCAACATCAGCAAAGCGCAACATATTTAACGAAAAGACGTCATTTTTTTCATATGCAATTGGCAATTTTATCCCACAAAACAAAAATCGACAGAAAGACTACTCAGTCAATCTGTCAATTTTGTCCCGTCATCAGTCGTGACGCTGTTCTTTGTTGTCATATATTTCGCAGAATCTTGCCGCAAATGCAGGCGGTTCATTATGTACATATAAATGTGAAATATCACCGAAAGAGCTCACACGGAAACTTGCAATTCCCTCCCGCCGTTCTTCTGTATTTACGGTTGTTACAGAACTCGGTGCCGCACACATGCCATGCCACAGTACCATCGGTGAAACATTCAGGAGGTGACTGAGAAGAACACATTCCAGTCCGAAGTGGCAAAAGAACACAAGCGTATCTTCGTTAGCTTTTTCTGCACGGTAATAATGCCCTTCTCTTACATACCCATGTTTCGCAAGAAGTTCATCAAATTTGCCGGTCACATAATCGTAGTAGCCTTTTGTATCAGCAGCCGCCATTCTTTCATTCTCAAACCAGTGATCATACTGGAAAAATCTTTCGTCCTGTGTCCAGTCCTGAGGCAGCCAGTCCCAGAGAATAATCTTACGGTCCGTCACATCCGGACGGTCAATAAGAACATCAAATTCCCGGAGCCATTCACACTCTACAGCTGTCCTGTTCATTTTTTTCAAAGTACAAGAAGCTGTATCCTTCGCCCTTCCAAGTGGAGATACATAAAAATAATCCAGTTTCATCTTTGATAACTTTTCGGAAAGATATTCTGCTTCCTTCCAGCCCTTTTCAGTAAGAGAATCTATCGTATAATCCGGATCTCCATGCCTTACGATCAGTAATTTCATTGTTTTTTCCTTTCTGAAACATAATGTGACCACGATAATCGTCCCACAGATTTTCCAGACGATGTCTGAAAAATCTCAGGAACAGTATACTCCCTGCCTCACCTCTTTTTCAAGTCTGTAACAGCAAAAGACCCCCGCTCATTATGAACAGAGGTCTGCTAATTTTATGTTTAATCTTATCTATGCCCAGTCGGCGTTTTTCCATTTTTCGTGTTCGTATACTTTCGGGTTGGCTACCAGCTTCCATTTCTTTCCCTGGCAGACAGCCTTGCAGCCTTCCACACACATGGTAGCCATGTTGATGACAGCTTCTCTTGTCTGTGCTGCACTGTGAGGACTGAAGATCAGGTTCTTGGCATCCAGAAGAGGATTGCCAGGATGAAGTTCTTCTCCTACAAATACATCCAGACCTGCACCTGCGATCTCCCCATTATTTAATGCCTCGATCAGATCGGCTTCATTTACAATACCGCCTCTGGAGCAGTTGACAATGATTGCTGTATTTTTCATTTCCTTCAACTGTTTTGCTGCGATCATGTTTTCAGTGTCTTTTGTAAGTGGTACATGAATAGAAATTACATCACAGTCTTTCAGCAGTTCTTCATAATCCCCATAGTATTCATATCCCAGTTCTTCAATCTGCTCTTTTGTAAGGAAGGGATCATATCCTGCAACCTTCATTCCAATAGCAGTACACAGAGATGCTGTATCTCGTCCGATTCTTCCAAGACCGATGATTCCGGCTTTTTTGCCATAAAGTTCAAACTGCTTGTGTGCATCCCGGATCGCCCAGTTGCCTTTGGCTGTTTCCACCTGTGCTTCTACCAGATTCTTGGAAAGTGCCAGCATCATTGTCAGTGAATGTTCTGCAACAGCACGATTGTTGGCACCTGGTGTAATCACAACAGGAATTCCCAGTTCAGTAGCTACTTTTACATCCACACTGTCATAGCCTACACCGGTTCTTCCTATCACCTTCAGATTCGGAGCTGCTTCCATTACCTGACGGTTTACAATTTTTGCCGGTGCCGCACGAACGATAAGTGCATCTGCATCTTTCATTTCTTCTGTGTAGTTTGCAGGATTTGCGTCATGGGCAACATAAACTGTATCTTCCTGATCAAGAAGTGCCATACCTTCCTGTACAACTGCTTCTGTCATTACATATTTCATAGTATTTTTTGCCTCCTTCTCATGCTGTATGGCATATCTTGGCTGCCATATCTGTCAGAAGTGTTTCTTCACCAAACCCACCTGACTTGGTAAATACATGAGTTTTGTTATTATTTGAAACCAGTTGGGATAATACGATACCTATCTCATATTCTCCCACAGGAGTAAGTTCTGTGTCTCCCAGATGGTGCATACAGCCGAGAAGTGTATCTCCTCCTGTCATAAGCATGGAACTGTTAAGCCCACGTTGTACCATATTTCCAATAATCTCTCCAAGAGCCGCCGGAATCCTCTCCCTGACTTCTTTTCTGGAAATATTGTATTCCACTGCGTAACGTTCCGTTTCATTATCACCTTCCGGGTCATTGGTATCAATGATTACTTTTGCATTTCTGCTACAGATGTCCCAGAACTTATCCAGCCATTCTTTTCCGTCTTTTCCGGAAAAATATTCTTTATTCAGTTTTTGTTCCGGTGTCAGTCTTATACGGACAAAACCATTTTTTTCCGCATAATCCAACTGCTTCACTGTGATCGGATTCACACTTCCACAGACCACCAGGAATTTTTCCGGAAGGACAGGCTCTTTGATTTCTTTTTTCTGCCATCCAAGAACTTCCGGCAGAATTTCTGCAAGTCCCGCACATCCGGCGATCAGACCAAGACTTCCTGCATCTTTCAGGGCAGTTACTGTCTTATGTAAATCACTGTCTGATGAACAATTATAAACTGCGATTGTTTTTTCCCGACACTCACCTGGCGCATTTCCAGCCGGTATGGTCTGAACACTGATCTCGCACTGCTGATGAATGAGTTCTTCCACATTTGAGGTTGTCACCGGTTCAAAAGGATCTGAACCAAAAACACTTTCATCTACCGGAACTCCATCTATAAAATGGATTCCTTTGACAGTGACTCTATTCATCTGTGGAAAGGCAGGGACAAAATTCAGCAATGTTCTTCCAGTAGCGTCCAGCATAGCTGTAAGTTCTGCGCCAATGTTTCCCCGAAGAGCTGAGTCCGTTTTTTTGAAAAAATACGAAACTCCACTCTCAGCTGCCGGCTTTACAATCTGCAATATGGTACGATAGGCTTCCAACGGCTGTTTATGCCGCGTTTCCGCATCTACTACCAGAACATCGGCGTCTTCTGCTTTTACAGTCATATCTTTGGAATATACCATTACTTTTGTGGAAAATCCTTTTTTGGCAAACTGTACACCTGCGTCCAACGCACCTGTAAAATCGTCAGCAATCATCAATAATTTCATTTATCAGTTCATTCCATTCTTTTTATTCTCTTCAAGAACTGCTTTTAATGCTGCAATACCTTCTTCTGACATACTGTAAAATGGTTTTCTGCATTTTCCGACAGGATATCCAAGAAGACCAACTGCAGTTTTTACGATTGTATTCGGGTTTCCGTATTTGAAGCATGCCCGGAATGATGCGATTGCATCCTGCGCTGCCTGGGCACCTTCCAGATCGCCTGCTTTGAATCTTTCATAAATTGCAACCATGTTGTGAGGATATACGTTTGCGCATCCTGCAATACCACCAACTCCGCCTTCTTTCAGTGCAGAAAGGATCAGGGAATCGTTACCGGAAATAACTGCAAAGTCTTTATCTCTGGTCAGTTCAATGTATGCTTTCAGATTGTCCCAGTTTCCTGAAGAATCTTTTGCACCCACGATATTGTCGATCTCAGCCAGTCTGGCTACTGTTTCCGGAGCAATGGAGCATCCTGTTCTTGCAGGAATATTGTACAGTACGATCGGAATCTTTACAGCTTCTGCTACTGTTACATAATGTTCATACAATTCATCCTGAGATACTGCTGCAAAATATGGTGTGATAACAGAAAGGATATCTGCTCCCAGAGCCTCTGCCCGTTTGCTCATCTCCACTGTTTCTTTTGTTGTGATGCAGCCGGTTCCTGCATATACCGGAACACGACCTTTGATCTGATCCACTGCAGCTTTCAGGATTTCTTCTTTTTCCTGAGTATTCAGTGCGTAGCATTCTCCGTTTGTACCATAGCAGAAAATACCATGTACGCCGCCCTCAATCTGTCTCTCGATCTGTTTGCGGAACTCTGCCTCATTAAAGCTCTCGTCCTCATTCATTGGTGTAATAATTGGTGGGATAATTCCTTTAATCATATCATGTCTGCTCATTGTTAGTTTTCCTCCTTCTCTGCTTTGGCATTTGCCATACGGATTGCATAATCCATTGCGTTTACAAGACTAAGTTCATTGGCACTTCCGTCACCTGCATGTCCCTCTCCGGTTCCATGGTCAACAGAAGCTCTGATGATCGGCAGTCCAAGAGTTACATTTACTCCTGCTACCGCATCCCATTTTTTCAGTTCTTTATTATATACAAAACCTTTTACTTTCAGCGGGATATGTCCCTGATCGTGATACATTACAACAACAATGTCGTACCATCCGCCCAGTGCTTTACTGAATACTGTATCCGGCGGTGTAGGTGCTTTTTCCGGAATATTGATCCCTTCTGACAGAGCTTCGTCGATGGCCGGCTGGATCTCTTCAATCTCTTCTCTTCCGAACATTCCGTTTTCACCACAGTGCGGGTTCAGACCTGCCACACCAATCTTTGGCTCTTTGATTCCCAGTGCCTTGCAGCCTTCGTTTGCAATACGGATAACATCAAGGACTCTGTCCTTTTTACATCTGTCGCAGGCTTCACGAAGTGATACATGAGTGCTTACATGGATAACTCTGAGATCTTCATGTGCAAGCATCATGGAATATTTGGCTGTATGAGTATAATCTGCATAGATTTCTGTATGTCCTGAATAGTGATGACCAGCCATATTGATGTGATCTTTGTTCAATGCGTTGGTAACGGTTGCATCCACTTCTCCTGCCATGGCAAGCTCGATCACTTTCTTTACATACTGGAAAGCAGCTTCACCACACATAGTCATACTTTCTTTGTAAGCAGCATCCAGAACATCAGCATTCATGGTTTCGGCAAGTTTCTTTCTGTCTTTTCTGTAAAGTCGTTTGGAAAGATCTACCACATCCATGTCGTATACATCAATAGTTCCATACTCAAATTTTGCATCTTTCACATCATGGATCGCATTGACTTTCAGATTTTCTGCTCCCTTTACAGTAGGAATCGCTGCTTCCATACATTTGGCATCTCCTACGATCAGCGGTCTGCAGACTTCATATGTTTCCGGTTTCATTAATGCCTTTACAGAAATCTCCGGACCATTTCCAGAAGGATCTCCCATTGTAATTCCAAGTATCGGTTTCATATTATTCTCCTCGTTATTTAACCACTTTCAGATAAATGTTTCTGATGTCATCCAGGCTCAGTTCTTTCATATTGTTTACCAGAAGTCTCTGCTGCTGGCTTCCTGCTGTAACAAGGAAATCCAGGTCATCCATAGTTACTCCGTACTGAGTCAGATCTGTAGGAATATTGGTAACTTTTACGATATCTGCAATCTGATCGATCACATAATCTGCTTTCTCTTCCACTGTCTTCTCTGCATATGCAGGATTGATAGCGTCACAGAGTACTGCAAGACGTTCTGCGCAGGCATCCTTATTGAATTTCATTACATGGGCAAAAAGAATAGCATTGGAAACACCATGTGCAATATGGAATTTGCCACCCAGAGGATAAGACAGTGCATGAACTGCTGTGGTACCACTGCCTGTAATGGCAATACCTCCATAATATGCACCGATGAGCATTTTATTTTTTGCATCCATGTTGTCTGGATTATTGTATGCTTCCCTGATATTTGCAAAGATCAGTTTGGCACCTTCCAGAGCGTAGCAGTCACTGAACGGAGTAGCTTTTTTAGATGTAAAGCACTCTACTACATGAGCCAGTGCATCTACACCGGTAGCTGCAACGATTGCTTTTGGCAATTTTGCGATCATCTGTGCGTCCAGGATTACATAGTCCGGGATCATATTGTCATTAACAATACCTTTTTTGGATTTTTCTTCCGGGATCGCTACGATTGCATTGCAGGTGGCTTCAGATCCGGTTCCACAGGTGGTTGGAATCATGACAGTTTTTACCTTTTTTTCAGCCTGTGTTGGATCGTTCAGAAGGTCTTTTATTGTGTAGGGTGCACCTTTCAGAACGCTGGCAAGTTTTGCCGCATCCATAACGGATCCTCCGCCAAGTCCAATAATCAGGTCACATTCCTGACCCTGTACCATATCTACAACAGCTTCGACCTGTAAATAGGAGGGCTCTGGTTTACAGTCAGTAAATACATGATACTGTACTCCTGTTTCATCAAGCTGTTTTGTAAGGATATCCAGAAGTCCTGTTGCTTTGATTCCTTCATCGGAAAAAACAACTACTTTCTGGGATTTTTCTTTTGCGATAATTTCTTTTATTTTTTCGATACTTCCCTCTCCGCCGTAAGAGCAGGATGGGATTTTTACCTGGTAAGTCATTTTTCATTTCCTCCTCGTTGAAACTTTTAAACCTCTATGGCAAATACATTAGCCGGATTTTTTACCAGCATTTTCTGTATTCTTTCGTCTGAAACACCCATCTTTTTTAACAATGGAACAAATCTTGTCAGAAGATATTCCAGTCCGTTTGCCTTTCCCACAGGCTCTCTGTATGAAGCCAGACCTTCCACTCTGCCAGCATCCATACCCAACACAATTTGATTTTCATATCCTTTTTCCAAAAGCCAGCAGATATTTTCAGCAATTTCTGTATCTGGTCTATATGCTGCTTTATTGGGTTCATCAAAACAAATTGTGGCACCACGATCTAAAATAGATGCATAATAATATCTGTCGGGATTTCTCTGCATATGACACAAAACTGTTTTTTCTGGATTTCCACCATTTTTTTCGATTTCATCCAGGATTTCCGGACCCATAGTTCCAAAATCTGTGTGCATGGAAATTGCACATCCTGTTTCTTTCTGTGTAATGGCTGCAACTGCCAGAGCTTTCTGTTCCAGTTTTGTTATAATACGATAACTTGTACCTGCCTTTATTACACCGGCTTTTGCCGAAGTCCTCTCCACATAAGGACCATTGTAACTGTGCAGATCCAT
>ERZ506938.1211-NODE-1211-length-9725-cov-4.822027_pt1 | contig 9725 bp, 10 predicted proteins | sample MGYA00513172_ERZ506938 | MGnify/ENA metagenome assembly ERZ506938
GAAAACCGCAAGGAGGAAATCTATGCTTACCATCGGCTGTCATATGTCTGTCGCTAAGGGGTTTGAGAAAATGGGCCTGACCGCCGTAAAAATCGGAGCTAATACGCTTCAGTTTTTTACGCGGAATCCCAGAGGAAGCAAGGCGAAGGAATTAGATCAAAAGGACATCGCCGCCTTCCGGCTGCTAATGAATGAGCATCATTTTGGAAAAATTCTGGCCCACGCTCCTTATACCCTAAATCCCGCTTCGTCCAACGGGCACACCCGAGAATTCGCCTTGGAAACCTTAAGGGATGACTTGATCCGAATGGAGTCTCTGCCCGGCAATTATTATAATTTTCATCCGGGCAGCCATGTAGGCAGCGGTGTTCAGACCGGAATCGATTTGATCTCCGACGCGCTGAATCAGATTCTGTTTCCCAATCAAAGCACCATAGTGCTTTTGGAAACCATGGCCGGCAAGGGCAGCGAAATCGGCGGAAGCTTTCAGGAGCTTCGGAGGATTATCGACGGTGTTGAGCTCCAGGAGAAGCTGGGAATCTGCCTGGACACCTGCCACGTCAGCGACGGCGGATACGATATCGCCGGCCGCTTAGACCAGGTGCTGGAGGAATTTGACCATGTTATCGGACTGAGCCGGCTGAAAGCCGTGCATCTGAACGACAGCCTGAATCCCTTGGGCAGCCATAAGGACCGTCATGCCAATATTGGAAAAGGCACGCTGGGACTGGAGGCCTTTGAGCGCATGATTAACCATCCGGTTTTGCGCGACCTGCCCTTTTATCTGGAAACCCCTAATGACGACGACGGCCACGGTGAGGAGATCGCTTTGCTGAAAAGCTTGTATCACGGCAGTTAAACCGCACATCATAAATCAGCCTCCATTTCAGCAAAAGCACAGAGCTGGTTTTCCGTGATACGTCAACGACGGATGTTCCAAACTGCTTCATAAACGGTTCCGCAAGTATCCCCCTATGGTAAACCGGAAATGGAAAGCAAAACCGAAAGCGTGCGGAATTTTAACCACAACAGCCTGCCGGGCGTATGGAAAACCGGCGCGGTTCGCAAATCCTCGGAGGATAGGGATCGGCTTGTTTCGGAGCGCTGAAGTAATGCTTTCCGGATAATTGAAAGTTTATTTTCTCACCAGACGCCTGATTCTCCTTCGTTTCGTTCTAATATTTTTTTAATTTTTGATAAAAAGCTGTTCTTTTCCCGGAAATTCCGGTATAATGAATATGATTGCCAAATATGTTGGTGTTTTCTATATTATCATCACGCCGAGGTGCTCTTCATGAAATCAAGCATGAAATTAACTAAGAAAGAGATTTTCAGTATTCCCAATATTCTATGCTATTTCCGGATTCTGTTGATCCCGGTATTTATGATTTCCTATATTAACGCGAAAGAGACTCGGGATTATTATTTTGCCGCCTTTATTGTGCTGCTTTCCGGCCTGACCGATTTTGCCGACGGTTTTATCGCCCGGCATTTCAACATGGTCACAGAGCTTGGAAAGGCCATCGACCCGGTAGCGGACAAGCTCTCGCAAGCCGCTATCGTCATCAGCCTGATGATCCGCATTGAGCCTATGCGCTGGCTTTTCCTTCTTTTCGCCGTCAAGGAGCTTTTTATGGGGATCACCTCTATCGTACTGCTGACAAAGCACAACACCAAAATGGACGGCGCCAAATGGTTCGGCAAAGTTTCCACCTTTGTGTTTTACACTGTTATGTTCATTATTATCGTTTTTCCAAGCTTGGATGTCGGTGTTCGAAACATTTTAATTCTAATCTCCGGCCTTTTCCTTCTTCTGGCCTTCCTGCTTTACGCCCAGGTGTTTCTTAAAATGTATCAGGAAACTCAAAAGAAAAAATAATGCTAATCCGAATACAGAAAAGGGATTTGGGAAAGCGGTAAAAAATTCAATACGGCGAAGAGGTACTGTAATGCTTTTACGGTACCTTTCTGTTATTCCCGCCAAAATGATCCAGGCACAAGCGTGATGGCATATCGTAAATCCGCCTTACAGGAGGTTTCCCGTTATGATTTCCTATGAGCGTCAAAATGAAATACTCGAGTTGTTAAAAGAGCGCCGCACCGTTACCGTTGAGTTTCTATGCCGCCGTTTATTCGCCAGCGGCGCCACCGTACGAAGGGATTTGGCGGAAATGGCGCAAAAAGGCTTGCTGGAACGGGTTCGAGGGGGAGCCACATTAATCAGCGGCGCCAGCCAGGATGCCCCGCTGCTGGTTCGCACCCAAAAGGATCGGGAAAAGAAAAAGATAGCGGCCGGGCTTGCCTTGGACTTTTTAGAGGATAACATGACGGTAATGCTGGATTCCAGCTCTACTGTCACCTGTCTGGCTGCTCAGCTGGCCAGGTTTAAAAATTTATCCGTGGTGACCAATGGAATTGAAACCGCCGGTGTGCTCAACGAAAACACCAGCTTTAAAATCTATCTCTGCGGCGGCCTAATTCAAAATAATTCGTCCATGGTAGGCAGTCTGGCGCAGGAAACTCTGGAGCATTTTCACACTGATATTTTATTTTTCTCCTGCTGCGGCATCTCCGCGCCGGATTTGGTCACTGAGGCTAATGAGGAAACCGCCGCTATGAAAAAACTGATGCTTCGCAACGCTAAAAAGAAAATCCTGCTATGCGACAGCACCAAAATGAACCGGGAATACTTCTGTAAGTCCTGCCGGGCTCAGGAAATCGACGCCATTGTTACAGACGCCCCGCCAGACCAGGCGCTTCTGGCTTCTCTGAAAAAGCAAACCCAAGTGATCTATCCACAATCAGGCCATTAGGATGTCTGATTTTTATAAGCCTTCCAGCCTGTCGTTCCTGCTGAAAATCTAGTCCCGTCTGACAGCTTCTAAGAGCCTCAGCTGGGAGCGGTTGAAGCATCGATCCGAAAGGAGACTTTTAATGATCCGTCTTGCCGTAGTTGGAACTAATTTTATTACAGACCGCCTGCTTTCAGCGCTCCCTCTCTCCGGGCAGTTCTCGCTCACCGCCGTGTATTCCCGCAGTCTTGCCAGAGCCGAGGAATATGGAAAAGCCCATGGCGCTTCTTATTTTTATAACTCCCTCGAAGAGTTAGCCAAAAGTTCTCAGGTCGACGCGGTCTATGTCGCCAGCCCAAACTCCTTTCATGCCGCCCAGTCCATTATGCTGTTAACCGGCAAAAAGCATGTGCTTTGTGAAAAGCCGGCAGCCTCCAACGCCTGGGAATGGTCTACCATGGTAAGGGCCGCAGAAAGAAACGGCGTGGTCGTGTTAGAAGCCATGCGCCCCGTTTTTCATCCTGGCTTTCAGGCCATAAAAGATTGCTTGCCGCGTTTAGGCACTCTTCGGCGCGCTACTTTTATTTACTGCCAATACTCCTCGCGGTATGATAAGTTTAAAAACGGTACCGTGGAAAACGCATTCGACCCCAGGCTTTCTAACAGCGCTCTCATGGACATCGGTTGTTACTGCGTCCATCCCCTGGTGGCTTTGTTTGGCAGGCCTAGCTCTATTTTGGCCCAAAGCGTGAGGCTTTCTAATGGATTTGAAGGCGCTGGAACCATCTTGGCTGCTTATCCTCAAATGCAGGCGGAGCTGCTCTATTCTAAAATCTCCAATTCAAAGCTTTCCAGCGAAATTCAAGGCGAAAATGGCTCTATGCTGATTGAAGGAATTAATATTCCCAAAAAGGTCACCCTCTGCTGGAACCAGGGAAAACAGGAGCAAATATCTTTTTCTTTTGAGGAACAGGATATGTGTTATGAGCTGAACGCCTTCGCCCAGATGATCTATAAAGAGCAAAGCCCTAAAAAATGGAACCATTGGACCGAATTAGAGCTGGAGCTGATGGATGAAGCCAGAAAGCAAGTCGGTATATTTTTCCCAGCCGATAGTAATCGGCAGTAATTTTTTTGCAAAAAGCCTAAAAAAGATATAACAGAAGCAAAATTATGATTGATTTATTTCGGGGCATTGCCTATAATGGAGCTGTCGGAAGATTTACCTATTTCTAAAAAACGGAGGCTGTTAAAATGGATAAAAGAATCATTATCGGCGCGGATGACAGCGGCTTTACTCTAAAAGAGGCCGTAAAGGAACACTTATTAAAAAACGGCTACGATGTAACCGATGTCGGCACACTGTCATTAGATGAGCCTGTGGTATACTATGAGGTTGGGCGCCGTGTCGCCAAAGAAGTAGCCGATAAAAAATTCGAGCGCGGCCTACTGTTTTGCGGCACCGGCATGGGTGTTAACCTAGTCGCCAATAAATTTCCTGGAGTTTACTGCGGACTCTGCGAGAGTGTTTTCGCCGCTAAAAAGTGCCGGATTATCAATAACTGCAATGTTCTTGCCATGGGCGGATTTATTGTCGGGCCTAAAATGGGTATCGAAATGGCCGAAGCCTTCTTAAATACCGATTTTTCCTATGGGTTCGATCTTGCCACCCCAGAATTTCTGCAAAACGCCGTTAAGGAGATAGATCAGATCTCGGCGGATGTGCTTAAGGAGTACAGCAAATAAGCTTTAAGCACATTCCATCGTCACATAATAATACAGCGCCTAACGGTACATAAAAGCGCCCCATGGAAAAATTCCATGGGGCGCTTCCTTTATCTATTTTATTAGATTTCCTTGTAAAAAGTCACAACGCTGTCTCCGACGCAATACTTGGAAAGCTGGGGACAGATTCTGGTGAAATGCTCGCTGTTGTTGTGCAGTTCGATGGCTTCCTCATCTTTCCATTCCTCAAACATGGCCACCTTAGTCTCATCATTCTTATCTTGATAAATTTGATAAGAAATACACCCCTCCTCCTGGTTGCTTTTTTCAATCAGCTCCGCAGCCGCTTGGAGGTAATCCTGCAAAACGCCAGGCTTTAAGGTACTCACCGCAACAATTTTGATCATTTTTGTTCTACCGTCCTTTCGTTATCTTTGGCTTTCCGCCTTGCTTTTAGTATATCGTTCTTACCCTTTGAGGAACACCGGATAAACTAGAGATGTTAAGGAAAACCGCCTTTTTCTGTTCTTCCCTCCCTTGTGCTCTTAGGAAAAATAGTATAGAATAGAAAAGTATTCGCGGAAATTTGTAAGGGCAATGAGGAGATTGGTAAAATGCCGGATAAAACAGCCATGCTTCGGGAAAAGCTTTTGGATTTATTTATGGACGCCCCCATCGCCGCAGCGGCGAAAAGCTTTCAGGAGCTGGAGCAAAGCTTGGAATCGGACAGCAGCGTCGTATTTATTTTATTTGGGGACATTTGCAGCATTGGCGCTATCGTCGAGCTGGTAAAACAAAAGGATAAGGTGGCGGTCGTTCACATGGACCTGATCGACGGCCTCGCCGCCCGGGAAGCCGGAGTGGACTTTATCAAAACACAAACCCGGGCCGACGGTATTATTTCTACCAAAGCTTCCCTGATTCGCTATGCCCACCAGCTTGGACTGCTGACGATTCAGCGCTATTTTCTGCTGGACTCCCGGGGAATGGAAAATATTTTAGCTTCAAAGCAGCACTCCTCCGCCGATTTCTTGGAAGTGCTTCCAGGGGTTATGCCAAAAATCATCCGCCAATTAGCGAGAGAGTGCGATAAACCTATCATTGCCGGCGGCCTGATTCGGGACAAGGAGGATGTGGTGGGTGCCTTATCCGCCGGAGCGGTAGCAATTTCCTCCACTAATCCAGACGTATGGTTTTTATAAAATTGCCTGCTTTACCGCCGCGCTTTCATTCCATCTTAGCGGCCCATCATTTTCTGAGTGTCCGCGTTCCCGCAAAGGCTTTGGCAGAAGGCCGGAGAAAGGCGGGATGTTATAAAAAAGCAAAAAAATGATTGATTAATTTATCAGAACCTGTTATAATAAACCTGGAAGCACAGAGAGAGTATTGAGAGTGCGCTATTCCATTTTGGAGTAGTGCGCTTTTTTTATGCTTCTCCATGAAACCATAAACCATTTTAGGAGGAAGAAACATGGCGAAAACGAATATCGTGGATTGGAAAACCATCACCAGCTTTGTGATCGACGCTTTTGTAGGCTACGGCATTCCCAGAAAAGACGCTGAAATCTGCGCTGATATCCTGCTGGAATCTGACAAGCGGGGAATCGAATCCCATGGCGTCAACCGTTTTAAGCCCATCTATCTGGACCGCATCAAGGCCGGAATCCAGAAGCCTGTCACGGAATTTGAAGTAATCAAGGACTTCGCCGCCACCGCTGTAGTGGATGGACACGACGGTATGGGCCAGGTAGTCGGCTACAAGGCCATGACCATGGCGATTGAAAAAGCCAAAAAGTATGGCGTGGGTATGGTTGTCGCCAGAAATTCCTGCCATTATGGTATCGCCGGATATTACGCCACCATGGCTACCGACGCCGGCATGATCGGTATTACCGGCACTAACGCCCGCCCCTCTATCGCACCTACCTTCGGTGTGGAAAATATGCTGGGAACCAATCCCCTTACTTTCGGTATGCCTACCGACGAGGAATTTCCCTTTGTATTAGACTGCGCCACCTCCATTGTGCAGAGAGGTAAAATCGAATACTACGCCCGTATCGGCAAGGACACTCCCGCCGGCCAGGTCATTGGCAGAAACGGCGAGGCCCTCACCGATTCTGTAGAAATCCTCGACGATCTGAATACAGGCAAGGCCGCGTTAGCGCCTTTAGGCGGCATTGGCGAGGATTTAGCCGGCTATAAGGGCTACGGCTACGCTACAGTAGTGGAGATCCTTTCCGCCGCTTTACAGCAAGGCAATTTCCTGCGGGCATTGTCCGGCATCGGCCCCAACAAGGAAAAAATCCCCTTCCATCTGGGTCATTTCTTTATCGCTATCGATACCGAGGCCTTTATGGGTCTGGAAGCCTTCAAAAAGACCGCTGGAGACATCCTGAGAGACCTAAGAAATTCCGAAAAGGCGCCTGGCGCCGAGAGAATCTACACTGCCGGCGAAAAAGAATACCTGGTCTGGCAGAAGAGAAAAGACAGCGGCGTACCGATCAATGACGCTGTTCAGAAGGAATTGATCGCCGTTCGGGATGAATTAGGTCTGACTCAATACAAGTTCCCCTTTGAAGACTAATTAAGGACTGATTTGCTATGAATATACGTGAAGAATCTTTACAGAAGCATTATGAATGGGGCGGAAAAATCGAGGTGATTTCCCGCGCTCCCATCAACACCAGAGAGGATTTGTCTTTGGCGTATACTCCCGGTGTGGCGGAGCCTTGCCTGGAAATCCAGAAGGACTACAACAAATCCTATGACCTTACCCGCCGCCACAACCTGGTGGCCGTCATCACCGACGGCACCGCCGTACTGGGCCTCGGCGATATCGGACCTGAAGCCGGTATGCCGGTAATGGAGGGAAAATGCGCTCTGTTTAAAGAGTTCGCCAATGTGGACGCGTTCCCCATCTGCATCCGTTCCAAGGATGTCGACGAGCTGGTGCGGACGATTTATTTGATCTCAGGCAGCTTTGGCGGCATCAATTTGGAGGATATCTCCGCCCCCCGCTGTTTTGAAGTAGAAAGAAAATTAAAGGAAATCTGCGATATTCCAGTGTTCCATGACGATCAGCACGGCACCGCTATCGTGGTGGCCGCTGCGTTTATCAACGCTTTGAAGGTGGTCGGCAAGGAGCTTTCCTCTGTCCGTGCCGTGTTGAACGGCGCTGGCTCCGCCGGAATCGCCATCGGTAAGCACCTCATGAACCTAGGGCTGAAAAACCTGATCATGGTAGATCGTTTCGGCATTATCGACGAGGGGATGGAGGAATTAAATCCCGCCCAGGCTGAAATGGCTGAGCTCACCAACCGGGAGCATAAGAGAGGAACTCTGGCTGACGCACTGCAGGGCGCGGACGTGTTCTTCGGCGTTTCCGCTCCCAATGTGCTGACTCCAGAGATGATCAAAACCATGGCTGCCGATCCGATCGTTTTCGCTATGGCAAACCCCACACCGGAAATCATGCCTGACGCCGCCAAAGCCGCCGGCGCGAGAGTGGTGGGCACTGGACGCAGCGATTTTCCCAATCAGATCAACAATGTCATGGCGTTTCCGGGGATTTTCCGCGGCGCTCTGGACTGCCGTGCCTCCTGCATCAACGAGGAAATGAAAGTGGCAACCTCCTATGCTTTGGCCTCCTTAGTCCGTGAAGACGAGCTGAATGAGGAATATATCCTCCCCAACGCTTTGGATAAACGAATCGCCAAGGTTGTGGCTGAAGCGGTTATCAAGGCGGCCCATGAAACAGGCGTCGCCAGAATTTAAGCTTATACCTATCTCCTATAAACTGAAATACCGGGAAACGGACGGAGCGCATTGCCTCCGTCCGTTTCCTTTTGTCCAGTGACGCCTGGCAAGGCTCTGGGGTCGGATAAATAAGGAAAAGTGATTTCTCTTTAGAGCAGGCGCGAAGCGCCCGCCGAATAAGGCGCAGAAAAACACCCCGGCAGGGGAAAATGCCTTATTGAAATGTAAGCTGTCCACATCAGCTGCCAGCCATGATATGCAAAAGGCTGGGTCACGCGTTTTCTAGGGAGACATCAATAGATCTACTTTTTTGTTTTTTATTTCATTGTACGAGGCTATTTTGAAAGTAAAGCACCCGGTGATTTTACAATTTCTTGACAAAACCTTCGCATAATTTTCCCATTGTGTTAAATCTGTGTACACATTCTTTCCCTATACTATAATCATTCCAAGAACGAAAAACATTTCGTAATTTTACTGTGTGCGTTGGAAAGCCGGTTGACTCCCGGGCACACAGACCAACAACAATCCTTCTTCAGAAGGTTTATTCATACACCTTTTCAATTTTTCATAACCCTCCTTTTCTAAAAAAGAAAGCGCAGCGAAATGCTGCGCTTTCTTTTTTGTAGCTTATATTTTATTCCACAGTCACACCTAAAAATTCAGAAATTCCATCCACCAGGGTTTGATGGTCCAGCTCATGGGGCAAGCCTGAAACACATGCCGTACCGATCAGCGCTCCGTTTTTCAGCCGAATGGGAAAACCTCCGCCGCAAAGAGCATACTCCGTTTCCGGAAGCATCTTCCAATCAGTCAGTGTCTTTCCCTGTTTCTGAGCCTCCAGGAAAGAGCCGTAAGAGCTTCTTCCCCTGGCGTTAACTAAATTTCGCTTTGCCGCCAGCCAAACGCCATTCTCCTGATTGGTTCCGTTTGGAAAATTCCGAAATAAAGCCAATCCATTAATACTAACCTCCACCGCCGCAGGACCAAACTTTTTTCCATGCTTGACAAGAAGACAGCCTAAGGCGAAGGCATCGTCATTGGAGAAGCTGTCAAACCGCAAAAGCTCCTCCTGCTTTGTAACCATCCTCAAAATATCGTTCATGCTTTTCCCTCCGGTTAATAGCCGATAGCTTCCAAAACCCGGTCTATAATTTTAGCGTTCTCAATGGAGAACCGATGGCTGACCCAGGGCTTTTCCCCATTCAGCACACACCGGCCAAGCTGTTCTATTTCCAGCTTATAGTTATCCTCCACCTGCATGGTTTTAGTAGTCACCACATCTCCACGCACGATAGAATAATGCAAAGCCCCTTTGGCGTTATAGGGAATCGGTGCTTCCAGCGTCCCCTCCGTGCCGTACAAATAGAACCGATCCGCCCGCTGGCTGGTGCACATTCCACAGGAAATACTCAGCTTCTTTCCATCCGCATAGCCAAAATACATCCCGGC
>ERZ506938.1215-NODE-1215-length-9686-cov-3.408784_pt1 | contig 9686 bp, 7 predicted proteins | sample MGYA00513172_ERZ506938 | MGnify/ENA metagenome assembly ERZ506938
AATCAGGCGCACCCAGCCTTTCCAATATCAGCTTTTCTGTCAAAAGAGGCCAGACTGTTGGAATCATCGGAGGTACCGGAAGCGGTAAATCCACCCTGGTCAACCTGATTGCCCGTTTTTATGATGCGACCAGCGGAACTATACAGATAGACGGGCAAAATATCCAGAACTACAGCCAGCATGACCTTCGTGAAAAGATCGGTGTTGTTCCACAACGCGCTGTACTTTTTAAAGGATCCATCCGCGAAAACATGAAATGGGGACGTGAAAATGCGACAGATGAAGAAATCTGGGATGCACTCACGACCGCACAGGCTCGTGAAATTGTAGAAAACAAAGATGGACAGCTTGATTTCAAATTGGAACAGAATGGACGAAATCTTTCCGGCGGTCAGCGTCAGCGTCTTACTATCGCACGTGCCGTTGTAAAGAAACCGGAATTTCTGATTCTTGACGACAGTGCCAGTGCTCTGGATTTTGCAACAGATGCTGCACTTCGCAGATCTCTCCATCAGCTCAGTGGAAATGTTACCACCTTCCTGGTGTCCCAGCGTGCTGCAAGTATCCGTCAGGCAGATCTGATCCTTGTTCTGGATGACGGTGAGCTTGTTGGGAAAGGCATTCACGATGACCTTATCCGCACCTGCGATACGTACCGCGAAATCTATTTCTCCCAGTTCCCAGAAGAACGTGAAAAATACAATACATCAAATACAGCCGTATCCGTTAATGCTTCGGAGGTGACCTTATGAGCAAACAGAACAAACAGCAGACAAATACGACCAGCATGGAAACCCTCTGGAAAGTACTCCGCTTTATCGGAAAATACCGTTTTCTTCTGGTCCTGAGCATTATTCTGGCAGCTCTATCTGTCATCCTGCAGTTATATGTACCGGTACTTTTCGGTAATGCGATTGACCAGGTAGTTGCCAAACGTGAAGTTAATTTCCGTATGATGTGGTATTATCTCAGCCGGATTCTTGTGATGATCATCGTTTCCAGTGTTGCTACCTGGATCATGAATATCATTAACAACCGTATGACCTTCCGTACGGTACAGGATATCCGTGCAAAAGCGATCCGTCATATTCAGGTACTTCCGCTCTCCTATCTGGACAGCCACAGCACCGGTGATATCATAAGCCGCGTCATTGCTGATACCGATATTCTTTCGGATGGTCTTCTGCTTGGATTCACACAGCTTTTCTCAGGAATCGTTACGATCATCGGAACTCTGCTTTTCATGTTTTCTAAGAATATCTGGATTACTTTGATGGTCATTGTTCTGACTCCGCTCAGTTTCTTTGTTGCAAAATTTATTTCCTCACGTTCCTTCCATATGTTCCGGAAGCAGAGTGATGCACGTGGCCGTCAGACCGCACTTATCGAAGAAATGATTGGAAACCAGAAGATCGTACAGGCCTTCGGATACGAAGATAAATCATCTGGACGTTTTGCCCTGATCAATGAAGAATTAAAAGAATGCAGTCAGAAAGCGGTCTTTTACAGTAGCCTGACCAACCCGTCCACACGTTTTGTCAATAATGTCATTTATGCAGGTGTTGCCCTGGCCGGTGCTTTCATGATTCCTGGCGGCTCCCTAACTGTTGGTGGTCTGTCCGTACTTCTTGCTTATGCAAATCAGTACATGAAACCATTCAATGATATCAGTTCTGTCATCACAGAGCTTCAGAATGCACTTGCATGTGCGGCCAGAATCTTTGCTCTTCTGGAAGAAGAACCGGAAAGTGCTGATTCCAAGGACACCATCACTGATGTCAGAGGTGAAGTCAACATCGATAACGTTTGTTTCCGCTACGTTCCGGACAAAAAACTGATTGAAAATTTCAACCTGCATGCAGAACCAGGCAAGCGTATCGCAATCGTCGGACCAACTGGCTGTGGAAAAACAACCTTTATCAACCTGCTGATGCGATTCTATGATGTGACCAGCGGTACAATCTCGATTGATGGTCACCCGATCAATGAAATTTCCCGTCATTCTCTGCGTAGCAGCTTTGGCATGGTGCTTCAGGACACCTGGATCAAAAACGGCACTGTCCGCGAAAATCTCAACATCGGTAAGCCAGATGCAACCGATGAAGAAATTATCGAAGCGGCCAGACGTTCTCACAGCTGGGAATTTATCCGCCGTCTTCCAAATGGCCTGGACACACGCTTAAAAGAAGACAGTCTGAGCCAGGGTGAAAAACAGCTTCTTTGTATCACCCGTGTCATGCTCTGTCTGCCTCCAATGCTGATACTGGATGAAGCCACTTCCAGTATCGATACCCGAACTGAACTGATGGTTCAGGAAGCTTTTGACCGTCTTATGGAGGGACGTACAAGCTTTATCGTAGCGCATCGTCTTTCTACGATTCGAAATGCAGATGAGATTCTTGTCATGAAAGACGGAAGTATCGTCGAACAGGGATCGCATGATGAACTTATGGCAAAGGGCGGATTCTATCAAAATCTGTACAACAGTCAGTTTGTCAAAGTAGCTGAATAATATTCTCTCAAACATAAAAATCCGTCGAAACAGTTTTATGAATTTTCATACATTCTGTATCGACGGATTTTTTATTTACAAGTATCTTCTTTTCTGAAGATCAGTTCTGCTTCTGTGCAGCCAGATATTCCTCAGTCAGTGCTACTGCATCACGAATACAATCCGGACAACTGCGAAGTACTTTTCCTGTTTCCACACCTTTCAGTTCCCTGCAAAGATAAGAACCATTCTGTTCCTGGAACTTCTTTACATATTCTTTTACCTTTCTGTAGGTATCACCTTTTGTCAGTCTGCCTTTTTCCGGTTCTCCGACACTGTTTTCCAGTCCGATGATCATCATCATTCCTGAAAGTGCTCCACATACTTCCATCATTCCCATTCCAAGTCCGAAGCCTTCTGCGATCCGGAACATCTCTTCTTCCGCTACACCAAATTCCTGACAAAACGAACAGGCAACTGCCTGTGCACAGTTATATCCCTTATCATGAAATGCAATTGCCATATCTGCTTTTGTACTCATTTTCTTTCCTCCTGCATACTTTATACTTTCGTTTGTTTTTTATCATAACAGAAATATTACAATATATCTACATTTTTTATAACATCATACTGTTTATTATATTGAATAATATTTTTACAAATGATATAATTATTCTTGATTTTATAGTTAAAGGACGTATTCTTATGGGCATAACAAATGTGCTGTACAATCGATCGGAATTTCTTGAAAAAGCCCAGGAATTCCTTGATGCATGCGAATCATCTGGCTGGTGTATCATTTCCATCGACATCGAACGTTTTAAATTATTTAATAACTGGTACGGACAGGAAGCAGGGGATATTCTGCTTCAGAATATCAGTCAGTACCTGCTTCGTGTACAGCAGATGAAAGGATATCTGGCTGGCTATTTCGGTGGAGATCATTTCTTTATGTGTATTCCTGATGACGAGCAACTGATCAATCTGATCTACAAAACAATTCGCAGTTATATTGGCATCCACAGTCAGAACGAGGGGTTTCTTCCAATCATCGGTATCTACCCCATTACAGAGAAGCATCCGGATACAGCGACCATGTGTAACAATGCACAGCTCGCTGCTTCCGAGATCAAGGGAAATTTTAATAAACGGATCTGTTATTTCACAAATGAGATCATTGATCAGCTGGAAAAAGAACAACAGATGCTCCACGACGTAAAAGTCGGTCTGGAAAACAAAGAATTTACTTTCTATCTGCAGCCCAAATGCAACAGTATCACTGGTGCAATCGTCAGTATGGAAGCTCTCTCCCGCTGGATCAGTCCTTCCCGTGGTTTTGTTTCTCCAGGAGAATTTATTCCATTTCTCGAGAATAACGGTATGATCACTGCACTGGATACTTATATCTGGGATGCAGTCTGCCAGACTCTGGCCTATTGGAAAAAAGATCATCTTTATGTTGTTCCTATCTCCATCAATGTCTCTGTAGCTGACATTGAAACGATCAATGTTCCTGAATTTCTTCAGGATCTTATCATAAAATATGGACTGACACCCGAAATGCTCCTTGTGGAGATTACTGAGACTGCATTTTCCGAAAATAATATCATTGTAAGAAAAACGATTGATCAGCTTCATCAGTATGGTTTCTGTATTCTTATGGATGATTTTGGAAGTGGTTACTCTTCTCTTAATATGCTCAAGGATGCCAATGTCGATATTTTGAAACTTGATATGAAATTTATTGAAATGAATCCAGAAAACCGCCAGAAAGGTATTCAGATCATTAATTCTGTTGTTAACATGGCACACAAACTGGAGCTTCCTATTATTGCAGAAGGTGTGGAAACTCCGGAGCAGATTGAGATGCTTCATTCCATGAACTGTGTTTATGCGCAGGGATACTTTTTCTTCAAACCAATGCCAGTCGCAGATGCCGAGGATCTTCTCAGTAATGTTCCTCATGAACACTATAATCATGCCAACAAAGCTGTTTCAGATGATACTACTGTGACAGAACCAAAATCATCCGTAGAACTTCTTCATGAAACAACGGTTACACATTCCATTTTTAAGATCCTTGCGGAAAATTTCCTGCTTCTTGCAAGACTGAATCTCAGCAATGCAGAATACGAAATCCTCAAAAGAGATTATCGGCTTCATGGCAAGGAACTTGAACTGGAGCATAATTTTGAATTATACAATCGTCGTATTCTCAACGAAAACCTGATTCATCCCGACGACGTAGAATTATACCGTTCAAGAATCACACTCTCTTCACTGCAGGACATTTTCTTTGGTGGCCATAAACAGCTCACCTATCAGTTCCGCCGTTGTTTGGACAATGATTATATCTCTACGACTATGGAATTTCTCGCCGGCAACAAATGTGATGCACAGAATCCATGGATTGTTGTTATCATTCGCGAAAAAACAGTCTGAGACGACATTATCTGAAAACCTGTCCGATTTTTTGTGCATTTGTCTGTACAATTAGAATTGTATCTTGACAGTCCGCGGTAAAAAGTGCTATTTTAACCTTGAAATTTTAAAAATCATATGACGAGGTGCAAAGACATGCAGGAATTAAAACCTATTAAAGAAGGTAAAGTACGTGAGATCTATGATAACGGAGACAGTTTGATCATGGTAGCAACTGACCGTATCAGCTGTTTTGATGTTATCCTGAACAATGAAGTAACCAAAAAAGGAACTGTACTGACACAGATGTCCAAGTTCTGGTTTGATCTGACCGAGGACATTCTGCCTAACCACATGATTTCTGTTGATGTAAAAGACATGCCTGAATTTTTCCAGCAAGAGAAATATACCGGAAAATCTATGATGTGCCGCAAACTGAACATGCTTCCAATTGAATGTATCGTTCGTGGTTATATTACAGGCAGCGGATGGAAGAGCTATCAGGAAAATGGCACTGTCTGCGGAATCACTCTTCCTGAAGGCTTAAAAGAATCCGACAAGCTTCCTGAGCCTATTTACACCCCGTCAACCAAAGCCGAGATCGGTGACCACGATGAAAATATTTCTTTCGAGCAAAGTGTAAAACATCTCGAGAAATATTTCCCGGGCAGAGGTCAGGAACTCGCAGAAAAACTTCGTGACAATACGATTGCTCTCTATAAAAAATGTGCAGAATACGCACTGAGCAAAGGTATCATCATTGCTGACACCAAATTCGAGTTCGGTCTGGATGAAGACGGAAATATGGTAATCGGTGATGAAATGCTGACACCGGACAGCTCCCGTTTCTGGCCTGCAGACGGTTACGAACCAGGACATGGACAGCCGTCCTTCGACAAGCAGTTCGCCCGTGACTGGCTGAAAGCCAATCCGGATAATGACTGGACCCTTCCGGATGAAATCGTCGAGAAAACAATCGATAAATACTTACAGAGCTATGAGATGTTAACTGGAGAAAAATTAGCTTAATGCAAAAGAATTACATTTACCGTGGGGGCTTTTACTTAGTAGGATTACTGGTACTGGCCCTCGGTATCTCTCTGAATACGAAGACATATTCCTACAGCGGAAGTTCATCTTCTTCACCAAATTCTTGGAAGAATTTGCTTTCTTCCTCTCGTTTAGCCTCTTGAGCTTTGCGTTCAGCCTCCCAGTCACTCCGGCTTTTTCTCTCTATCTTTTTGGATCTCGGTTTGATCATTTCTAAGGTTTCAGGTTCAGGTTTCTTGTACTTCTCTATCAAGTCTTTCAGATTCTGTGCATCCCTAAAATAATTCTTTAAATCAACAACTAAACCTTTTATATAATACCATTCTATAAGCTGCGAAAAAAACTTTGCTGCGTCTGCAATCCAACTGATTTCTATATGTTTCTTCATCAGTTCTTCATGCGTCATAGCTTCATATTTTTCGCGCATTTCATCATAGCACATAGACTCCTCTTCATATTCCAATTGCGATTCAAGTTCACTTCTATCACTACGGTTTGCATTACAAGAATAAACAACAAATTTGTCCAAATAATCAAGCAGTGTATCTAGATTCTGTTCAGCATCCCTCAAAGCACTCTTTGCATGCTTCGCATCCTGACTTAATTTTATACATTCCTCTATCAGTTCATCACAAGTCTTATCTTCAAGTTCATGATACGGGTCATCCGGATCTCCCTCTAACACATGTGTTAGACCACGGTAACACCAGGAAGCTACAGCTTGGTTAAAGTGCCACATTATGCTATAAATATATGCCCCAACAGTATCCCCTGATCCTGAATAATGATTTTCTACTACCAGTCCATAATACTTAGAATCCTCTTCCGGTATATTCTCATTGTAAACCTCTGCCATATCTGCGCCTTCTACATCTAATATTTCTTCCCAGTCAATTCCCATAGTAAAGTTCTCCTTTTCTTACGTACTTCCTTGATTTGTTAAGCTTATTTTATCATACCATAATACTGGTCTGTAATCTATGTGGATTTAACCTGCCAAGCATTTCTTTTATGTGAAAATAGAATTCTCCTCAAAATAAAATAATCCCATAGCAGGTACTATCACGCGTGTACCTGCCAGGGATTATTTTATCTCAGTCGAGAAGACTCCCACCTCTTCAGGTGGTGAGTAATAGCAAATTTGTCTCAGTGGGAGTCCAATCTCCGACTGAGATAAACGCTCCGCGAGGATGCGCAGTGATTCTGATAGGAATATGTCAGCTTCTCTGACCAGAATCACGCGCCAAGTCTCACGGACGTTCGACTTGAATATAAAATGAAGACAGATGAGAAAGCTGAAATAAGAAAATTAAATCTGGGACAGGTACTTTTAAAAGAAGTCCCTGTCCTAAAATATTTAAGACAACAGGCAATTGCGAAAATGAAGGAGAAAATAAATATGGCAACAGATTTTGATAAAGTAATCAATCGAAAAGGAACACATTCTTTAAAATATGATTTTGCGACAGTAAGAGGAAAGAAAGCGGATATACTTCCACTTTGGGTGGCAGATATGGATTTTCAGGCACCAAAAGCAGTCAGAGAGCGCTTATTTGAGATTGTAGAGCATGGTATATTTGGGTATAGTGATACCCTGGAGGATTATTTCAGAGCAGTGAAATCCTGGTATAAGAGAAGATTTGACTGGGAAATCGAGAGTGACTGGATCATCAAGACACCAGGAATTGTATTTGCACTTGCAATGGCAGTAAAAGCCTACACAGAGCCAGGAGAAAGTGTTCTGATGCTGCAGCCGGTTTACTACCCGTTCAGAGAGGTCATTGAATACAATGGAAGAAAGCTGATTGGAAGTCCATTAAAATTAGAAGATGGGCACTACACCATTGACTTTGAGGATATGGAGAAGAAAATCCGGGAAAATGCTGTGAAATTATTACTTTTCTGCAGTCCGCACAACCCGGTAGGACGTGTGTGGAAAAGAGAAGAGTTGGAAAAAGTTGCAGCGCTCTGCTTGAAATATCACGTGACACTTGTCAGCGATGAGATCCACAGTGATATTGTATACAAAGGACATAAACATCAGATGATGGCATCTATTTCAGAAGAGATTGCAGATATTACTGTCACATGTACCGCGCCATCAAAAACATTTAATGTGGCAGGGCTTCAACTTTCCAACATTATCATTTCCAATCCAAAGCTGCGTGAGAAATTTAAACACGAAGTGATGCAAGCGGGCTACAGCCAGCCGAATCTGATGGGAATGGAAGCGTGTCAGGCTGCTTATGAAAACGGCGAAGAATGGTTGGAAGAGTTACTTGTATATCTTCAGGGAAATGTGGACTTCGTCCGGGATTATCTGAAACAGGAGATTCCGAAAATCAGGCTTATTGAGCCGGAAGGAACTTATCTGCTTTGGCTGGATTGCAGAGAACTGGGTTTATCAGTAGAAGAACTGGAACATCTGGTTGTTGATAAGGCAAATCTCTGGCTGGATCCGGGATTTATTTTTGGGGCAGTAGGAGAAGGATTTGAACGAATCAATATCGCATGCCCGCGTCAGACGTTAAGGCAGGCAATGGATCAGCTTAGAGATGCTTTGAATGCAGAGGCATTCTTGAACTAGGGATTTGTAAAGAATGGTAGATAAGACAGGAGGAAAATCGTGATGGCAGAAGAACTACAGACATACTTATTGGAACATTTTCAATGGCTGCACAGACATCCGGAACTTGCATTAAAGGAGTATGAGACAACCAACTATGTAAAAAATGTATTAAAACAGACAGAAGGTGTGGAGCTTTTGAATCTGGGACTTGATACAGGAGCGCTTGCAAAGATCGAGGGAAAAGAGCCAGGGGGTGTTGTTGCAATCAGAGCGGATATTGATGCGCTGCCGATCCTGGAAGAGAGTGGACTTTCTTATAGTTCAGAAAATGATGGTTGTATGCATGCTTGTGGACATGATTTCCACACGACAGCACTTCTTGGAGTGGCAAAACTTCTTGGAGGAGAGAGAGAGCATATAAAGGGTACCGTCATTTTATTGTTTCAACCTGCTGAAGAAGCAGAACATGGTGGTGAAAAAGTTGTAAATACCGGAATGTTTGAAAAATACAAGATTGAAAAAATCTTTGGACTTCACACAAAACAAAACATGCCAGTCGGAACGATTGCAATTGCACCAGGTCCATTTTCAGCGGCGGTAGACCGGTTCTTATATACGGTAAAAGGAATGGGATGCCACGGAAGCGCCCCGCAGACGGGTCTGGATCCGATCCCGGCAGCAGCAAGACTGGTAGGAAGTCTTCAGGAAATTGTAAGCCGAAGAATCAGTCCGACGGAGACGGCAGTTATCAGTGTGACTCGTTTTACATCAGGCACAAGCTGGAACATTATCCCAGAGACCGCCAGGCTAGAAGGAACCGTTCGCACATTTAATCCCAAAGTGCGTGAGCAGATTGTGGAATTGATGCAGGCACAGGCTGAAGGTCTGGAGCGGGAAGGTTATCAGGTGGAATTTACATGGATCCCGGGCTGTCCGGCAACGAACAATGATGCAAATCTGGCAGAACTTGTGCGAAAAGAAGCAATGGAAGAAGGATTCCATGTAACCTTGCAGCATCCGGAGATGGGAGGAGAAGATTTTTCCTGCTATCAGGAGTTGGTTCCAGGAGCATTTTTTCATGTGGGGACCGGGGGAAAATATCCGGCGCATAATTCTAAATTCACAGTAGATCCGGCAGCACTTTTGGGAGCTTCT
>ERZ506938.1228-NODE-1228-length-9589-cov-5.215439_pt1 | contig 9589 bp, 8 predicted proteins | sample MGYA00513172_ERZ506938 | MGnify/ENA metagenome assembly ERZ506938
TGCTCTTCCGATCTGCCAGCATGGCATAAAAGAATTGCGGCAGATAAGCGCCGAAATAGGTTTCCAGCTGGTCTACACCTTCCACCGCCACCTGTACGACTTCGGAGGTTTTCACCTGTTCGTTGTAGGAAGCGCCCAATCGCAGCAGCTTTTCATAGATTTTCTCCCGCAGGGTTTTCTTGACCGCTTTGGATGAAAGGTAGCTCATCCGGCTGGCCCCGGTGGTGCAAAGGAACCGGATGAGGAGCGCCAGCGCTACCACAGCCGCCGTCGTCCACAGGGAGGCGGGGCTGGTGCTTCCGTAGTAAAGCCCGGCAAACAGGTTTGTGATGCTGAACATCATAGAAATGTTCGCCGCCAGGGAACACCACTGCAAAACAACGTTCCCGGCGATGTATTTTTTGCTCTCAGCTACCGTGCCGATGAGCCGTTTATTGATCATCATGGTTTTGTCCGCCTTTTAATAATTTTTTCATCGCTGCCTTGACGCCGGAGCACAGCGCTGCGATGGCAGCGGCAAATGCAATAGACGCAAAGCCGTATCACAGGGACTGCATCGCCTCGTTATTCACGACTACTCATCTTCTTTCTTTTTGCCAGCCCCTTAATGGACTGTCCTCGTAGCTTTCCGGGCTGACCGCGTGCTCCATTAGGCTGGCGTCCGCCGCGGCTGTTTTTCCGTCTACGCCCAGTTCCTCCAGCAGCGTCTGAAAGGCTTGGTGCCGTTCGTAGGTGGCTTTTGCGATTTTCAATCCCGCTTCCGTCAGGCAGAAGGCGCGGTTTTCGTCCCGCATCAGGTAGCCCTCCTGCTCCAGTGCTTTGAGAGAGATGGAGACCGTCGGCTTGGACACCCCCAGCGCCTCCGCAATGTATGTGCCGTGAACTTCTGTCTTTTGGGACAGCAGGTAAATGGTTTTCAGGTAATCTTCCGCTGTGCGTCTGAGCTTCATCGAAGCCGCATCCTCCTTTCTTTCCGCTATACTGGAATCACGAACGGCTTGCCGTCTACGCTGCGGATATCCAACTCCACGTCGTATACCTCTTTTACCAGTTCGCTTGTGAGGATTTCTTCCGGCAGGCCGTGGGCGATCATCTTTCCGTCCTTCATAGCGACAATTTCATCGCTGTAATACAAAGACTGGTTGATATCGTGGAGCACCATAACAATGGTGATACCGTATTCTCGGTTTAACTGTCGGATGAGCTTTAAAATTTGCAGCTGGTAGCGGATATCCAGATAGGTGGTTGGTTCGTCAAGGAACAGCACCTTGGTATCCTGGGCCAGCGCCATAGCGATCCACACCCGCTGCTTCTGCCCGCCGGACAGTTCGGAAACCGGTTTATCTTTATGCTTGTAGGTATGGGTGATCTCCATGGCCCGGTGGATTTTTTCTTCATCCTCCTTCGGATCAGGGGACAGCCCCATGGTGTGATAGGGTGTTCTTCCGTAGCCCACCAGCTTTTCTACGCTCAAATCCACCGGCGCGGTGTTGTACTGGTGGACGATAGAGACTTCTTTTGCAAAGTCTTTGAGCCGCATCCCGACAATATCGCCGCCCCGCAGGAGGATTTCCCCCTCGTCCGGGCGGAGATTTTTCGTCATCAGGTTGAAAAGAGTACTCTTTCCGCAGCCGTTGGCGCCAATCAAAGTAGTGATTTTTCCCTCGTGCAGCTCCAGGTCGAGATGTTTCAGCACCTGCTGCTTGCCGTAGGCAAAGGAAAGGTTTTTGACAGTAAACACGTTATTGTCCATAGCTTTGCTTCGACCTCCTAAGCAGCAGGATAAAGAATGGGCCGCCTATCACCGACATGATGATGGCCGCGCTGATCTCATAGGGCGCCGCGATGGTACGCCCCAGGGTGTCCGCCAGCAGCAGGGTGAACGCTCCCAGCAGGATGGAATACGGTACCAGCACCTTATGATTGCTCCCCACCAGCAGTCTTGCAATATGGGGGACAATGAGCCCCAGGAAGCTGATGGGGCCGATGACGGCGGTGGAAATGCTCGCCAGCAGCACTGCAATCACCGAAATGACGATACGGCTTCTTGTGACGTTCACGCCCAGAGAACGGGCCGTTTTGTCCTCCAGCGCCAGCAGGTTGCATTGCCCCATCACAAAGACGGAAGCGATCAGACCGATGACCACATAGAGCAGAAGCGTCTGAAAATCATCCCAGGTCTTCATGGTGATGTTGGCGTTGACAATGCTGGCAACGCCGGAATAGTTGCTCCCCGTGCCGGAGTTGAAAGCGCTCATGAGCCCGGTAAACATGGCGTTGACCGCCACGCCCACGAGGATAATCCGCAGGGGTGAAAGCCCGCCCTTCCAGGAAAGGGAGTATACCAGCAGGAACGCCACCATACCGCCGAGAAACGCGAACAGAGGCGTGAAAAAGTAGAGAGTCGGCACAAAGGCGGTAATGAGCACCGCCGTCAGGCTGGCTCCCGAGCTGACGCCGATGATGCCGGGGTCGGCCAGCGGATTTTTCATCACGGCCTGCAAAAGCACACCGGATACGGCGGTTGCCGCGCCGCCGAAGATGGCGATAAGGATGCGGGGAAACCGCAGGTCGTAAATGGTCGCCACGTTTTCGTTGTATTCGATAAAGAGTCCTTTGAACAGTTCCAGGGGCATCACCTTCAGGCTGCCGGTATTAACGGCGACCAGGAACAGCGCCAGCAGCCCCAGGGCGGTGATGGCAAAGGAGAGGATTTTCTTTCGGCTGCTTACCATAAGCAAAATCTCCTTTTGGAAAAACGGCAGGGATTCTCCCGACAGGAAAAGCCCGGCCGTTTTGTGTTTTGTTTCAGGGTTATTCCTCGCCGTAGAGCATCGGCTGAAGTGATTTCAGCGCCTCCTTATAGCTGAAGTTGGCGCTCATGTTAAAGAGGCTGGAGTCCAAATCGTACACCCGTCCCTTCTGCACCGCCTTGAAGTGCTGCCAGATGTCGTTGGTGGAAAATTCCTCCGCAAACATTTTCCTGGCCTCATCCGGAAGGCCGTGGGCCGCCCGGAGGATCACGTCCGGCTCCTTGGTTTTCATATCTTCGGTGTTGGCGAACAGGAATTCCTGCCCGTCCCCGTCGCCGTAGACGTTGGTGCCGCCCGCAAGCTTCACAAGGCTGCCCACATAACTGTTGTCGGTTGCAATAATGTAGGAACCGGGCAGGCCCATAAGCACCAGCACCTTGGGGGATTCCTTACCGGCGTTTTTCTCTGCAAATTCCGTCATAAAGGAATCGAATTCCTCCAGCATGACAGCCGCTTCTTCCTCCCGGCCGAATTTTTCTCCCAGCCCTTCAATGGATGCGTACATTCCTTCTACGCTTTTCAGGTTCAGAAACAGAGAACTGACCCCGATGGAGGCGTATTTGGGCTGTAAATCGTTTTGCAGGGTTGCCGGCGACAGGATGTAGTCCGGGTCGAGGGATTTGATGATCTCCAGATCCGGGTTCATGGCCATACCCACGGTGGTAACCCCGTCGTACCGTTCCGGCAGGTCGCTGGTGGATTGACAGATCCCGACCAAATCTAAATCTAACCGGTTGCAGATCTGCACCACTGCCGGGGAGGTCGCCACCAGGCGAACCTCCCTGCTTTCATTTGTGCTGGTTGTTTCCTCCGGGTGCTGGTTGACGCAGCCGGTAACGCACAGCGCCATCACACCGGCTAAAACAAGGGATAGGATTTTTTTGAGTTTCATTGCCCGCACCTTCCCTTACTTTTTCAGAAAGGGGTTTTTACCCTTTCTGAAAAAGCAGAAATACCACACGCAGCCGCCCGCAATGGCTACGACGATAATGCCGCCGATGACCCACCAAACAACCGGATTGCCGGTGCTGCTGTCCTGCTCTGCTTCGGAAGACGTGCTGCTCACCTTGTTGCCAGAGGCGTCAAATTCTTCCAGGCCAAGGGCTTCGGAGGAACTGTCTTTGCTGGAAGAATCTTCGGAAGGCGCATCACTGCTGGATGGTTTCTCGCTGGTGGACGCTTCCGAAGAAGAAGGGATCGCAGAGTTTGGTGCCTGGCTGGAAGAGGGCGCCTGTTCCGATGGGGTCTGGCTGGAGAGAGTCTGCGTCTGCTGGGTGGCTGCTGCTGGCTGCTCCGGTTCTGGTTCAGGCTCCTGTGCGGGCTGTTCTACCTTTACGCTGGTAACAAAATCCCCGGAGCCGGACTGAAGGTTTCCAGCCGTGATGTAGAACACCACGTCCCTCCCCATGGGAATGACATACATATTGCAGCGGATAACGGCGTTTTCGCTTGGAACCTTTATCCGGAAGTCGGCGGTGTTATTGGAATAGTCCTCCTGCATCACCGTGGCGGAAACAGCGGAAAAGCTGCCGTTTCGGCTGCCGTCCACCTGAAACTGGGGAGACTGAATATTGTCCATGAGGTTTAAGCGGATAGTAACCCAGGTAGCCCCGCTGGAATCCACTTCCACCAAGGCGCTTTTATTCAAAGCGCTGTCTGTCATCGATTGACCCAGCACATAGGAGCCTTCGCCGCCGGAATCCTCAATGATCCCGGTAGTGGGATGCTTGTAATGGGACGCTGCGGTTGCGGTATAGATGCCGGGCGATGCCGCATAGGCCGGTATAGCGGAAATGCCCGCCATGAGGGCGAGCATTACCACCATACTGCACAGCGCCCGCTTGAGCTTTGTTGCAGTATTTGTCATATGTTTTACTCCTTCTTAGGACTCTTCGGATTTACGCTTTCTGGTGACCAGGGTGACGCCCATCATGCCAGCAGCGGCCAGAGCCAGCAGTGCGAACACCGTCACGTTGGAGCTGTCGCCGGTCTGCGGGATGTTGGTATTGCCGTTATTGCCGTTTGCCACATTCTGCGTATTCTGCGCATCAGTGATGGTACTGCCTTTTTCCACCAATGCATAAGTACTGAAGCTCTTGGTAATCACTTTGTAGAAACCGTTCTCGACAGTCCCTTTCACAAGGGTTTTCGTGCCGTCTTCGTTGATGCGGTATAGCACAACATTATCCTCATCATAGCCGGCCGGAATAGGATAGTATACAGTGACCGTCCCGTTTGGCTGCACTTCAACGCCATCCGCATTTTCAAAGTGGATTTCATAGAGCTTAAATTTTTTGCCCACGTCGCTGAGAGAGGCAACAGCAACGTCGTAATCCACGCCTTTGGTGATTCCCGAAATCACGATCTGCACGCCTTCGTCAAACACGCCCTTGTCGGCGCTGACCTTCACTCCAGTGACGGCGTCCGTGTAATCCACTGCCGGGGACTGCTCCACAGGCTTTTCCGGCTCAAAATTCGGGTCATCTTCGGTGGTTTCTTTCAGTGTGGACCAGTCGAGCTTTAAGAGCACATCCTGGTCACCGGCGCCTTCGGAAATATCCTCCATGACTGGCACGAATACATGGAGCGGCACATAGCCGTCTTCATCCGCCAAGGCGCCCGCTACCAGCGGGAACTTGATCTGGTCGGGGTACAGCTTGCCTTCATAGGAGCCGCCCGCCTGATTGAATTCGTCATACAGGTCGCTGCCGTCGGCGTTTTTCTGGGTAGAAAGGACAGTAGCAGGAATCAAAGCACCTTCGACAGTGCCGTACTGGCCGTAGGTGTAGCCATTGTCATAATAGGAGAGCTCAGCCAGGTAGCCGAATTTGTTGAGATAGGCCAGGCCGTGGAAATCCATTGTCAGATAATATTTACCGTCTTCCACCGTCAGTTTGATCGTGTGGTTGATAGCGTCGTTGCTCATAGATTTTTCCTGACGGTTGGTCTTGACCATCTCGCCGTAAATTGAGTACACGCCGTCTTCCAGGCTGTTTTTGTCCAGAGTCCCTTCTATAACCAGGCCGTTGATGGCATTCTGGAGATTTCCTTCCTGGCCGCTGATGTCATCTTGAGAAAGATTGGGGTTATCCAATGCCTCTTCCGCAGCGGCGATAGCTTTTTGCAGAGCGTCCCAGGATTCGTCTGTGTAGTTTCCTTGCTCGATTTCCTTAGCCTGGGCGACCAAAGCGGTCAGCTTAGAGGTATCAACCCGGGGCGTTAGGGTCTTCATAGCCTCTTCGAGGGCTTGAGCGGCAGCATTTACCTGGGAAGTTCCAGCATCCTCATCTGCTTGAACAGTCCTGGCGTTTTTCAAGCTCTCTTGAAAGGCTGCCCAGCTATTGGGGGTATAATCAGCTTCTACCTTGCGCTCTGCTTCGGTGATAAGAGCGTTGAGATTGGTCTTATCGCCAATTTCCTCCAAGCCGTCAATGGCATCGTTGAGCTTTTGAACCATCGCGGCCTGTTCTTCGTCGGTAAATTCCTTCTGTTCGAGTATTGGCTGGGCGCTGAATCCGGTTCCGTTCATAGTAATTTGCTGATAGGGCCAGATATTTTCCAGCTGTGTCGTTACTTCATCTATCGCCGCCTGGAGGTTGGCATAGGAATCGCTGGTATAAGCGGCGCTGGAGATTTGCTTTGCACGCCACAGGCGGTACTGCAAATTTTCTTCCGGATTTTCAATTTTCTCCATGCTGGTCCAATCCACCTGCATTCTGGCGTATTGATCGCCGCTGGTCGGACTGATGGAAAACATCACGGGAACAAAAACATGAACATATGCGGCATTGGTTACATCAAAATTCTCCGGTTTTTCGGGAATTGTCAGATTACCATCTGAATCAGCAGATGCTATCGGAGTGACATCCAACGCCAGAATATGCTGATAGGGCTGACCGGCAATATCAATCAATCTATCTTCATCATGGCCGTATCCCGCAGGGCGCGTCATGGTTACCGGATTGGAACCGTCATACACCGAAGCAGAATCCGGATTATTATAAGGATCGTATACAACCTCTCCTTTCTGGGTACGGTGTTCTGCAATTACATCAGCAGGCGTATAGGTGCAGTAGTCATCATCTGGATACCCGTATTTTGTAAGCACTTCAGCATCCACCGATTCCAACTCCATCATGAATCCATATTGTCCAATATATCCCATCGGCATAAATTCCAAAAGAGCCGTTGCTTGACCGTCTTCCACTACGACAAGAGACTGATATTCCGTGTCATCCGGGTTTTTCTGCAAAAAGGAACTGCTGCCTCGCAGCGCTGCATTACCCATAGATGCAGTTCCCGTGCTGTTGGCATTCATCAATTCAATGGAAGCCGTATAGACGCCATCCTCTACCGGCGCCTCCAGCCGCCTGACTTCGCGTGAACCTTCCGGGTAACTCTCTGCTTTTGCTTTCACGCTAAAAGCATTTGCTGTAAAAGCGCTTGCCGCCATCGCAATCACCATTAAAACAGACAAACTTCTCTTGAACCACGACTGCTTTGCCGTTGTCATTTTTTGATTACCTCCATTTCGTTTTCTTCCTGTAATGGGAGAGTGCATCTCGAGGTTAGAAGACACTAACCTCGAATGAAAAATTTTTGCCGTTTTCACAGCGCATGGTCTTTGCGAATCGTATGAACCCTCCTTTATTTCTGTTTCTGGTCAGGGGAACGAGCTGCTCGCTCACACACCCTGGTATATTGATTTTCACGGCGGACCGCCCGGTAAGTTAGCTATCGCTAACTTACCCCTGAAAAATACCCCTTCCGGGGCTTTTCCGGGGTGACCTCCGGTATCTAATTTGGCAAGGCGTTTTTGGCGCCCTGCCGTGCAAACACATTCACGTTTTTTCCCGATGAATTTCGCAGCTTCCCTAAAGCAGTTTCAGTATAACCAGTTGACTTTTCCTTGTCAATCGATTTTCTGTACCAAACCCGGTTCAAACAGCCCTTTTTCGTCCTAAAAAAGCCCCGGAACCCGCGTGACAAAAGAAAAACTGCACTTGTACCAAGCCTGGTTCAAAAAATTTTATTTTCCCCTTGACAGCCCCGTTTTAGTGAATGAACATGGTAAAAATCGCCGTGCTTTCCGGCATGTGCATATCTCCTACGCTGCACTGCATTTTCAGGCATACGCTACCGTGGAGCAGGGTGTCCCGGCCTTTCCCCATAGCGATGAAGCTCAGCGCCGTCACCGGAAAATACACATATCGCCCGTCGATCCCTCCATCCCGAAACTCGCCGTCGTACAGGTACTGCATTTTGTTGACCCGGCCCTCCATCTTTTTGCCGCTGGACATGGATTCGGCGGACACCGTTTTCACCGCCAGATAGATCAGTCCCTCGTGATCCTTCACGATTAGTTCGCAGGGGTTTTCAAAGCCACGGTTTGCCATGGAGAGGTTGTTGTGGTTCTTGATCTGTTCCCGGTAGATGATAAACGGGAAGTAATAGCTGCCGTCCTTGAGGTAGTTGCAGATATCCCCGCCGTGAAAGTCGCGGTGCCCGGCAAAAATCTCCTTGAGGCGCATTCGGCCCTCCTGCTCGGCAAGGCGCGCCATAAACTCATCGGAAAAGCCCGCCGACAGTGCCCTCAGGGCGTTCTCTTTAATCTGCGCGGGCGGGATATCCTGATACTGCATATACTGCTCCAGGATTTTCCGCTGGTGCAGCAGCTCCTGCGCGGTTCTTTTCCCCGCAGCGGTCAGCACCGATTTCCGTCCCTCCACACGCTCCATCAGCGCCAGCCCGTCTAAGCTGTCAAGGATATGCGTCAGGGAGGATTTCGGCTTATTCAAATATCGGGCGGCATCGGTCACCGTCCGCTTTTTCGGCTCCGCCTCCAGGAAATACAAGAGCAGCTGGATCTGGAGGCCGTTCAGATTTTCAGACATAAAAAAATCCCCTTTCCTAACTTGCGTTCAGCAAAATAACCCCCATTCGCTGTATCTCCAGCAAACCGGAATTTGTCTTGCATATACACGTTCAGGCTTTAGGGAATTTAGTTAGTTATTACTAACTAAAATTAATATATCATTCCTCTGACGATTTGTCAAGTGAAAAATTTTTCGTAATTGACAAATCGGAAAATATGGAGTATATTTAGGTTAGCGATCGCTAACCATTATTGTTTGAAAGGGAGCGCTTGTATGGCAGAGAAAATACCGGAACGCCAGCCGGACGGGGCGGAAAAAGGCGATTTGAAGCATATCGAACAGATGGCGGCAGACTTGGGGCTTGGCTGCTGCGGGAAACACGCCGGGCATCCATGCTGCGGCAAGCATCACCACCATACGCCCCATCAGGCATCTGCTGAAGAAACCGCAGATTAAAAGGACAGCCTGCGGAAACCACAGGCAGCCGGCTGCGGGCTATGAAAAACAGAAGGATATTGCAAGGAGGCTTTACTGTGAAACAGCATCGGTTTTGGGCATGGGGCGCTGTGATCTGCATGGTTATGGTACTCATAACAGGCTACAGGCACAAGTAAAGAAAAGAAAGGATGGATTCATATGCGTATTTATTCAAAACTGGCCTGCTTTATCGGCGGCGTGTTGTTCGGTTCCGTGGGGATCAAGCTGCTTTCCAGCAAGGATGCCAAAAAGGCGTATACCCATATAACTGCCGCAGGGCTGCGCATGAAAGATTCGGCGATGAAGACCGTCGCCACAGTGCAGGAAAACGCCGGGGATATCCTGGCCTCCGCCAAGGATATTAATGAAAAGCGGGCTGCAAAAGAAGCGGAGGAAAAAGCAGATCGGAAGAGCACACGTCTG
>ERZ506938.1255-NODE-1255-length-9392-cov-4.132377_pt1 | contig 9392 bp, 9 predicted proteins | sample MGYA00513172_ERZ506938 | MGnify/ENA metagenome assembly ERZ506938
TGGCCAGCACGGGCACGCCCACAGCGCCCAGCATGAATGCAGCCGCCACGCCGCGGCCGTCGCCGATGCCGCCCGCCGCGATGACCGGAATCGTCACTGCGCTCGTCACCTGCGGCACAAGCGCCATGGTGGTCGTTTCGCCGATATGGCCGCCGCTTTCGCCGCCCTCCGCAATGACCGCACAGGCGCCCACGCGCTGCATCAGGCGTGCCATGCTGACGGATGCCACGACCGGGATAACCTTAATGCCGGCCGCAAGCCAGTCTTTCATATATTTGGAGGGGTTACCCGCGCCGGTCGTTACGACCGCCACTTTTTCCTCCGCGACCACTTTTGCCACCTCGTCCGCGAACGGGCTCATCAGCATGATGTTCACACCAAAGGGCTTATCGGTCAGTTCTCTTGCAATTTTAATCTGCTCGCGCAGGTACTCTGCGTTTGCGTTCATAGCGGAAATAATGCCAAGGCCGCCCGCTTCGGAAACGGCGCCTGCTAATTTGCCGTCCGAGATCCAAGCCATGCCGCCCTGAAAGATCGGGTAGCGAATGCCAAGCATGTCACAAATCGGTGTTGAGATCATAATGTTTTCCCCTTTCCGGCTTTTGCCTGTTGAAAACGTTTCGGTTTTTCTTTATTTTTGACTGTATGTCGTGTTTTTACCAGCGGATGATCATGGCGCCTGCAGAAAGACCGCCGCCGAATGCCGCCAGAATGATAAGGTCGCCCTCGTGAATCTTGCCCGCGCGGTTCATCTCATCTAAGAGGATCGGCACACTCGCGGAAGACGTGTTGCCGTAGCGGTCGATGTTGATGCAGAACTTCTCCGGCGCAATGTCGGGGATTCTGCGTCGCGCTTCGTTGATAATGCGGTAATTTGCCTGATGCGGAATGACAAGCGCCACGTCTTCGCCCGCAACGCCCGCCGAAGCCATCAGATCCTTGATGTTGTCGGACATCGCCATAACGGCGAATTTGTACGTCTCGCGGCCGTTCATGTGTACGGACGTAATCTCGCTGATCTCGTTTTTGTACCACGGGGAACGGTCATAGCGCGTCGGAATTGTAATCACGTCGTCGCCGCCCTTTGTCATCAGGTGAGAGGCCACAAGGCCGTCGCCCTTGCCGAGCACCGCCGCGCCCGCGCCGTCGCCGAAAATGCAGCACGTACCGCGGTCTGTCCAGTCGATGATACCGCTCATGCGCTCTGCGCTGACGACAAGCACGCGGTTATACGCGCCGCGGGAAAGGAAGCCCGCCGCCGTTTCCAACGCAAAGAGGAAGCCGCTGCAGGCCGCCGCAAGGTCAAACGCCGGGCAGTGCGCGCCGATGCGGTTCTGCACCATGCATCCCGTGCCCGGAGAAAGCGTGTCGCCCGTGATGGTCGTTGCAATGATGAGGTCGAGCTCATCGGCAGAGATGCCCGCATTTTCCAGCGCGCGCTCGGCCGCCTTCACCGCCATATCTACATTCGTTTCCGTCTCGCTGATGTGGCGGGAGCGCACGCCGATGCGCTGTGTGATCCATTCATCGTTGGTGTCTACAAGCGCAGAGAGGTCGTCGTTCGTCACAACGTGTTCCGGCGCGTAGCTGCCTGTACCTAAAATTTTAAAGCTCATAGTTTTCTTTCCTTTCCGGCCGAAAAAATTTCGGCAGCGCCGTAAAGGCAATATAATAACCTTGTTAAAGTGAATATTTGTTAAAAGTCTTTGATTAAACTTTCTTCGAGAAAGTCAGGAGGGGAGAGTTTATCGTCCGGTGGACGATGAACTCCGGGGAACCCTATCAAGGGGTCTCCAATGATTTGCGCGGCAAATCATTGAAATAAACTTAAAGAAATCACAATTTCGTCTGAAAATAAGAATTGATGCGTGTCATGGTGCGCAGAAGCTCCTCGCGCTCCTCTTCCGAAAGATCCTCGCAGATCTCCGCAATGATGCGCCGGTGGCAGCGGCGGTGGAACGCCTCCACTTTTTTGCCCTCAGGCGTTAGCATTACCTGCACCGCGCGGCCGTCGCCGGGCAGGCGCTGCTTTTCGCAGTAGCCCTTCTGCACCAGCTTGTTCACCGCCACCGTAACGGAGGGCTTTGTCACCTTGAGCTGCTGGGCGATCTCGCTGACCGTCATGCCGGTTTTGCCTTTGGCAATGAGCTCGATCATGTGCATCTCGTTGATGGAGATGTTCAGCCGTTGTTTTTTCAGTTCGTTCTGCTCCAAGATCTGCACATTGCGATAGATCTCCACCAGAAGCTCGTTTGCTTTCGCAGAAAAGCCGGACATGCTGCACACTCCTTTCGCCCATTTGTGCCGTTTTTCGATAAATTTAGTTAAACAAACTAACGAACAACCGCTGATATTGTACTCGTTTCGCGGCAAAATGTCAAGTAAAACGCTTTCGCGCATTCTCTTTTTCCTTTGAAGTGCCCTCCTTTTCCCCGTAAAGTTATCTCGAAGCTGATACCGACTTGGGCTCTCTTGTAAGAATTCTGAAATAAATCTGTTCTTTTTCCGTAGTAATTTGCGCTTTAATTCTTTTATGGAATTAAAAACTGAAAGTTATCATGTAGAATAGTCCCGTATATAAAAGGGGGTTCGTATGCCCTTTTATGAAATCGAAATTTATTGCTGAAAGGAAGTTTTTCCGTTGAAGCTGTTTTCTAAAAACATGAAGCGCATCACTGCAGCCGTGCTTTCCGCCCTGCTGCTCTGTGCCGCACCGCTCAGCTACGCCGACGATACCGTAGCCGATATGGAAGCCAAGCAGACCGAGCTCGCCAACAAAAAGGCCGACCTCGAAAACAAAATCTCCTCTCTGGAGTCTCAGGAGGCCGATAAGACCGAATATCTTACCCTACTCTCCGAAAAGATTGATACCATCAAGGAGCAGATCGATACCGCAAACAGTGACATCACCGTGCTGAACACCAGCATTAAAAAGCTTGAAAAAGAGCTCAGCGATTCCGCAGATCAGATCTCCGATACCATGGAGCTTCTGAAAAAGCGTCTCGCCGTGCTGTACTCCGCCGGCTGCACCGTCGGCACACTGGAGATTCTCTTCAATTCCGAAAGCCTGCATGATTTCTCCATGCGCGCAGAGGCCGTCTCCACCATCACCCGCCACGATAAGCAGCTCATCGATACGGTTGCAGCGTACATGAACGAGACAAAGGCACAGCGCGAAGAGCTTGAAAAGGAAAAGACCGCGCTCGCCGATGCCAAAAAGCTGTATGAATCAAGCGAAGAGGAATTAAAGCAGCTCGAAAGCGACAACACCGCCCTGCTCGAGCAGATTCGCTCCGATAAGAGCAGTGCCGAGACCGAGCTTTCCCGCACCGAGGAAGAAGAATACGTGCTCGCAAACATGATGGCGGCAAAGATCGCCGAAATGCAGCAGCAGATGGCACAGGCAAAAGCCACGCCCACCCCGACCCCGGTACCGACCGTAGAGCCCACACCTACGCCGACCCCGGTGCCTGAAGAAGAAGTGGACGATAACGGCAACGTTATGCCTACCCCGACACCGACCCCGGTGCCGACCGTAAATCCGACCCCCACCCCGACCCCGGTGCCGCAGCCGTCTTATGACGATGACTATTCCGGTGAAAGCTTTGCATGGCCTGTTCCGGGCTGGACCGGCGTCAGCTGTGCATTCGGCAACGGCCACTACGGCATGGATATCCCCGCAAGCCGCGGCACGCAGATCGTGGCATCCCGCTCCGGTAGGGTCATGACCGCAAACGGCTCCGATGATTGGGGCTATTCCTGGGGCTACTACGTCTCCATTTACCACGACAGCACCTATTCCACCCTGTACGCACACATGAGCTCCGTCGCCGTCAGCGAGGGCCAGTGGGTCAACAAGGGCGATGTCATCGGCTATGTCGGCGATACCGGCTATTCCTTCGGTGACCACTGCCACTTTGAGGTCTACCAAAACGGCACCCGTGTAGACCCGTCCCAGTTCGTATAATTTTCATCAATAAATCAAGCGCCGAGCTTTCATGGAAGCCCGGCGCTTTTGTTTTCTCTATAATTTCTGCCATCACGCAGGGCAAAGAGCTCGGCGTATACCTGTATATCTACACCGGCGGCGAGCCGCTCGTGCGTATTCATCCACTATTCCGATTCCAACATTCGCGAAAAAACACTGCCCGAAGTCCTGCAGTCGCCGCTCTTCATGGCGTACCACGATGGCCAGCCGTTCAACGAGAACCACCTGCGTCCGTGCCCCATGCTGGAAAACCCGGAGCTGCTGCGCGAGATGATTTCGAAGGTCGGCGGTTTTCCTTTTTATAAACGTCCTAAGACACTTCACCGCCCAAAGGGCAGTTTCACAAATTCCCAAGGGATTTATCTTGTTGAAAAAAGGACTTTGCAAAACGCAAAGTCCTTTTTTCTGGCTGGGCTGGCGGGATTCGAACCCACGAGGTGACGGAGTCAAAGTCCGTTGCCTTACCGCTTGGCGACAGCCCAATATTCAATACCCCAAGAGTATAGCATATTTCAGGCCGTTAGTCAAACGTTTTAAGCAAAGAAAAGCCGCGCGCAAACAGGTTTTCCTTCTGCGCACGGCTCCATATCCTTCTTTGAAATTATTCCGCTTTCAGCGTGTAGCGCTTGTACGGGCGGTCTGCAATGCCGCCGGAGATTGCCATCGTAGATTCCGTCTCCAGCGTGAGCGCGTCACCCTCAAATGTGAAAATCATACGTCTGCCGCCTGCGGATTCCGCACAGCGAACTTCGAGCTCAAAGCGCTTGTCACTGCGCCAGCGACCCACAGCGCCGTAGGTACGGCCGCCGAGCGTAAAGCTCGTGAAGTGGCTCTGAAGGCCGATCTCCGCCGTAAATTCGCCGTTATCCTGCTCGAAAACGAGATTTGCTTTTTCGGGCGCAAATTCAAAGCGCAGCGTCTTTGTCACACCGCCCTGCGGGGCCACAATCCACACACCGCCGATGAAATCGACAAGCCCCGGAACTTCCTCCGTAAACGCGAATTTCTTACCCTCAATCTCTTTTTCGGACCACGGGTTGCGGGAAGACAGCATCGGCGTGATTTCCGCTCTTTCCAAACGCTTCTCCAAAACATGCGCCATGGGGCTTTCCGGCAGCGTCTCCTCGTCCGTGATGGCCGGCAGCAGCGCCTCCCACGCGCAGGTCAGCTGCTCCTGCTGATTGGAGGAAGAACTCTGCAAAATGAGCACGGTGTCTTTGTCCTCAAACACCACGCCGTACTGGCCGAACGCGCCGTCCGCGCGGAACACATGCTCCGGCACGCAGCGCCAGAACTGGAAGCCGTAGCCACAGCGCCAGTCGGGGTTATCCGCATTATTCGCCGGACTGATCGTCGAGACCTGATTTGCGCTCGCCATGTCGAACCATTCGGCGTTTAAAAGCTGCTTGCCCTCCCACTTGCCGTGCCGGGAAACAAACAAAATAAAGCGCGCCATGTCTTCGGTCTTCAGGCGGCTGCCCGCGCCGCCCATTTCAATGCCGTCCGGCAGGCGGAAGCACTCAATATTCTCCATGCCGAGCGGCTCAAAAAGACGCGGCGTAAGGTACTCGAACAGATTCTCACCCGTGCGGCGCTTCAGCGCGGCGCACAGCATGTTCGTGCCGGCGGTGTTGTACATAAAGCAAGCGCCGGGCTTATATTTAAACTCGTGCGAAAGGAAATTCTTAATCCAATCCGGCTCGTTCACGTCGAACGTATTGATCTCCGTCTCGTGGCCGCAGGACATCGTGAGCAGATCGCGCACCGTGCAGGCAAGCAGATTTTCGCTCGGATTTTCCGGCATCTTGTCCGGGAACAGCTCGCTCAATCGATCGTCAAGAGACAGCGCTCCCTCCTGGCACGCAAAGCCGATAGCCGTGGAGGTCAGCGCCTTTGTAAAGGAGAACATCATGTGCGGCGACGCCGGGTTATACGGCTTCCACCAGCCCTCTGCGCACACCTTGCCGTGGCGCAGCAGCATCATGCTGTGCAGCTCAAGCCCTCTGCTTTCTGCAAGATCGATAAATTTCAATATGCCTTCGGAATGAATACCCACGCTTTCCGGCGTGACTCTTTCCAATATCATAAATATAACCACCTTCCGTTTGATACTTTAATCATAGCACAGCCGCCCGCCCGTTTCCAGTAAAAAGAAAATTCCCCCCGTAAAATTCACTGTCAGAAATTTAGTGAACTTGTCACGTTCTGAAAGCCGTGCTATAATTTACCCGAAAAAGGCGGCTGCTCGGGCCGCGAAAGGAGAAAACTATGCTTTTAGATAAAGCGTCTTCAAAAGGCAAATTTGCGCTGAAAATTCTTGCCGTGTTTTTGATTTGTGCCGCGGATATGCTTTTCGCCGCATGGGTCATATACGCCGAAAAACAAAAAGGCACGCTGCTCTCCGTGCGGGCGGCTTCCTCGCACCTGCTGCAGCTCTTTGCGCAAAATCTGCTCACGTCCGCCGTGCCCGCTTTTCTTGTTTTTCTCGCCTCGTTTTCTGCAAAAAGCGCTTTGTGCAGGCGATGCAGCTGACCGTCCCCAAAGGCAAAACAAGAAAAATCGCTGTTTTGTTGCTGTTTCTCCTGCTTATCGTCACGGCCGCAGCGCTGATCGTAAAGCCGGATAAAATCACCGTGCTGTACAGCCTATTCTACTACACCGTTTTCATCGCGTTTTGTGAGGAATTCGTCGTGCGCGGCGTATGCGTGGGGCTTTTGCGGGACGAGCCCGCCGCCGTTCGCTACCTCGTGCCAAACATTCTCTTTGCCGCCATGCACGTGTTCGCCTATGCGGATTTCGGAGCGATCACCGCGTCTTACCTTGTGCGTTTTGTATGCTCACAAATGGCGGGGCTTGTCGCCATGGGCTGCCTTTTCCAATACCTCAAAGAAAAATCCGGCTCCCTGTGGATCCCCGTCCTCGTGCACGCCGTTTTAGATTACACAGCCGTGTTCGGCTTCTAAAAATTCCCCGCAGCTTCACGTCGGAAATTTCGCGAAGCTGCGGGGAAATTTTTACGAAAACACCTTTTCCGTGTTCTGCACGCGCAGGAACAGCGTTAGGATCATGCCGAGCATCATCAGGCCCGCCATGGCAAAATACAAGATGCGGATACTCGTGTTTTCCACCAGAATGCCGCCGAGGTTCTGCATTAAAATGGCACTCATCGCGTCCGTAGCGCTGATAACGCCCAGCGCCGTGGAAACGGAACGCACCTGCACAACGCCGCGCACGATCTTCAATAAGATCATCCCGAACAGCGTAGAACCGATAGCACGCAAAACCAGCATGGTCACAACCGCAACAAACGCGTTCGGCGCCGTGGCGTACAGCAAAAACTGCGCCACCATAATAGCAAACGCCAAAAGCATCAGCGTGCGCCCTGAAAAACGATCCATAAATTTGTACGAAAACAAAATGACAGGCAGCTCAACAATCGTACTGAAAAACAGCACTGTGCCCACCGCACCCGTCGGCATGCCGAGCTCCTGCAATAAAATGGGGCTGTATGTCATGTTGAGATTTGAGCAACCCGAAAAAATAAACCCGATGATGACGAACAAAATGTACATCGGCGCACAGAGAAATGAAAACTGCTTGCCCGCCGCAGCCTTTGCCGCTTCTGTATCCGTAAACGAAATGTCGTCCGTGCCGAGGAAACCCACAATGGCCAGCACCGCCGAAACGGAGACCGAAACAAAAATCAGCTGCGGGCTCGTAAATTCCATCATGGCGCAGGCCACCTGTACGGCCGCCGCATAACCGAATGTGCCCCAAATACGAATGGTGCCGTAGCGGTACTTCGTCGAGGTTGCCATGCGCTCGCTCACCGGCGAAAGCGATGAGATAAACCCCATGATGCAGCCGTTTAAAAGGAACAGCAGCATCGTTTCGCGCACCAGCGCAAACAGAATGCCGAACACCGCCACGCACGCCATCATCACCGTACAGATAAGCCGCGGCTTTCGCAACTTATCATTGATATATCCCACGATCGGGATCAGCACCACGCCGAACAAGCTCGAAGCCGACATAATGAAGGACATCTCCGCTTTCGATTTGCCGATGCCCGTCAGATACATAGACAGCACCGAGGTAAACACGCCCAAGCTCCAGTAAAAGAAGAAATAGGTCAGGGCATACGCCGGGTAACTGCCACGAAACGTTCGCTTGCTTTTTTCCATCTCAATCCAACCGCCTTCCCAAAATTTAGGGCGCACGCCGCACACAATGTGCAGCCCTTCCCCTCAAGGCTTATTTACGTCCATCATACCAAATCCCCCGTTGCGTTTCAAGCTTTTTGCGCACGGAAAAGCTTTTATTTTTGCAAAGCGGTAAAGAGGTCCCGGGCGAAAAAACGAAGCAGAATACGGTGCAGCCCTTTGAAAATAAGTGCAAAATAAGCAACCACGTTCCACCTTAACTGCGAGGCGATGTTCGGGAGCACTCCCGTTTTTTTCTTTTCCGACATGACAGAAGAAGCGTTTCATAAAAGTGTCAGAGAAATCTTTTTCGCCCCATGTTACTCAACTGTCGGTCGGTTGCTTGTGCGGGTGGACTATGGTATGCTAAAAAAAAGTCCTAAGGGGAGGAAAATTTATGAATTTATCAAAAATAGGACAGTTTATCAGCCGGCGCAGGATGGCCATGGGTCTTACTCAGGCTCAACTGGCCGAACGACTGAATGTAACCGATAAAGCGGTCTCTAAGTGGGAACGTGGCAAAAGCCTGCCCGACGTGACGCTTTTCAGCCGTGTGGCTGCGGAGCTGCGCGTCAGCGTTGTGGAGCTTCTCAGCGGCGAACTCATGAACGTGGTTCGCAGCAGCAATCTGGACGAGGCCGTCGATTGGGATGGAAAAGCAGCTCAGGCCACACCTCTCACCTTACACCGGGACGATCCTGCGGATTTACTGGTTTCGCCCTACTTGTTCGGCTGCAACCTGGAGCACACTCGCTCCTGTATCTATACCGGCCTATCCGCCCAGATGGTTCGCAATCGAAAGTTCGCCGGGAAGCCCACGGCTTGCGAGGGCTGTGCCATAGAATGGTTTCCCTTGGGGGAACGCGGCGTGTTTGCCTTGGATGAACCCTACACCCGCCACGGAGAAGGCTACCACATGAAGCGGACCCTCGAATGTAATTCCGTCGGTATCTTCAACCCCTACTGCGGGGAAGCTGTCGGCATGGGTCAGCATGGCATCACAATATCCCAAGGGCAACCGTATCTGTTCGGAATGGTGGTTAAAACCCAAGAATCGGTGAAGTTTACGGTTTCATTGACAGATCGGACCGGAAAGAACGTCTACTGCCGTGCCACATCTGTAGGTGGCGGCGACGATTGGACCCGTTTAGAGGTGGAGCTCACCCCGCAGGCCGCTGACTCTGATGCCGACCTGCGAATCT
>ERZ506938.1264-NODE-1264-length-9341-cov-4.353651_pt1 | contig 9341 bp, 5 predicted proteins | sample MGYA00513172_ERZ506938 | MGnify/ENA metagenome assembly ERZ506938
TCGTGCCCGGCACGCGCACCCATGCGACGACGGAGGCGGGAAGGGCGTCCCAGTCGATTCCGCCTCCCTCCTCTTGCTCGTCCTCGGCGGCGCCCTCCACCGCGGCGGGGACCTCGTGGACCTTGTACGGGTTCCTCTCGGGCTGCGGCAAGACGGCGAGCGCCGCCAGCGCCAGCAACGCCACGATGACGGCGAGGACCGTGGCGGCTTTCCCTTTGTTCATGTCCTCCCCCGTTCGCAGGGGAGGCCCCGGGCGGGCGCCCAGGGCCTCCGGTTCGGTATCGATGCGCTGCCGCTACTCTTCCGGCTTTTCGGCCGCCTCGCCCTTGCTCGCGGCCGCCTTGCGCTTGCGGTACGCGAGCGCTCCGCCCGCGCCCGCCGCAGCTGCCAGAGCGATGCCTGCGGCCACGGCGTAGCCGGTGCCGTCGGGGGCGTCGGCCCCGGTCTTGGCGTAGGGCTCCTCGGGCACCTCGGGCGTGTCGGGGTTGTCCACGACGACGCTCTGCTCGGCGGAGTCGATGTCCTCGTGGGCCGCAACGACGTTGCCGGCGGAGTCCAGGACCTTCTCGAAGACGACGAGCTCGTCTCCCTCGGCCAGGCCCTCGGTGTCGAACTCGAAGGTCACCTCGACGGTGCCGGAGGGCGCCTCGGGCTCGAAGGGCGTGCGCGCGGTCACCTCGTTGCCGTCCTTGTCGAGGAACGGCTCTCCGGTGCTCTTGTCCATGAGCGTGCCCACGGCGATGTAGGTCTCGCCGGGGACGAGGCCCTTGTAGGCCACCGTGTCGACGACCTTTGCCTTGCCGGCCTCGATGACCTGGTCGCCGTCGGCGGCGTCGGCCGCCTGGGTGCCCACCTCGACGGCGACGTGGACGGTCTGGCCCTCGTCGGAGAGGTCCGCGTGCGACGCCACCTCGGCGCCGTCCTTGCGCAGGCTCTCGAACACGACCAGGTCGCGGCCTCCGAGCAGGCTCGCGTCGAAGGCGATCTCGATGTCCTGGCTGCCGGTCGAGAGCGCGGGCTCGAACTGGGCCTTGGCCTCCACGGGCTTGCCCGAGGCGTCGGCCACGGGCTCGCCGGTCGCCTTGTCGACGAGGGTTGCCGAGAGCTCGTATTCCTCGCCGGCCTTCAGCCCCTCGTAGGCCACCGCGTCGACGACCTTGGCCTCGGCGTCGGCCGAGACGTCCTTGTCGCCGTCCGCCCCGTCCTTTGCCGTGGTGGAGATGCGCGGGCCCTCCTGGTCGTCGAGGCCCATCCACACGGCCTTCGCGGCCGTCGAGTCGCGATCGATCCAGAAGCTCCTCGTGATGAGCTCGAGGCCCTCGTTGGCATCGCAGCGCAGCTCGGTCATGGTGTAGGCGCCGTACGGCAGGGCCGCCAGCGAGTCGTCGACCGGCGCCGAGGAGCCGTCCTCGCCGAGCGAGAACCAGATGCCGGCCTTCGGGTCCATGTCGGCGGCCCCGATCGGGCCCTCATGGCCGAGCAGGGCGTCGTTGGCGTTGGTGTCCCTCGAGTGCCTGTTCCAGCTGCTCGCGGTCGACGCGTCGCCGTTGCGGTCCGTGACCAGCACGTGAGTCTCGCCGGTGGCCGCGTTCTCGATGGCGAACGGGACCATGAGGCCGGCGTTGTCGGACTCGCTCTTCTTGGAGAGCTCGAGGTCGTTGCGCACCACCTGGTCGCGGAACTCGAGCGCGGCGCCGTCCGCGGAGGCGCTCACGATCTCGCCGCCGGCGCGGACCTCGAAGGTGCGGGGCTCGCCGTCGGTCAGCAGGTAGCTCCCGTTCGTCGCCGTCTCCCGCACGTCGTAGGTTCCGTACGGCAGTGCGTCGGCCGCGGTCTGCGCGGTGTAGGCGCCGGCCTCGTCGTTCCATGCGGTGGTCAGCGTGGCCACGGCCTCGCCCGGCTCGCGCCACTCGCCGTCAACGAGGACCTTGTGCGCCGAGCGGTTCGTGACGGTGAACTCGATCCCGTCGAGGCCGGGGTGCTCGCCAGGCGCCTCCGCGTGGCCGCTGCCCGCGAGCGCCTCGGACGCCTGCAGCTCCTTGTCGGACTTGGTCACCTGCACGCCGCCGCGGAAGACCTCGTCGGTCACGGGGTCGCCCGTGAGGTCGCGCACCTCGTCGGCCTTCACGGTGAACGCGACGGGGGCGTCGCTGGCGTCGTAGCCCTCGGGCGCGCCGGACTCGACGATGCGGTAATTGCCCGCGGGAAGTGCGTCGGCGCCGGTCGCGGCGACGTGCGACCCGTCCTCGGGCGCGGTCTTGATCGTGGCGCATACCTCGCCGTCGGCGTAGTACTTGCCGCCGACCAGCACGTAGCGGCCGGTCTCGTTAACGACGGAGAAGCTCGCGCCGTCGAGCGAGGCGTCGCCCTGGGGCTCCGCGCCCGCCTCGGAGTCCGTTTTGGCGACCTTGACTCCGCCCGTGGACCAGCTGAAGCTCACGAGCGTCTGGGAGCCGCCGCCGGTCCTGACGCAGAACGCCTCGAACCCGGCGGAGACCCTGCCGGCGCCCGCCTTCATCTTGGCGAAGGTCCCGCCGATCAGCTCGGATTTCGCCCAGGAGGCGAACTCGGCGCTCGTGCCGTGCGTGGCAGCCGACTCGGACCCAGAGTAGGCGTAGGCGATGAGCACATGGCTCGCCGCGGCGTACTTCGCGTCGTCCCAGCCGCCGCCGTCGTACCAGCTGCCCGGGAACATCGACGCGTCGAAGCCGGGAGAGCCGAACGAGTACCAGATGGCCGCGGTCACGTCGCCGCTCGGCACTGGGCTCGTCGAGTAGGAGCCCGGCGCGGGCGTCGGGGACGAGGGCTCGGCGCAGTAGGCGATGTTGCCGTCGGCGCTCATCCACGTGGTGGCGAAGCCGCCGTATGGGATCTTGCCGCCGATGGACACGTCGACCGTGCTCGGCGCGGCGTAGGCGGGCGAGGCCGCCACGGAGGCGAGCAGCGCCCCCGCCGCCAGGATGAGCGCCATGACGCATCGGAGGAGCTTTTCCTGCAGGGTGCAGTCTTTCGCTGCGTTCATCTTTCCGCCTCCCTATCTCTCGACGCTTCGCTGTGCGCGGGGCGCCTCGTGCTCGGCGGCGCGGCTCGCCTGGCGGGCGTGCTCGGCGCGCTCCGCGAGGTAGCGCGAGCGCCCTGCGTCAACGGCCTCCTTGAGCTGCGCCGGCATGACCTTCACGGTGTCCTTGACCGCGCGGCCGCCCTCGTCGAGCTCGGGCCGGCCGTCCGGTCCCATCACCGTCTTCCTCAGCCACACCTCGCGGTTCGCGAGCAGCGGTATGTCCCGGAAGTCGGCCCCCTTGAAGCGGCTCTCGTTCACGAACATGGGGCTGAACTCGTAGCCTCCCACGTCCACGCCGTCGACGACGGTGCCCTTGGGAAGGGTCGCCGAGTTGAAGGCCCTGGCCTCGCCGGTCGCGCGGTCGGTGTACTCGATGCCCTCGCGCACGAAGCTCTTGTGCAGCGAGAGGTACACGTTCTTCCTCTCTTCCATGTCTTTCCTCCTTTTCGTTTTCAATCGGTCCTTGTCTTCATCCGCCGGGACGCGTGCCCCGGCGCGGTGCCCCTATCTCATGGCGACCGCCCCCTTCCTCGCTTTTCCGCTAGAAGCCGCTCACGATGTCGCGCGCCCAGGAGCCGCTCTTCACGAGGGCCAGGATGAGCAGCACGCACATGGCCAGGTACTGCAGCGCGTAGGTGAGCCCGTTTGCGACCGCGTCGGCCGGGGTGCCCGTCCCGGGGTTCGCCCCGGTGAGCCCGCCGAGCACGAGCGGGAACGATATGAGCAGCACGAGGATGATGACGCCGGCGATGCAGACCGCCCCGAAGCTCTTCAGGTAGCCAAGGCCTATCTGGCGCGTGGCGTCCATGCCGAGGAACGCCAGCGGGATCGGGGCGAACGCGGCCATGATGTAGAGCTGGAGCGCGCGGGCCCAGCAGACCACGAGGGCGACGACGTAGGCCGCCAGCACCACGACCCAGCTGATGAGGCTCACGACGAGCATGGCGATGAGCGACGGGATGTCGTCGTCGGTGGTGACGACGGACACCTCGGGCAGGTCGAGCGCGCCTCCGGCGCCGAAGAGCGCCTCGACTCGGTCGATGGCGAGCCCGCAGACCTCGTAGACCGACGCCATCAGGTCGAAGCTGTTCTGTATGAGGAACAGGAACACGGCGAAGAACACGAGGAGGAAAACGACCTCCTTGACGCCGGGAAGGCTCTGGCTGCCGTCCATGCGCTGGGAGATCTCGATGAGCTTCAGGGTGAAGACCAGGCCGAGCACCCCGCACCCGATCGGCAGGATGGCAACCTGCCATACGCCCCGGGCGACGTCGTGCATGGTCAGGTCGCTCGAGCTCGTGAGCATGTGCGCGAAGTCGGCCGAGAGGATCCCGTTCGCGCCGATCGACCCGAGCACGCCCGTTTGCGCCTTGAACATCCAGTTGCAGCAGTCGCGCAGGAGGCCGCACAGCCAATCGTTGACGTCCCCGGCTATGTCGGCGTATGCCGGCTGCGCGGGGACGAGCAGGAGCGCGCAGAGGGCGAACGCCGTCGCGGCGGAGACGGCGAAGACCCTTCGGCGTCGCGATTCAAGCGCCCGCACGGCTACATCGCCTCCAGCGAGCCGCCGCGCGAGACCACGGTGACCACCGTCGAGGCGGGGTCGTCGAGCGTGAAGGTCGTCGACGCGACGTTCCCGGCGTAGTCGAGCCACACCTCCTTGTCCCAGGAGGCACCCGTCGCCTGCGGGGATACCTCCGCCGCCTTCCTGGCGACGATGTCTTCGATGTCGGCCGAGTCTGCGCCCAGCGCCTCGGAGAGGCGGCCGTCGGTGCCGGTGACGGAGAACGCTCCGTCTTGCGCCTTCTGGGGCACGTAGGCCTGCGTCAGGAGGTCGCAGGCCAGGGTGCGGGCGTCCCCGTCGCCCGAGACCTGGATGAACGAGAGGCCTCCCGGCTTCTCCTTGGTTCCCTTGACGTCGATGGGCACGCTGAGCACGCCGCCGGCCTCGGAGGGCTCCTCGGCCGAGAAGAACCAGGCGCGCTCGGTGCCGCCCGCGCTCTCCACCATGGCGCCCTCGACGATCCGCAGCGTGGCTGTCGGGTCGTCGGCGCCCGTCCATGCGGTGTTCCAGAGCGCCTCGGCGCCCGAGGCGGCCTTCCCGGTTGCCGCGTCGGCGCCTGCAGCCGCGGGCTGCTCTTGCTCCTGGGGACTATCCTGCGCGCCTTCCTGCGGGGCGATTGCGCAGCGCGCCGCGCCCGCGCCGAGCGCCACGACGAGCGCGCTTGCCGCGACGGCGGCCATGACCCTTGACTTTCCCTGCATTGGTTTCTCCTATCTCGCGGTGAGCGCGCAGCTGAAGCTGCCGATGCCGCTCGCTATGCGGCACACGTCGCCCGTTCGCGGCTCGTGTATGTACCTGTCGTCGCCGATGTAGATGGCCACGTGGCCCGAGCGGTAGAGGATGTCGCCGGGCTTCGCCTCCGAGAGCGGTATGCGCCTGAGCTCCTCGTACTGGGAACCCGTGTAGTGGCTTATGCGGATGCCCGCCTGCGCGTAGCAGTACTGCGTGAGCCCGCTGCAGTCGAGCGCCTTGCCGGGGGTCGAGCCTCCCCACACGTAGGGCACGCCGAGCTGGCTGTACGCCGCCTCGACGATCGCGTTCCCGTTCGCGGCCGGGTCCTTCAGGTCCTCGACCGTCATGGAGTCAAACCTGTAGAGGCCCCATTGCGCCATGATCGACTTCAGGGACTCGACGTAGGACGAGTCGGTCGCCCAGCCGGCGTCCTTGAGCCCCTCGGCCATCCTGTCCGAGTCGTGCCTCTCGATCGCCTCCCGGATGAGGGCGTTGCCCGAGTAGCGCTCCGCCTGCAGGAAGACCCTGCTGCGGAAGCGGATGCACTCGGCGTCGCCGGTGAAGCGGATGAAGCTCGCCGTGATCTGGGTGTGCTCGCCGGGCACATATTCCTCGCTGGTGGCCCAGTTCGCCTTGCCGGCCACCTCGGGGCAGCCCGCGTAGCCCGACCACCACTTCATGCCGAAGAGGTTGTGGTCGCGCTCTGCGAGCTGGCTCATGCGGTCGCCCTGGCCGGACTCCTGGATGATCTGCGCGATGGTGCAGCCCGCCGGGTGCCCGTACTCCTCCTGGCACTCGAGCGCCGCCTCGACCATCTCGTAGGTGATGTAGGGCGGCAGCCCCTCGAGGCCCTGCTTGGAGGCCGCGTCGTCCCAGAAGCCGAACAGCGCGCTCACGATCTGGGAGACGGCGAGCACGGCGAGCAGGAACGCCATGATGGCGGCGAGCACCCCCGCGACCGGCACGGCGACCGACGACGCCGCGCCGACGACCGCTCCCTTGCCGCCCGCGGACGCCGCGGTCTTGGCGGCAGCCGCAGATGCCTGTCCCGCGGCGGCGCGCTGCGCCCCCGCCGCTGCCGCGCGGTTCGCGAGTGCCGTCTTGAGGCGCTTCGCGACGCCCTTCGGGACGGTCTTCTTTCCCGAGGCTGCGGATGCCTTCTTGGACGCCGTCCGCCGCGCGAGCACGGAGCGTGCCGTCCTTGCGGCGCCGCTCGCGCGCTCCACCCCGAAGAGCTCCTCGGAGTCGTCGGCTTCCGACACCGCGACGTCGAATACGGCGCGCTTGAGGTACGCCTTCGCCTGGGAAGGGCGCCCTGCCTGCGGCATGCGCTTCCCCTCGTCGGCGGGGGAGGGTTTAGAGCGCCCCGCCCTGCCCCGCTTGGGGGCGTCTTGCCTGGGGGCGAGCGCCTCGGCCGCGCGGTCGCCTGCGCCCTTGACGATTCCCGCCGAGACGGCGTCCTGCCTGTCCTTTTCGCCGAGCGCCTGCATGCGGGCGTGCCCCGTCGCCTCGACGCGTGCCGAGCCGTCGCTGTATGTCGCCGTGCTCTCAGGCATCGCCGTCCTCCCGGGCGCGCGCGAAGGCCTGGGCGCGCTTTATCTGCGCGATCTCCTCGGGCTTTGTGTTGAACAGGTCGTAGAGCGCTCCCTTCGGGAAATCGTCCTTGATCGGGACGCGCGCGCCTCCCGCGACGAGCAGTCCCTCGCCGGCCTTGATCGAGTCGTCGATGTAGCCCTCTTCCTGGGCCGAGAGGGCGAGCAGGTCGACCCAGCTCTTGCGGTCGAGGTGGCTTTGCTTGTGCAGGAGCACGAAGTCCGAGTTGAGCACCATGTTGCGGGCGTCCTCGTGCTCGAGCATGTAGGTGGAGTTCTGCGTGATGCCCGTGCAGATGAGGTTGAACTTGCGGCCCTCCGCCCAGAACTTCGAGAAGTAGCTGATGATCGCAGGGTGCCCGAAGAGGCTCTGCACTTCGTCTATGTAGAGCCATGTGGTCACGCCGCGCTCGAAGTTCGCGTACATGCGGTTGCGCACCGCCTCGAGCGCGGTGAGCATGCCGAAGACTCTCATGTTCTGCGAGAGGTCCTTGAAGTCGACGTTGGTGATGCGGTTCTCGAAGCCCACGTTGCTCTGGTGGTTGAAGAACGACAGGGCGCCCTTCACGTAGCGCTCGTAGCGCAGCGCGATGTCGCGAGCCTCGGGCTCCTCCTGCTCGAGGAGCAGCTCGTAGAAGTCGCCGAGCACGGGAAGCCTGCCCTTCTCCTCGCAGCGCAGGTACGCCAGCTCCACGCAGCGGCTGATGATGGACTTGTCCGCTTCGGGCAGTCCCTCGCGCCCCTCTGCCATGGTCGCGCTCGAGAGCGCCAGTATCGCGTCGATCTTGAAGGCGAGCTGCGCCTGGTTCGCCTTGTCGGCGACGTCCGAGAGGTCGAAGGGGTTCATGAACGTGTCGGTGTCCGGCGAGAAGCGTATACAGGTGCCGCCCGCGGGCTCCACCACCGGCGCGTACTCGCCTGCGGGGTCGAAGACTATCACCTCGTCGTCGGGGTACGCGAGTATCGTGTTCATGATCTCGCGTTTGACGCTGAAGCTCTTGCCCGACCCGGGTTTGCCGCAGACGAACCCCATGGGGCTCGCGAGCCGCTTGCGGTTCACGATGACGAGGTTGCCGGACTGCTTCGACTGCCCGTAGTATCCGCCGCCGGGCTGGTTGAGCTCCTGGGAGGCGAAGGGCATCTGTATGGCGATCTGTGCGGTGGTCATGTACCGCGACACCTCGACGTGGTTGAGCCCCAGGGGCAGGATGGAGTTCATGCCCTGGCGCTGGCGGTACGAAAGCGGCTCCACCTCTATGGAGCGCTGGCGGGCCGCCGCCATGATCTGGCGGGTCTGGTGGTCGAGGGCCTCTGCCGTGTCCGCGTAGGTGAACACGAGCCCCGTGTAGGTGAACAGGCGCTGGTTCTTGTTCTGGAGCTGGTCGAGGAGCTCTTCCGCCTCCTCCTTGGAGTGGGAGAGCTCAGGCGGGAGGATCGAGAAGTCGTAGCCCTTCTTCACCGCGCTCATCTGCTCGTCGATGACCTCCTTGTCCATCCAGGCGATGCGCTTCTTCACGTATGAGACGGCCTGCGCCTTTCCCATGGGATGGACGTGCAGCGTGACGTTCAGGGGCATGGGAAGGTCGACGATGTTGGCGATGCAGTCGTCCTCGAGGTCGCTGCCGAAGCCGCGGAAGACCAGCACGCGGCACCACGTACCGTCCGCGCGGTAGCAGTCGGGGCTGCCCCCGGGCTTGAAGTCGAGGACCTGCGGCGCGATGAGGTCCTTCGTGCGCAGCCCGCTCGACTGGGACAGTTTGTCCCACGAGAACGTGGACTCGGACCCCGGGCGCAGTTGGGACTGCACGAGCGAGAGCCTCTCGGCTCCGTCGAGCATGCGCGCCTCGCAGCGGATGCGCGCGAGCGTCTGCACGCAGTCGCCCCGTGCTCGGGCGAGCTTGGGAGCGGCGGCGTCCACGTCGTCTGCCCCCACGAGGAAGGTGAGGTAGCGGTGGCGGACGAGGTTCGAGACCCCCTCGCGCATCTTGTCGTTGAGGATGCGGTTATATTCCTCGACGTACTCGTCCACGCGCGGGTCGCTCTTCTCGAAGAAGCGCTTGCGCCCGATCTCGCTTTTGGGGATGGGCGTGTTCGTGATGGTGAGCTGCACCGAGGTCTCCGACCCGAAGTAGTCGTAGAGCTCGCTCATCGCCGCGAACACCGACTGCTGGCTCTCCTCCCGGGCGGACTGGTAGCTGATGTCCCCGAACTCGATGGTCTGGCTGAACAGGCCCTCCTCGACCTGCGCCGTCCCATCCTCGTACATCGCGTCGTAGCCGATCGCCGAGAGAACGTCTTTCGCCTCGGCGCGGGCGCGCCTCTTGCGGCGCGCCGCCTGCTCGAGGCGCTTCTCCTCCTCCTCGAGCTGGCCGTCCAGCCGGGCGGCGGGGGT
>ERZ506938.1268-NODE-1268-length-9316-cov-4.222654_pt1 | contig 9316 bp, 9 predicted proteins | sample MGYA00513172_ERZ506938 | MGnify/ENA metagenome assembly ERZ506938
GCACCGGGACAGATGGGAGTAAATGATCTGAATACAGTCCTTGGACTTCTTCACAATGCAATGTAACATATAATATATTTACTTCTTGAAAACACCGGTATTTTTATTTAATATAGAAATATCGGTGTTTTTATAACTGCAAAGCGTTGAACTGTTACAGTTACATTACCATCTATACTTATTTTAAGGGAGGTCCTTCATGAAAAAAATACTTCACTGGCTGGACGAGAATCTCGAAGAATTTATCCTGGTCATCTTCCTGATTGCCATGACACTGATCATGGGGATTCAGGTATTCTGCAGATATGTTCTTGGAATGTCCCTGTCCTGGTCCGAAGAACTTACCAGATATCTCTTCATCTGGTGTGGATTCTTGAGTGTAAGCTACTGCAGCAAAAAATGCCTTTCTATTAAGATCGAGCAATTTGTCGCAATTTTTCCACGCCGCGGAAAAGCAATCTTCAAAGTAGTGAATCACACCTTCGAGCTAATCTTTTTTATTTACATGATTCCGTTTGCTTATTCTTATATGATGTCTTCTGTTCACAGCGGACAGCTTTCACCGGCATGCGGCATTCCGATGTACTATGTACAGGCCGCACCTCTGGTTTCTTTTGTACTGGTCACATTCCGTGTCCTGCAGCGCTGGATCATTGAGTTCCGTGTTGCAAGAGGTGAAAATGTATTTGACCCGGCACATCCGGAACGCAATACCCCAGAATCCTTTATCCAGGCAAATGCAGAATCCCATAACGAATCTGCTCTGGAATCAGGAATCGATAACCGCATCAACACGATCAAAAATTCAAATGAGGAGGAACACTAAATGCCAGTTGTAGTTTTATTTATTATCTTTGTTGTCTTACTGGTCATCGCAGTTCCGGTATCCATCACCCTTGGAATCACATCTGTTCTTCCGTCTGTGTTTGATCCGTCCTTTACTGTTGGTGCCAAATATCTGATTCGTGCCATGTTTGGCGGTCTGGACTCCTTCCCGCTCCTGGCAGTTCCAATGTTTGTCCTTTCCGGTATCATCATGGCCAAGGGCGGTATTTCCAAAAAGCTGTTTGATGTTTTTGCCTATTTTCTTGGCAAATTCACTGCTGGTATGCCATGTGCCGTAATCGTCACCTGCCTTTTTTACGGTGCGATCTCCGGTTCTGCTCCGGCAACGGTTGCCGCAGTTGGAAGTATGACGATTCCAATCCTGTCCCATCTTGGTTATGATCTGACATTTTCTACCGCAATCGTTGCAGTAGCTGGTGGACTCGGTGTTATCATTCCGCCTAGTATTCCATTCATCATGTACGGCATGGCATCGGGTGCATCTGTCAGTGATCTGTTTCTTGCCGGAATTATCCCAGGACTCATGATCGGAGCCCTGCTCATGCTCTATGCGATCTATCACTGCAAACGCTACGGTGAAGACAAAGAAAAAATCCATGCAGAGGTACAGATGCTTCATGACAAAGGGCTTCTGAAAGTGCTCAAAGAAAGCTTCTTTGCTCTGTTAAGCCCGGTCATCATTCTCGGATGTATCTACACAGGTGTTGCTTCTCCGACAGAAGCTGCTGTTATCTCCGTATTTTATGCCCTGATCATCAGTCTGTTCGTATACAAGAGCATTAAGCTCCGTGATATCTGGCCGATCCTTGTAGAAGCGATCCGTACTTTTACACCGATCCTGTTCATCCTGGCAGCCTCTACTGCTTTCTCCAGAGTACTGACTCTGATGCAGGTACCGCAGACCGTCAGCGAATTTATCCTGAACAATTTCCACAGTCCGGTTGCAATCCTGCTGATCATTAATCTCTTCCTGCTGATCGTAGGAATGGTCATGGATACCACACCGGCAATCCTGATTCTGACACCGATCCTGCTTCCGATCGTGCAGGCTATCGGTATGAATCCAATCCAATTTGGTGTAATCATGGTTGTCAACCTTGCCATCGGATTTGTAACTCCACCAATCGGAGTCAATCTGTTCGTTGCAAGTTCACTGACAGATGTGCCGGTTATGCAGATTGCAAAAAAAGCCCTGCCAATGATCGCATTTTTCCTGGCAGCGCTACTCCTGATCACTTTCATACCGGCAATCTCTATCGGAATCTTATAGGAGGAAAGACATGAAAAAATTTACTACATGCAATACATCCGATAAGAAAAAGCGTCACATCCTCCGTATGCTCCCGGTGCTGACTGTGGCTGGTGCTTTGAGCATTGCCCTTACAGGATGTGGTACTTCTTCTGAAGATGAAGTACAGCGTTATTCCTGGCCACTGGCAACCGCCAGCCCGGAAGACACTGTTACACAGATCTTTGCAGAAAAGTTTGCCGAGGAAGTCGCAGATTTAAGCGATGGCAAAATGAAGATCCAGGTATACGCGAACTCCACACTCGGTGGTGACCGCGACCTGCTTGAAACCTGCTCAGATGGAGATATCCCATTTGTCGTACAGAATACTGCACCTCAGGTTTCTTTCATGAGTGATCTGGCAGTCTTTGATCTTCCATGTGTTTTTGATTCTCTTGACGACTGTCGTAAGAAGATCGATGACCCGGAATTCTACAGCCTGATCAGTGATGTTTACACCGACGGCGGCTATCATCTTCTCGGTATGGCAGACCAGGGCTTCCGTGTCATGAGCACAAATAAACCAGTCAATAACTTTGCAGACTTTAAAGGTCAGAAGATCCGTACTATGGAAAACAGTTATCATCTGGCATTCTGGAAGGCACTCGGCGCAAATCCGACTCCAATGAGTTTCAGTGAGGTTTATATCGGTCTTCAACAGCATACGATCGATGCGCAGGAAAATCCATATGAAGTTATCGTTTCCAACAACTTATATGAACAGCAGGATTATGTGGTCGAGACTAATCATCTGCCGCATCTGATCTCTCTGATCGTCAACGATGATTTCTTTAAGGATCTTCCGGAGAATGAACAGGATATCATGACAGAAGCCGCACAACTTGCAACAGAATACGCAAGAGAACAGTCCGATGCACGTATCGCAGATAAAATTGCAACCATCGAAGAAAGCGGTACACAGATCATTACCCTGTCCGATGAGACACGTAAAGAGATCCGAGAAGCATCACAAGGAGTGTATGAAGCGATTCGCAAAGTGATTCAACCTGAAATATATAATGCATATATGGATAAAGAATAATACCAGCGATGAGATGTAAAATTACGTATCCTATCTGTTTTATACAGGCTGTTGAAAAAATCCGGATATACTAAGAAAAGAAAATCCTACAAAAAACGCCCCACAAAATGACAAACTCGCTATCGCTCAAACAGTGTCATTTTGTGGGGCAAAGTAGTATTTTATTTCCTAAGTATATCTACGAATCTTTTCAAGGCCTGTACAACCCAGACAGGATACGTTTTTTATCCCTCATTCGTGGTAGTTATTCTTATGGGGAACCGGACAGCGGCTGCGCCGTTAGCCATAGACTGGAGGCGCAGGCACACTCCTCCCGTCTGATGATTCGTATGGCAGATAAAAAAACATATCCCTTCGTATTTATCAGATCTTATGTTTTCTATCTGAAAATGCTTCAAAATAAAAAGCGTCTCCTATCTGATCTTCAGGACTTGAAAAGATCTGTTTAAAGTACTTAGAGAATAAAAGATTACTTTGCTCCAAAAAATGGCACTGTCTGAGCAACGCGAGTTTGCCATTTTTCGGAGCGTTTTTTGTAAGCTTTTCTTCTCTTAGTACTTCCAGATCTTTGAACCTGCCTGAAAGAGCAGATAGGAGACGCAATTTATTTAATCTTTCCAGATTCATGAAAAATCTGCAGCCATCAGAAGGGATATGTAATTTATATTATGACTACGATATCATCATTCTATTTTACATTCAGGTACACATCTTCCCGTGTATGGAACCCTCCATCTATGACCACTTCATCCATATTCTCTTTCGTCACAGCCACCGGCGTGATCTTATAATACGGAATCTCATATTCTCCATCATTTGTCGTCTCGGTAACAGGATATTCACAGTCAGCTGACCCGATATCCTCCCCATTTCCAAGCATCACCGCCAGTGTCGCCGCCGTAGATGCCTCCTGCTCGATCGGCTTATACACCGTCATGGTCTGGGTTCCTTCTACAATACGCTGGCATGCAGCCAGTTCTGCATCCTGTGCGACAACAGCGACCTGTCCGGCAAGGCGGTTTTCGGACAAAACTTTAACTACCTGACTTGCCAGATCGTCATTACCACACATAACACCAACAATATCATCCGTCACTTCCAGCCCCTTGTTTACATGGATTTCCGCTATTTCTGCAAGCCAGTTATCACAATAACCGGAGTAAACGATATTAAGCTTACTATCCACCAGTGCATCTTTAAATCCCTTCTCAACTTCCTCAACATTTTTATCTGTCGGTGATCCATAAATCGCAAAGATATTTCCGCCATCCGGGCAGGCTTTTTTCAGGGCCTCACCCATCAGTGTTCCAACCATCTCATTGTCGATCGTAATATACAGATCCGCATTTACATTGGGAATGATACGGTCATAGCAGATTACACAGATTCCTTTGCTTTTTGCTTCTTTTACCACATCATATAATGCATCGCCATCAATTGGTATAATAATGATCACGTCCATTTTTTTCTGGATGAAATACTCAATCTGAGAAATCTGTTCCTCCACTTCTCCTCCGGCCACCTGCACATTTACTTCTGCCCCAAGACTCTGCGCTGTAGACACAAACATATCACGGTCACGCAGCCATCGTTCAATTACAAAAGAATCAAAGCTAAGTCCAATCTGCAGTTTATCCTCTTCTGTTGTATGTGCTGTTTCCGTCTCCATACTCTGCTTTCCACATCCTGTAAGCATCAGTGCAAGCACTATCCCGATTATAAGAAAAATGCCTGTTTTCTTTTTCATTTTCCATACCTCGTTTTATATTCACTTGGTGTCATATCTGTCTGTTTCTTAAAGATTCTGCTGAAATAATTCGGATCTGTATAACCACTCCGGATCCCGGCTTCTTTAATACTGATATCCGGCTGAGCCAAAAATTCCTTAGCTTTTTCTATCCGCACCTTCGTCACATATTCAATAAAGTTTTCTCCAGTCTCTTCTTTAAAGATCTTGCTGAAGTAATAAGGGCTGATATTTACAATGCCAGATACATCATCCAATGAGATGTCTTTATTATAATTCTCCTGGATATACAGCATCGCTTTTTTTGCAGCAGAATTGGACTGGTCTTCCTTCTGATCCCGGATTGCGCGGCAGGCATTCACCATCTTGTCCAGAAACCATTTTCGCAGTTCTTCATACCCTGTACATGCCATGGCTGCATCAAGATAATCGCGTCGATAGCTAAATCCATAATTGATCGCGCCTGCTTCAAATGCTTTTTTCTCACCCCAGATAATATATTCCAGGGTCTTCAGCCGGATGTTATTCATGTCGTCTGCATAATGTGCCACCATCCAGTCAAAAAACACATTTATCTCCTGGATACATTCTTTTTCTTTTCCCTCTTCCAGATAACGGAAAATATTTTTTTCCATCTCTACCGGAAATTCCTCATCATACACACCATTCTGGGAAAGATCTTCGATATGTATCACACGGCTCTTGCTTCCATTCAATGCACGCAGTGCCTCACGATAAGAGCGCTCCATCTCCTGCATTTCCCGTACTCTTCCGATTCCGACACGAAATTTCGCTTCGATACGATCTTCTAATCGGGTAATCAGGCTTCGTGCCTGTTCAACCAGATCGATTCTTTCTTCATATGGATTCTCAGACAGTGCGCACGGAACCACGATTGGAATACGATTGGACATGATCGATCCCACTGCACAGGAAAAAGAAGATTTTACGATATCTCTCAATTCCGCATAAAAGTCCTGTGCCTTAACATTCATTCCAACCGGGCTTACCAGCCTTCCATTCTCATAAGACTGTCCAAACTGAATGATCATAACATAGCCCTGTTTTTCCTCAATATCCAGAAGCTGTTGGTAATAGTCTGCCACCTGCATCTCCTGTTGGAAAAGAAGGCTTCCAACAAAACTGTTTTCTACGACCGGAATGACTGTTTCCAGTTTTTCCTGTATTCTCAGAAGGTTACTTCGCTGATTTCTTTTTGTATCAACTTTTGCTGTGGCCTCTTCCACTGCTGCAATGATCTTGGCCTTTGAGATTGGCTTTGTCAGATATCGCTCGACTCCCAGATCAATTGCTTCTTTTGCATAATCGAATTTGTCATAGGCCGATACAACATAAAACAGAGCTGTTGTATTAAATTTTCTTATTTCTCGCATAGCCTGTATTCCATTAATACCAGGCATATGAATATCCATAAATACGATATCCGGATGAAAAGTCTCCGCGATCTCTGTTACGGCTCTTCCTGTTTTGGCAGTTTCTACGATACATGAATCCCCAAATGTACTGGATATAACATTCTTAAAGGCTTCCAGCATGATTCCTTCATCATCTGCAACTAAAATTCGATACATTCTTCTGTCTCCCCTTTGTTATGCAATATTTCCACATTATTCTCATTCCAGTTCATCTTTATACACAGGAAGGATGATATGAACTCTGGTCCCTTTCCCTGGTCCGTCACTTTCAATCGTAAACAGATTTTCTTCTTTATAATACAGCTGTAGTCTGTCAATTACATTCCGAACAGCAATTCCCGTGGAAAAACGGTCTTCTTCATTCTGATCTGCGCGTCCGGCCATAACCCTGGCTATCATTTCTTCTGTCATTCCCGCACCATTGTCGCTTACTGTAACATCCAACATCTCACCATTTCGGTGAATTTCCATACGGATCCATCCCGTTTCCATACAGTCATGAATTCCATGCTGCACTGCATTTTCAACCAGTGGCTGCAGAATCATACTCGGAATTCGAATATTATCAATACCTTCATCCACTTCCTTAATATAGGTGATATCTCCGGCAAAACGGACATTCAGGATATAAATGTAGTTATCTACCGCCCCAATCTCCTCCCAGAGCATGGCGTCTTCTTCCATCTTACGTACATTATAGCGGAAAAAATCTGCCATCTTTTCAAGAAAAATTCCTGTATTATCCGCATCCCCCATCATGGCAAGCTGTGCACCTGCATTCAGACTGTTAAACAAAAAATGCGGATTGATCTGCGCCTGAAGGTATTTCAGCTGAGCCTCCTTCAGATGGGTTTCCATAAGAAGCTCCCGTTCCTTCATCTGTGCCTGACGTTCCATGCTTTCCTTAAGCTGCTCAATATTCTGCCGGATACTTTCCAGCATCTGGTTAAAACTTCGTGTTACAACACCAACCTCATCTTCAACAACTACCGGAAGCTGAGGTACATTTAAGTTACCCTTTGCAACTTCATGCGCTGTATTGGACAATGCTGTAAGTGGACGGATCATATTACGGACAAGAAGCGTTGTGACTGCAAGACCAAGTGCATATACAACCAGCATAACGAAAATACAGAGTTTATAGAGTACATTCATTGCTGAGAGCAGCAGCTGGTAATTTGCCGAGTTCGTTTTAAATCGTAAATTATTCAGCTTATAAATATAGACATTGATATATTCATAAAGCTCATTTTCATCTTCGTAGGAAGTTTTGTATTTTTCTACATTTCTTCCTCGTTTTGCCTGAACCGTCTCATTTGTCTGTTCCAGATAACTTTCTGACATTCTCCGGATATTTTTTTCCAGCATTTTCACTTCATTATCCAGATTTCGGTCATTCAGTTCTTCGATCAGATTCTTGTAATTCTGTTCATAACGATAATAATTTTCCAGAGCCTGTGTGCTCTTGGTATTTAAATATTCATAAACCGTACTCTCTACCTGCTCCAGCGATTCCGAGAGTTCATTCACAGCCGTATTACTGGAAAAGACTGCATCAATTCTTGTAACCGCTGTATGAATCTGCTTAAAGATAAACACATTGATTCCCAGCGCAAACACAAGAACCAGAAGCATAACTCCGCTCAGTCGGGTCTGTATAGAGTTTTTTACGGAAGATATCTCTTTTCCCTGTCTCATTTCTCATCCTCCGTCCTGTAATCCTTTGTATTCTCCTTTGTGATCACATGCTGGTTTACACTATAATAGTTATTACTATGTCCAAGTGACAGATACTCATCCAGTGCATTGACGCTGTATCGGCCAATCTCGTCCATATCCAGAGCAATCGCAGAAGAAATGATTTCCTTATCGATGGCATCCAGAATCACATCTGAATAGTAGAATCCGATTACTTTGACATTACCTACCTGGTTATAATCGATCAGTGCCTGATAAACACACTCTGTCACAACTTCGTCCATACATACCAGAACGTCAGGCAGATTTTCATCATTTACAAACATGTCACGTACAAATTCTTCTGTATCAAAATCAGCACTGCTGTCTACACAGTATTCCGTCAGGTCTACAGACTGGCCTGTTTTTTTCTGTGCCTCCAGTTCCTTTTTGACCTGCGAATAGACAAGATTCGTCTCCTGTGTCTTGGAACTGGATGTAGAAAGAAACATGACACTGGTAGTTCCCTGCGCTTTCAGCATGCCGCTGATCTGCTCTGTGTAAGCACTTCCCGTCTGATAACTGTTGAGCCCCACAAAACTGATCCTTCCGGTTGCCGTATCATCTGTCATGACCGTCACCACCGGAATCCCCCCTTTTAACGCTTCATTGATCAGATGCTGCTCTTCTTTACTTCCATCCGCTTCCAGAATGATTCCATCCACCTGGGAAGCAATTCCGATTTTCAGACAGTCTGCCTGAGAATATCCGTTCATCTGTTCAGGAGAAAGAAGTTCTACATACGCATCTTTCTCTTCCGCTTCCTTGGATGCACTCTCATAAACCGATTGCCACATACCAGTATCTTTATCATTGGAGATCATCAGATAATGTCTCTGATAGCTTGCCGCATGCTCTCCTTCTCCAAGCTCTACTCTGTCCAGACTTTTCTGAAAATAAATCCAGATACCGGAAAGAAAAAAGATGCAGCCTGCCAGGATACAAAAAACTGTCAGTGTATATTTCTTCATAGCTTTCATTCTTTCTGTTTATTTTTACCAGATATCAGTGTAACATATTCCACTCCATAGTGCAAAAGTGTTGTTGTCCATTTCATATCCAATTATAAAAAGGGCCATTGCGTCACACGCAATGACCCTCGTCATTCATTTTATTGATTTGTTATCTGCTTCTATCATCCATTCTTTCTGTTGGATAATACATCGAATACTACTGCGATCAGAAGTACGGCACCTTTTACTACATACTGCCAGGAATCA
>ERZ506938.1273-NODE-1273-length-9286-cov-3.716282_pt1 | contig 9286 bp, 9 predicted proteins | sample MGYA00513172_ERZ506938 | MGnify/ENA metagenome assembly ERZ506938
TTTATCGTAGATGTAAATTTATTAAATTTTCTCTTGACTTAAGTTATCAAATTTTTTTGGCTGAATACGCAATTTCTTGTGGCTTGTGCAGTAAATACGATTTAAAAACGCTTGCACGAATGATAAGAGAGAATATTGCTTTGATAAAAGACGATATTATAGATGATTTGATTCCGTTGATTTCTCATGAGCTGTTTTTGGAAATCAAAGAAGAAAGAATTAAACTTGTTCCGATTGTTTATCAGAATCGCGTTGACAAAGCTTCAGGAAAAGTTAGAAAAATCGGTTTATCAAGTGTAAAACAGTTGGTTTACGACTATATCGCAGTTAACGCAATTAAAGAGATGGTTGACGCAAAGTGTGGAATGTTCCAGTGTGCATCCAGGAAAGGAAAAGGGCAAATGTACGGTGTGCGAGCTATAAAGAAATGGCTCCGCACAGATCCGCACGGAACAAAGTATTGTGATAAGGATGATATAAAAAAATATTTTCCGTCAGTCAACCATGACAGACTGATTGCTTTGCTGAACCGTGATATCAAGAATCAAAAAGTGCTTTATGTTTTAAAAATGCTAATAGCTACATATGGAGATGTTGGAATTTGCATTGGATCTTATTTATCACAGCACTTGGCCAACTATTATCTCAGCTATGCTTATCACTATATCGAAGACAATTGTTTTTACACTAGACGAGGCAAAAGAATCAATTCTATTGATCACAAGCTTTTTTATATGGATGATATTATTCTTTTTTCTTCAAATAAGAAACAGCTTGCCATTGCAAAAGGAGTTTTGAAGGAATTTCTGACAACTTCTTTAGACCTACAGTGCAAGCTTGGCCAGTCTACTCTCAATAAGACAGAAAAAATCGATATGATGGGATATGTTATTCTAAAAAAACACACGATCATAAGAAAAAGAAATTGGAAGAGAATCAGAAGAGCTTACTCAAAAGCAAAAAAGTATGATGATATCTCTCTTCATGAGGCAAGGAGAATCTGTTCATTCCACGGTCAGATCAATACATCCAGCCACAGGAAAATCAGCCGAAAGTATAAAACAGCAGCAGTCGAAAGAAAAGCAAAGGAGAAAATAAGAAGATGCGATGCAATTTTACAAAAAAGCTCAAAAAAAGCTACGAATACTTTAGACTTCCAAACGGCGAAGCAGACGTGTTTGTATATGATTTAAAGTCAGAACAGGAAGAAAAGCAGACTTATGAAGTATCTACTGAAGAAACAGAAGCAATAGAACCATCTGTAAGCTATTCTTATGAATACAACAGCTTCAGAATCAGTGCGGACGATGTTACAGAAGAGGATGTAAAAGCAAATATTGAAAAATATTTAAAATTCAAACCTGGAACAGCACCAACACTTGAAGAATTGGCCGAAAGAGTAGACATTATGGAAAACGCTGTGCTTGACTTGGCGCTACAGACAGAAGGAGGAGCAGAAAATGGATAAATTCTACGCGATGATGATTTATCTTGGAAAAATCACGCTTGATGATGTTCCAAATGCAAGAAAAGAAAAAGTGAAAGCTGCATATAAAAAACTTTACGGTGAAGATCTTTAATTTTTTAAGGGAGAGGACCAGACACTGGTTCTCTCCCTATTTTTTTGTCTTTTTTAAAAAAATTTTGAAAAAATGTTCCCAAATTTGTTCCCAAGTTTTTCTAAAATGGCTTATTTATGCCAAAAAATCAAATAAAAAAAGTGCCCGAGGCCGGACTCGAACCGGCACGGTGTCGCCACCGGGGGATTTTGAGTCCCCTACGTCTACCAATTCCATCACTCGGGCATTTGAAACTGCTTATTTATAATACATGAATCTGATTCAAAATGCAATTGAAACATTGCATTCATTTTGTGTTTTCTCTAAAATATTTAAGAAAATGGAGAAAAATATGACACCAGAAGAACTATTAGAAATACTACATCGTGCAAATATGTTGAAAATCAATACACGTCATAATTGGACAATTGGTGAAAGAAAAGAATCTGTTGCGGATCATTCCTGGAGAATTGCTTTAATGGCAATGTTAATTTCAAAAGAAGATGAATTTAAAAATGTGGATATGAATAAAGTGATTCGCATGTGTCTGATTCATGATTTAGGAGAAGCTTTTACAGGTGATATTCCTGTATTTGATAAAAACAAAGAAGATGAAAATAAGGAAGATGAAATCTTCTTTTCCTGGGTGAATTCCTTTCCTGCAGCACAAAAAGAAGAATGGAATGCGTTGTTAAAAGAAATGAATGCTTTAGAAACACTGGAAGCAAAAACATACAAAGCTTTAGATAAGCTGGAAGCTTTGATTGCACATGATGAAGCTGATATTTCTACATGGCTTCCTGTAGAATATGATCTGCAGTTAACATATGGGAAAGAAAATGTTGTATTTTCTCCATACTTATCTGCATTAAAACAAAGAATCGATGAAGATACAAAAAACAAAATCAAAGATGCTGAAAAGTGAGCATCTTTTTTATATGTATTTGTATTTAGATGTAAAATATTTGTTAAAAGAAGGGGAAATATATGCGTGAGAGTAAAGGATTAATGACATCAGGAAATATCTATAAAAAGATAGCTTTGTTTGCGATTCCATTATTGTTAGGTAATTTCTTTCAGCTGATGTATAACACAATCGATTCTATTGTTGTCGGCAACTATGTTGGAAAGGAAGCTTTGGCTGCAGTTGGCGCAAGTACACCAATTATTAACCTTCTGATTGCTTTTTTCCAAGGTCTTGCAACGGGTGCTGGTGTTGTTGTATCTAGGTATTATGGTGCTAGAAAACAGGAGGATGAATCGAAAGCAATTCACTCTTTTCTTTTGTTTTCCATTTTGTTTGGCGTTGCTTTAAGTATCGTTGGATATTTTGTTTCTCCAATCATTCTAAGAATGATGAATACACCATCGGATTATTACAATGATGCGGATGGATATCTTGCAATCTATTTCTTAGGCGCAACGTTTTTAATTGTCTATAATGCAGGAACTGGTATTTTACAGGCAGTTGGTGATTCTAAAAACCCTTTATATTTCTTGATTGCGACGTCTATTTTGAATATCTTTTTAGATCTGTTATTTGTAAAAGGATTTGGTATGGGTGTTGATGGTGCTGCGTGGGCAACAATCATCAGTGAATGTATTTCTATGTTATTAGTCATCAATTTATTGATGCGTACGAAGAATGAATACAAAGTTACATTGAAAAATCTAAAGATTGATTTTTCTGTCTTGAAGCAAATCGTTGTAATAGGTGTACCTGCAGGATTACAGGGAATGATCGTATCTGTATCCAATGTCATTGTTATGGCATATATCAATCAATTTGGAGCAAGTGGTGTCGCTGGATTCTCCTGTTCAAATAAAATTGATAACTTTATGGGATTGCCAGTCAATAGTTTGATGCTTGCGATTACAACTTTCGTTGGACAAAACTTAGGCGCTAGACAATATGAACGTGTAAAGCAAGGTGTTAGAGCAGCACTTGTTATGTCTATCAGTATTGTCGTAACACTGGGCATCTTTGTATTCTTGTTCTCTGATTCTCTGATGCGCATTTTTACAAGTGATATGGATGTTATTGAAGATGGAACAATCATTTTAAGAATCATGTGTCCTTGTTATATCTTCTTATGTTTCCATCAAGTATATTCAGGAGCGCTGAGAGCTTCTGGAAGAAGTTCTGTACCTATGATTACTTCCATCATCGCATTTGTATTGATGAGACAAATCTTTCTGGCAGTTGCAATTCCTTTATATCATCATATTTCTATTATTGGTATCGGCTATAGCTTTACTTGGGCAATGGCAGCTCTTATGACGGGAATTTACTATTTCACATCGAACTGGCTACAGAAATCAATGCATGAATAAAAAAATGAACATCTAAGTTACTGATTAAGGTGATTTAGATGTTTTTTTATACACATTCATCAATTCTATAGAAAATAGTTACATTTTTAATGAAAAAAGATAGTTTTATCTTTCAGATAACTATGAAAATCAATGGACGAAAGCATAATATTTCATTAAAATAGTTCAAAACGGAGGGAATATTATGAAAAATGGTCGAATCTTTAATTTCTCTGCAGGTCCAAGCATGCTTCCTGATGAAGTATTAGAAAGAGCTGGGAAAGAAATTCTGAACTATGAACATTCAGGAATGTCTGTTATGGAAATGAGTCATCGATCTAAAATGTTTCAACAGATCTTTGATCATACGAAATCACAATTCAAGAAATTGATGCATGTTCCAGATACACATGAAGTGTTATTTCTGCAAGGTGGTGCATCTACACAATTCTCCATGGTTCCTTTAAATCTGATTGGAAATACGGGAAAAGCAGATTATGCCTTGACTGGTAATTTCTCTACAATTGCGTATAAAGAAGCAAAGAAATATGGGGAAGCTAGATGTGCATATGATGGAAGCAGTCTTCAATTCTCACATATTCCTTCTCAAGATGAATTATGTCTGCATTCTGATGCATCCTATTTCCATTACTGTGCGAATAATACAATTTATGGTACAGAATGGAATTATATTCCTGAAACAAATGGTGTTGTTCTTGTCAGTGACATGTCTTCAGATATCACAAGCCGTGTTGTGGATATTTCAAAGTATGGTCTGATTTATGCAGGCGCACAGAAAAACATGGCTCCTGCTGGTGTAACGATTGTCATCATTCAAAAGGATCTCGTCATGAAGCCATTAGACTGTACGCCATTGATGCTGGATTATCAGACAATGATCCAGAAAGATTCTATGTATAATACACCTCCTTGCTGGTGTATTTATGTGCTTGGCTTGACAATGGACTGGCTGGAAAATAAAGGTGGCGTAGAAGCAATGGAACAGATCAAGCATCAAAAAGCACAATATCTTTATGATGTATTAGATCATTCTAAGTTGTATATTGCTCATGCGGATAAACAATCACGTTCTGATATGAATGTTACGTTTACAACAGGAAATGAGGATTTAGACAAAAAGTTTGTATTAGAAGCAAAAGATGCTGGTCTTGAAAATCTAAAAGGACATCGTTTAACAAATGGCATGCGCGCAAGCATCTATAATGCAATGCCAGTGGAAGGTGTGCAGAAACTGAGAGAATTTATGATACAGTTTGAAAAGGAGAATTTAACATGTACAAAGTAAAAACATTAAATAATATTTCCCCAAGCGCAAAAGAAGTTTTAAATGAAAATGAGTATGAAATGTCTGATACAGTTGCTGATCCAGATGCGTTGTTTGTAAGAGCGTCTGATCTGCATGATTATCCTTGGACAGATAACATCAAATGTATTGGCAGAGCTGGTATTGGCGTGAATACAATTCCATTAGAAGAATGTGCCAGCAAAGGAATTGTTGTATTTAATACACCTGGTGGAAATGCTAATGCGGTGAAAGAACAATTCTTATTTGGTATTACTGCAGCGAGCAGAAACCTGATTGGAGCAATCAACTGGGTCAATAGCTACCAAGGAGAACATGGACCAATTGAAGCATACATGGAAAAAATCAAGAAGCAGTTTGTTGGACCAGAATTCTATGGAAAAACATTAGGTGTCGTTGGGACTGGCAATGTTGGTTCTTTGGTCGCAAATGTTGCTTTGGATCTAGGTATGAAAGTCTATGCGTATGATCCGTATCTATCTGTAGATGCAGCGTGGAAAGTATCTAGAAGAGTATTCCGTGTTTCTTCTTTAAATGATTTATTCAAACATGTAGATTATTTGACACTGCATACGCCTTTAACAGATAAAACACGTGGCATGATTGGAAAAGAACAGATTGCTATGATGAAAGATGGTGTAAGAATCATTAACTATGCACGTGGTGAAGTTGTTGATGAAGATGCGATGATTGAAGCATTGAACAGTGGCAAGGTGGCAAGATTTGTTGCGGATTTCCCAACAGAAAAAATGTGCAAGGCACCAAATGCAGTATTGACACCGCATTTAGGTGGTACAACTTACGAAGCAGAAAGCAATTGTGCACGTATGGCCGCAGAAGAAATTGATGATTATTTGAAGAATGGCAATATCAAGAATTCTGTGAACCTTCCAAATGTAACGCTGGAAAGAAGCGGAATGAATCGTATCTGTCTGATTCATAAGAATATCCCTGGCATGTTGACAAATATCATGCCTGTCTTTTCTAAAGATGGGATCAATATTGAAAATATGACAAATAAATCAAGAGGTGAATTTGCGTATTCTGTATTTGATGTAAATAGTGAAGTGAATGAAAAGGCAGTCGAAGAATTAAAGAATTTAGATGGCATGATTCGCGTGAGAGTGCTCTAAGTATACAAAAACATTGTTTTGTAAAAAAATGACGTTTTTTCATTTTTGTATATTTTTTTTCTTTCTTATAAGAAATAAAATGCAGATATATTAGTTGAGGAGAGAGTATATGGGTATTTTAGAAAATGCAAAACACAGCGCTGAAAGAGCAGCAGTATCTGCTATGGCTGATCGTTTATTGAGGAAATTAAATGATGCAAATGATTATAGTGAAAGAACAGAAATTTATCTTGAAATCGTTGACCTTGCTGAAAAGTTCTATCCAGAAGCTAAGGATAAGATTGCTTCTGTCAGAGAATATGTATCTGATCCAAATCATAGATGGATGCGTATGATCAATCATATTATTGATGATGCTGATCCACACTATGCAAAGATGATGTTATTAAATCTAGGATATGAATCTTTCTTCAGAGGAACAAAGACAATTCGTGAAAATAGAAAGAAGTATAACTGTAATATTCCTTGGTTGATCTTATTTGATCCAACAATGGCATGTAATATGCATTGTGTTGGATGCTGGTCTGGAACATATGGAAGAAAATCTTCCTTAACATATGAACAGATGGATAAGATCGTTACAGAAGGCAAGGAATTAGGTGCACATCTATACATGCTGACTGGTGGTGAACCAATGGTAAGAAAACAGGATGTTTTGAAACTTTGTGAAAAACATAATGACTGTTTCTTTGTTGCTTATTCGAATTCCACATTGATTGATGAAGAATTATGTCAGAAAATCCAGAAACTTGGCAACCTTTCATTCATGCTTTCAATTGAAGGTACACCAGATACAAATGATATGAGACGTGGTGCAGGTCATTACAATGCTGTTATGAATGCTATGGATCTATTAAAGAAGTATGGAATTGTATTTGGTACATCTATCTGTTATACAAAGGCAAATGTGGAAGCAGTTACTTCTGATGAATTCTTCCGTATGTTAAGTGAAAAGGGTGCACATTATGGCTTCTACTTCCACTTTATGCCAGTTGGAAACAATGCTGTACCTGAATTGATGCCAACAGTAGAACAGAGAAAATATATGATCAACCGTATTCGTGAAATCCGTACAGAAGACAGTAATATTGAATTCTTCCCAATGGATTTCCAGAATGATGGTGAATTTGTAGGTGGCTGTATTGCGGGTGGTAGAAACTACTTCCATATCAATTCAAATGGTGATGCAGAACCATGCGTATTTATTCACTTCTCTAACTGTAATATTAAAGACCACTCTATTCTGGAAATGCTGCAATCTCCATTATTTATGGCATATCATGAAGGACAGCCATTTAATCGTAATCACTTAAGACCATGTCCAATGCTTGAAAATCCTGATCTGCTGGTAGAAATGGTTCACAAGACAGGCGCATACCAGACAAACGAAGAGTCTCCAGAAGAAGTTGAACATCTTTGTGGAAAGGCGAAGGATTATGCTGAAAAGTGGGCTCCAGTAGCAGATGAAATCTGGGCTTCTCAAACACATAAGCGTCCTTCCTATGAAAACTACACAAAGGAAAAGAGAGAGCATCCAGAACTGGCCGCATTTGAACACGCAGATGGTTCTAATCACATTGATACAGATATCAATGCAAAAGAGCAGGCAAATCAATAATTTCTATGAAAAGTACACATAATATTTGTGTACTTTTTTTTGGAACTTTGAAAAATCTTGTGAATATTAATAGTAGAGGCACTAAGCCAAGGAGGATATTATGCAAGATTTAAATGAAGTTAGAATTACAGGAACGATTTTTAATGAACCAAAGTATGTCAAAACACAGACCAATGGCCTGCTAAGCCGCTTTACCGTTGCGGTACATCGTAAAGATCCATCAAAGTCGGTAGATTTTCTGAGTGTCATTGCCTGGGATGACGTTGCTGAATTTATCCAGGAGCATTTTGCGGATCAAAGTCGTATTTCTTTTGTGGGAACTGTTCAGTATCAGAAGTACAAAGCAGCAGATGGAACAGATAAGAGAATTTATCGTATCGTTGTACAGAATGTAGTGGATCCTAGTGAAATGGGTGAAGAGGCATGCTGAAATGGCTGTTATTGTCACTTTCTTTTACCTCATTGTTTACTTTTCCTTCATTGAGTAAAAAGGAATATACGTATACATTTGATACTGCTGTAGAAGGAATGAAATATGGTTTGTATGAAGATGCGGAATGTGAAAAACCAGTGCAGGATGAAAATGGTGATGTATGCATTACATTTGAAGAGAAGTCCGTCAATCTTTCACTGCCGCAGGAAAAAGTGTATGCAAAGCAGATCAAAACAGTACGGGGTTATTATCTTGATTCAACAGTATATGCAGTGGAGGAAAAGAATACATTTCCATCCTTTCCGATTCATGTAGTGTATACATCTGATGTTATAGATACAACATATGTATTAAAAGATGACAAGGATACTGTGCTTTTGGAGTGGAATGCTGAAGAAAGTGGTGAGATTGCATATGATTTTGAAATTCAACACAAATATACGATACAGGAGAAGCAGCCTGCTTCTTATCAACATATGAAACCTGTCTCTTTTGAAATTCAAAGTGAACCTGTGAAAGAACCTATGATGATTGTATGTATGCATGAAGCATATGGCATATTGCATGTGCAGGCAAAAGATCAGGAAGAGAATGCAGTAGAAGAAGTTGCGTATGCATTGTATGAAGAAGCAACATGTGAAAATCAGGTAAAAGATATACATGAAAATCTATGTGAAGCTTTGATCAGACAAGATGAAGTATTTTCGTGGGAATTAAAAGCAGGTACATATTATTTAAAGCAGACTGATATTTCTGCGCAGTATTATCGTCAGAATCGTGTTGTAGAAATCAATGTAAAAGAAAATGAAACGATGAATCTAACTGTACATGAAAAAAGAGTGATCGCTGACCAATGTCATTAAGTTAAGGCATTGAACCAATTGAATCTCTAAAGTGCACTGCACA
>ERZ506938.1274-NODE-1274-length-9279-cov-3.798786_pt1 | contig 9279 bp, 9 predicted proteins | sample MGYA00513172_ERZ506938 | MGnify/ENA metagenome assembly ERZ506938
CTTCCGATCTCCGGATCTACACGCCGGAGCACAACGGGTATCCTTACAACTATATGCTGGGTGACGAGGCGCAGTGGGAGGACTGTATGCGCTATCTGACACGCAGCATGGAGGCCGCCGCCCAGATCGGCGCGTCCCACACCCTGATCTCTGTGGGGCATGGCGGACATACGGAGCCGCAATATCGCCACGATCGGCTGATGCGCTCGCTGCGCCGTCTGGCGGAGGAGGCGCGAAGCACGGGCCAGACCATCCTGCTGGAGCCGCTGTCGCCGTTTGAGTCCAACACCTGCACCACGGCGGCGGAGATCGCGGCGGTCCTGTCGGAGCTGAACGATCCCACCGTATGCACCATGTGCGACATGGTCGCCTCCTATGTGCAGGATGAGACAGCGGCGGAGTTCTACCAGTGTACCGGCAGCGCCATGGTCCATCTGCACATCGCAGACAGCGACGGCCGCAGCGAGGCGCACATTCTGCCCGGCGACGGCACGCTCCCCCTGAGGAGCGAGCTGGAGGCCCTGCGGCAGGCCGGCTATGACGGTACCGCCACCATCGAACTGGTGTCCATGTATACGGATGACCCCACCTACTACGCAAGGTGTGCCATAGAAAGGACGAGGGAGCTGCTGTGAAACGGATCGGATGTGTGGGAGATAACTGTGTAGACCATTACCGCCAGACGGGCGAGGATCATTTCGGCGGCAACCCGGTGAATGTGGCCGTCTACACCCGCCGGCTGGGGGGAAACGCCTCCTATGTGGGCGCCGTTGGCACGGACAGACGGGGCGCGGCCATGCTGGAGGCTCTGCGCGGCCGGGGTGTGAACGTCAGCCACGTCCATGTGGAGCCGGGCTCTACCGCTGTGACCTATGTGGAGCATATCAACGGCGACCGGGTCTTCGGGGACTATGACGAGGGCGTTATGACCCACTTTGCACTGACGGAGGAGGATGTAGCCTTCCTGGGTAGCCATGACCTGGTGGTCAGCGGCCTGTGGGGACACGCGGAGGCATACCTGTCCCGCATCCGGCAGCACGGCGCGGTCACAGCCTTCGACTGCTCCGACCGGCCGGAGGACCCTGCGGCGCAGACGGCGCTGCCCGGTACGGACATCGTGTTCTTCTCCGACGACGGCTCGGACGACGAAGCGTTGCGGCAGCGGCTGCGGCAGCTGACGGCGGCCGGGCCCCGTATTGCGGTGGCCACCCGGGGGAGCCGGGGCAGCATGGCCTATGACGGGCAGCGGTTTTACGAGCAGGGCATCGTGCCGTGCCGGGTGGTGGACACCATGGGCGCGGGTGACAGCTTTATTGCCGGATTCCTCCACGGCTATCTGGAGGGACTGGATATCCCGGCGTGTATGACCGCCGGTGCGCAGTGCAGCGCCGTGACCCTGTCCTATGAGGGCGCATGGTAAGGCGCCGCATAACCGCATAACAAACAAGCTCCCGGCCACCGGCCGGGAGCTTGTGTTTTCCGGGAGGCTGTGATAGGATAGTGCCAGAGAATAAGCCGCTGTGCGACATTTCTGGAGGTTTTCGGTATGGACAGGATCGAGATCGGAAAGCTGTCCGCCGCGTATGACGTGCGGCGGCTGGGACTGGCGGACGCCCCCGTGGTCTACGCCTTCTGTAAGGCGGACACGCAGTACTACGCCCGCTGCGGCGCGGAGGTCACCCTCGCGCTGGTGGAGCACGACCTGACCGCCCTTCCGCCGGGCGTCTCCCCGGAACAGCACTATTACCTGGGCTTTTTCACCCGCGGCACGCTGACCGCCGTCATGGACCTGATCGCAGGGTACCCCGGCGGCAGCGATCTGTCCCTGGGCTTCTTCATGACGCACAGCGCCATCCAGGGCGCGGGCACTGGCAGCCGGATCGCCTCGGAGGCGCTGGCCGCCCTGCAGGCGCAGGGCTTCCGGCGGTGTATACTGGGGATGGACAAGGATAACCCCCAGTCCACCCACTTCTGGCGAAAGAACGGCTTCCGGGTGGTGCGGGAGCTGCCGCAGGACGGAGGTACCATCCAGGTGGCGGAAAGGCTCCTGGACGGACAAGGGCGGCGCGGATGAGGCCACGGTGCGCCTGCTGAAAACGCTGCAGAACAGGCGGATATTCCTGTTCGGCACGGCGGGCTTCGGCGGCAGCGAGGCGTATTTTCAGAGGATCCTCGACAACGCCCAGCGCTCTATCGACCCCAGCAATACCGTGATCGGAACGTATATGTGTCAGGGCAGGATGCCTCAGACCGTGCGGGAGCGGTATGTGAAGATGAAGGGACAGCCGGAGCATCCGGCGAATCTGGATGTGCTGATCGAGAATTTCGACCGCGCCTTGTCCCACCCCGACGGGGAGGATCTGCGGGCGCTGCAAGAAGCGGTCTTGCGGTGACGGCAGCCGCTACTGCGGCGCGGGGCGCCGGAAAAATACGAAAAGAGACACGGAACGCAAAGGCGCTCTGTGTCTCTTTTGTTGTATGTATCGCGGTGCGGCGGTAAGGCAAGAAGATCAATCGCTGTCCAGCTTGAGGACGGCCATGAACGCCTCGGTAGGCACCTGCACCGTACCGAGGTTCCGCATCTTCTTCTTGCCCTCCTTCTGCTTCTCCAGCAGCTTCTTCTTACGGGTGATGTCGCCGCCGTAGCACTTGGCCAGCACGTCCTTGCGCATGGCCTTCACTGTCTCCCGGGCGATGATCCGTCCGCCGATAGCCGCCTGGATGGGCACCTCAAACAGCTGGCGGGGAATGTTGTCCTTGAGCTTTTCACACAGGCGGCGGGCCCGGGGATAGGCCTTGTCCTTGTGGGCGATGAAGCTCAGGGCGTCCACGCCGTCGCCGTTGAGCAGCAGATCCACCTTCACCAGATCGCTGGTGCGGTAGCCGGACAGCTCATAGTCCAGGGAGGCGTAGCCCTTGGTGTTGGCCTTCAGCGTGTCGAAAAAGTCGTAGATGATCTCGTTGAGGGGCATCTGATAGTGCAGCTCCACCAGATGGGTGTCCAGATACTGCATATCCTTGAACTCGCCGCGCCGCTCCTGACACATGGGCATGATGTTGCCCACATAGTCCTGCGGGGCGATAATGGACACCTTGACATACGGCTCCTCCGCGTGATCGATGGTGCCGGGGTCCGGGTAGTTGTGGGGGTTATCCACCTTCACCATGGTGCCGTCGGACTTGTAGACGTGGTAGATCACGCTGGGCAGCGTGGTCACAAGATCCAGATTGAACTCGCGCTCCAGCCGCTCCTGAATGACCTCCATGTGGAGCATCCCCAGAAAGCCGCAGCGGAAGCCGAAGCCCAGCGCCACGGAGGATTCCGGCTCGAAGGTCAGGGAGGCGTCGTTGAGCTGGAGCTTCTCCAGCGCGTCCCGCAGGTCGGGGTACTTGCTGCCGTCCTCGGTGTAGATGCCGCAGTACACCATGGACTGGGCGGGACGGTAGCCGGGCAGCGGCTCGGTGGCCGGTGTTGCCGCGTCGGTGATGGTGTCGCCCACACGGGTGTCCTTGACGTTTTTAATGCTGGCGGTGAAGTAGCCCACCTCGCCGGCCTGCAGGCAGCCTGTGGGCTCGTTGCCCAGCGGCTTGAGGTAGCCGCACTCCAGAATGGTGTACTCCGCGCCGGAGGCCATCATGCGAACGGTCTGTCCCTTGCGGATGGAGCCCTCCATGATGCGGAACAGCACCACCACGCCCACATAGGGGTCGTACTGGCTGTCGAACACCAGCGCCCGCAGCGGCGCCTTGGGGTCGCCCTTGGGCGCGGGTACGTTCTGCACCACGTCCTCCAGCACCGCGTCGATGTTGATGCCCAGCTTGGCGGAGATCTCCGGCGCCTCCAGTGCGGGCAGGCCGATGATGTCCTCCACCTCCTGCTTGGCCTTCAGGGGGTCAGCGGCGGGCAGGTCGATCTTGTTGAACACCGGCAGGATCTCCAGATCGTGATCCATGGCGAGGTAGGTGTTGGCCAGCGTCTGCGCCTCCACGCCCTGGGTGGAGTCCACCACCAGCAGCGCGCCCTCGCAGGCGGCCAGCGACCGGCTGACCTCGTAGTTGAAGTCCACATGACCCGGCGTGTCGATGAGGTTCAGGGCATAGGTCTCGCCGTCCTGCGCCGTGTAGAAGATCTGTACGGCGCGGGACTTGATGGTGATGCCCCGCTCCCGCTCCAGATCCATGTTGTCCAGCAGCTGGTTTGCCATCTCCCGCTCCGGCACGGCGTCGCACTTTTCCAGCAGGCGGTCCGCCAGCGTGGATTTACCGTGGTCGATGTGGGCGATGATGGAGAAATTGCGGATATGGGATTGGTCGAACATATAAAAAAGCCTCCTTTGGAAATCCACGCTGCCCGCGCATAGCGCGTCCAAGCGTTTTGCACGGCAAAACCTTGCCGCAGGCGGAATTCACTTCCGCCGAGGAAGAGAAATCAAAATAGGGGTCCCCGGGTTGCCGTCAGGCAAGCAGGGGAAGGGATTTACCGTGGTCGATGTGGGCGATGATGGAGAAATTGCGGATATGGGATTGGTCGAACATATAAAAAGCCTCCTTTGGAACTCTGTATGCGTTATCGCTTCGCCGCCAGCTCATCCACATTGTGGACGACCTGCGCCGTGCTCTGCCCCAAGCCGGGGGCGGCGGTGAGTGTATCGGAGGTCAGCTCCGGTATTTGCTCCGCGCCGGCCAGCGCCCGCAGGTACGCCGCACGGCTGTGCAGCATGGCGGCGTCCACCGCACCGGCGTCAAAGTCCACGGCCTCTGTGGCGAAAAAGTCCTCATTGCCGCCGCCGCAGCGGTATAGGTGCCGCAGCAGCGTGTACAGCGCCGTGCTGAGATAGTCCCCGGCGGCGGTGATGGCCGTCCGGTCGCCGCACTTGCCCAGCAGGTCGAACAGCACGCCGGTGGTGTTCACCACCAGCTTCTTTTGCAGCGTGGCCAGAATGCTGCCCTTCAGCGTCCCCTTTTCATCGCTGGCGTCGTACAGCTCCGCCGCCTCGATGATGGAGCCGTCCCGGGAGTTGGTGCGCCCCAGCAGAAAGTCCGCCGACACATGGTAGAAGTCGCAGGCCCGCGCCACGAAGGCGAGACCCGGCTCCCGGATGCCGTTTTCGTAGTGGCTCAGCAGCGCCTGACTGATGCCCAGCGCCGCCGCCGCCTTCCGCTGGCTGATCCCCTTCTCCTGCCGCAGCAGGCTCAACGTTCTGGAAAAATCTGTTGCCATCTCTCTCACCCCGTCAAATGTAATACAGCTTGTAAATGATACAGCATTTTATACAGCTTGTAAATGCCTTTTTCCCGTGTGGGATGGAAAAAATTTGCGCCGCCGCGTCGGCTGTGCTACAATGGGGCAAAATCACTCGGGAGGTGCGCCATGGAGGAACAACTGATGCTGTATGTGCGCTATATGGCCAAGGACGGCTGCCGCGAGACCTTTGTCCGGGAGCTTGTAGAGGCGGGCATCCTCACCCTGATCCGGGACGAGCCGGGCTGCCTTGCCTACGACTACTATTTCTCCGCGCAGGATGAGAACGAGCTGCTGCTCATCGAGCGGTGGGAGAGCGCCGCCCACCAGCGCGTCCACATGGAGCAGCCCCACATGGCACGGCTGCGGGAGGTCAAGGACAAATACATCGCGGACACAAGGCTGGGCCGCGTCCGGCTGGAGGACTGACCATGCTGTTTGACACCCATGCACACTACGACGACGAGGCCTTTGACGCCGACCGGGACGCGGTGCTGACGGCGCTGCCCCAGCGGGGTGTCGGACTTATTTTGAACCCCGGCTGCGATGTGGAAAGCTCCCGCAGGGCGGTGACATACGCGGCGGCGTATCCCCACGTTTACGCGGCGGTGGGCATCCACCCGGAGAACTGCGGCGGCTGCACCGCCGACGATCTGGCGGCCATCCGCGCGCTGGCGCAGCAGCCCAAGGTGGTGGCCATCGGCGAGATCGGGTTGGACTACTACTGGGAGGAGAACCCGCCCCGCAACTTCCAGCAGCAGGTGCTGCGGCAGCAGCTGGCGCTGGCGCGGGAGCTTGCTCTGCCCGTCATCATCCACGACCGGGAGGCTCACGCCGATACGCTGTCCATCGTCCGGGAGTTCCCCGGCGTCACCGGCGTGTTCCACTGCTTCTCCGGCAGCCCGGAGATGGCGCGGGAGCTGCTGCAAATGGGGTGGTATCTGGGATTTGACGGCCCGGTGACCTATAAGAACGCCCGCCGCGCCCCGGAGGTGGCGGCGGTAACGCCGCCGGAACGGATGCTCATCGAGACGGACAGCCCCTACATGACGCCGGTGCCGTACCGGGGCAAGCGCAACGACTCCGGCTACGTCTATCTGGTGGCGGAAAAGCTGGCGGCGTGGAAGGGCCTCGCGCCGGAGGAGCTGGCCCGCATCACCACGGAGAACGGCAAGCGCCTGTTCCGCATCCCCTGAAAACGACAGCCTCCCGGCGGCGGGCGGCTGTGCAAACAGAAGAAAGAGGACGCTGACCAACTGGGTCAGCGTCCTCTTTTGCTGTTTTTTGTGCCTGTGGCGTCTTACTCTGCACCGTCGATGACGCCGCCGCCCAGCACCTCGTCTCCGTCGTACAGCACCACGGACTGCCCGGCGGTGATGGCGCGCTGCGGCGTGTCGAACACCACCCGCACACCCTCCCCTGCCAGCGGATAGGCGGTGCAGGGCGCGTCAATATGCTGGCTGTACCGGGTCTTGGCGGTGCAGCGCACCGGCGCTGCCGGTGCTTCACCGGCGATCCAGTTGACGCGGGAGGCGGTCAGGGCGGCGGAGAACAGGTCGGCGTCGTCCCCCAGCAGGATGGTGTTGTCCGCGCCGTTCTTCCGCACCACATAGACGTGCTTTCCGGCGGCGACGCCCAGCCCCTTCCGCTGGCCGCTGGTGTAGCAGGGCAGTCCCTTGTGGCGGCCCAGCACGCGGCCGTCCCTGTCCACAAAGTCCCCCGGCGTCAGCTCTGCACCGTGCTGCCGCAGGAACTGGACATAGTCCCCGTCGGGGATGAAGCAGATGTCCTGACTGTCGGACTTGTCCGCCACATCCAGCCCCGCCTGCCGCGCCTCCTGCCGGATGGCGTCCTTGTCGAAATCCCCCACCGGCAGCAGCAGGTGGGACAATTGGAACTGTGTGAGCTGGTAGAGCACGTAGCTCTGGTCTTTCTTCCGATCCCGGCCTCGCAGCAGCCGCCAACGGCCCGCCGCCTGATCGTAGTCTATCCGGGCGTAGTGTCCCGTGGACAGATAGTCGTACCCCATCTCCAGCGCGCGATCCAGCAGAGCGCCGAACTTCAGCTCCCGGTTGCAGTCGATGCAGGGGTTGGGCGTCCGGCCCGCGCAGTACTCCGCCACGAATTTCTCCATGACGCAGCGGGAGAACCGCTCCGTCTCATCGAACAGGTAAAAGTCCATGCCCAGCCGCTCCGCCGTCCGGCGGGCGTCCTCAGCGCTCTGGGCGGTCAGATGCGCCACCTCAGGCTCCCGGCACAGGCGGAGCATGGCGCCGCCGCAGATATAGCCCTGCTCCCGCAGCAGCGCGGCGGCGGTGGAGCTGTCCACGCCGCCGGACATGGCGATCAGCACACGCTTGGCATCCTTTTTCATTATGCACCTCGCAAGAATCCGTAAAATAAATCGTATGTTTATAGTATATTATAGGTATATCGCGGCAATATCCGCCCAGAATAAATCTGCAAAAAGCGTTTCCCCCGCACCGGGCGGGAGAGACGCGATCGCTGCGATCCGTTCCGCCGTCCGCGGCGGAGCCGCCCGCCGGATGGCGGCGTTTTACTCGTCGGAGTGCTTTTGCAGAAACGCCTCGAAGGGCAGACCGTCCGCCAGCCCCACCAGCGCCGGCTGGAAGCCGCCGGTGTAGTCGAAGGCCACGTCCTCCACCACATCCTCCGCCAGCTCGTCCGGCAGCGCCAGCGTGACGGTGGTGCCATGCCCCACCCGGCTGTTCAGCACCAGCCGCCCGCCGTGACCCTCCGCGATGCGGCGGCACAGCGGCAGACCCAGACCCAGACCGCTGGGCAGCGCGGCCAGCCGCTCCGGGTGGAGATAGCCGTCAAACACCATTTCCATGTCCTCGGCGTTGATGCCGCAGCCGGTATCCGTCACCGCCAGCAGTACCTGCCGCCGTTCAAACCGCAGGGATACGGCGACGGCGCCGCCCTCGGCCGTGAATTTCAGGGCGTTGGACAGCACCTGCTCCACCACAAAGCCCAGCCATTTGCCGTCAGTCACCACGGTGTGGTCCAGTGGCTGGTATTCCAGCCGCAGCCGCCGGCGGATAAACTCCCCGGCGAAGCGCCGCACCGCCGGGCGCACAATGTCGTCCAGGCTGTGCCGCCGGATGACATAGTCCGTGGTGCTGCTGTCCAGCCGCAGGAATACCAGCACCATCTCCACATATTGCTCCACCCGCATCAGATCCCCGGACAGGGACCTGGCCAGGTCGGAGTCCTCGTTCTGCAGCGTCAGCCGCATGGACGCAATGGGCGTTTTGATCTGGTGGGCCCACAGAGTATAGTAGTCCACCATGTCGCCGTACCGGCGCTGGGCCTGGGACTGTATCTGCCGGCGGCTTTCCTCCAGCAGGGCCACAAGCTGCCGGTAGTCCTCCCGCTCCACGGTGTCTGCCGGGGGCAGGGATGCGGCGATCTCGTCCGGCAGCCGCAGTACGCGCTCCATCTGCCGGTGCCGCCGAAGGGCCTGGCGGTAATCCGCCGCCAGCAGGATGCTCCCGGCCACGGCGCACAGCAAAAACGGGTATGCCACCGCCTGGACAGGCAGACTGTACAGGGCGAACGTGACGGCGAACAGACCGCCGAACAGCAGGAAAGTCAGCAGCATGCCCCGGCGCTGCCGCAGATAGCTTCGCACCATGGCCGTCACCCCACCATGTAGCCCAGGCCCACCCGGGTGGTAATGAATCCCGGCAGTCCTGCGGCGTCCAGTTTTTTCCGCAGCCGCCCGATGTTCACCGTCAGGGTATTTTCGTCCACGAAGCTGTCGGTTTCCCACAGGCGCTCCATGAGCTTCTCGCGGCTCACCACCCGGCCCTTGCTCTGCATCAGACACAGCAGGATGCGGTACTCGTTTTTCGTCAGGGACACCCGCTGTCCCTGATACGTCAGGGTGTTGTCCCCGGTGTTCAGCAGCGCGCCGCGATGCTCCAGCACCGGGGCCGACGCGCCGAAGTCATAGGTCCGGCGCAGCAAGGCCTGGATCTTGGCCATCAGCACGCTTTGATCGAAGGGCTTGG
>ERZ506938.1309-NODE-1309-length-9055-cov-3.238333_pt1 | contig 9055 bp, 7 predicted proteins | sample MGYA00513172_ERZ506938 | MGnify/ENA metagenome assembly ERZ506938
TGTTCCAACAGCTTTTCTTTGCCATCGATCGAATAAACCGTATAGTCCAGGCTGTCGATCACATTTTCATAAGCTTTAATGGTGACCTGAAGCTGGCCATTGCTGACCGGTGTGATGGAATCACGTACGCCTGTCAAATCCATCTCATTCTTATATCCGGGCAGGTCATTGAGCGAATAACCGTTATAAGAAAACGCAATCTGGGGACGTGTTGCTGCCCCCATATCTGTCGTCATGTTACTGTTCTTTTTATTTGTCACATAGCCAAATATGACCACCGCAGCAAGAAATACCAGAACCAGTACCCCTGCGTGGATCACGCGATTTTTCCATTTCATTTAAAGCTCCCCTTTTTCGTCTAGCAGTCTCCCCAGTGTCGGTGTCACGCGAAGAAATGTCTCGCATGCGCGGATGCTCTCTTCATTGTCTGCCCGACGACCTGTTTTCACCGCACGAAGCAGAATATTTTTCGGTGTATGTTCCATGTCAATAAATTCCAGAACCTGCACGTCGTATCCCTCCCTCTTTAGATACTCCGCACGTAATCCATCTGTCACAAGCGCCGCCATACGTTCTTTCAAAAGTCCATAATTCATGATCGGCGAAAGCACATCGTTCTTCATCTGCCGGTTCAGTTCATGCTGGCAGCAAGGCACCGATAAAATAACCTTCGCATTCCAGCCAATTGCTTTTGCCAGCGCAAAATCCGTTGCTGTATCACAGGCATGAAGTGTCACAACCATATCTACTTTCTCCGCGCCCGTATAGTCTGCAATATTTCCCTCCAGAAACGTCAGCTTATCATACTGATACTTCTTCGCCAGCTCGTTACATTTCCGGATTACATCCGTCTTCAGATCCAGACCGATGATCCGGATGTCATAAGATTTCAGCTCATGAAGATAATAATACATAGCAAATGTAAGATAAGACTTTCCACAGCCAAAATCCAGAATTGTAAGCTCTCTTCCAGAATCAAGCTGTGGTAAAATATCCTCGATAAATTCCAGGAACCGGTTGATCTGCCGGAACTTGTCGAACCTTGCATGCACAATCTTTCCTTCCTCCGTCATAACACCAAGATCCTGTAAAAACGGAACCGGTACACCTTCCTGCAGGATATATTGTTTCTTCCGGTTATGATTCAAATCCAGCGGGCGCATCTTTGCTTTCTTCTGCTTCTTCTTAATTGTAACCTTTCCCTTCTTGCTGATAAGCACAGAAAATTCCGCATCCGCCGTCACAAGCTGCATCTGCTTCATATTCTCCATAGCCTCCAGCATCTTTTCGCACGCCTCATCCGCACTTAAATTCTCATGAAATGCCTGATTCCCACGAAACGTCTCCATCTGATAGACCCTTGTATCTTTCATGAGCACCGGGCGCACCTTAACCTTTGCCGAGAGCTTCTCATCTCTCGGATTACTCAAAACCGCCGATATAAAATTGTCATTTAAATTTTGTTCTAATATATTTTTTAATTCATTCATAGTAGTAATATTGTACTAGCGGTACGGGAAAAAGTCAATTTGGGACAGGGTAAAAGTTGATTGGGGACAAGGCAAATTAAAGTTAGGGACGTAGTACTTTGGCGAAATGCTACGTCCCTAACTAAAAATTTATCAATCTATTTTATCAAATATAATCACGACTTTGAATAGATCACCGTCCAGATACAAATCAAATGTTCCACCCATCATTGTGGTCAATGTCTTCGCAATAGACAATCCAAGTCCGCTTCCTTCGGTACTTCGTGACAGGTCGCCGCGGATAAATCGTTCAGTCAGTTCTTCTGCCGAGGAAATGTTAAGTGGCTGCTCAGATATGTTTTTCAGACTGAAGATTACTTTTCCGTCCAGTGTCTGCAGATCTGCATAGATGCGTGTTCCTTCCATAGCATATTTTGCAGCATTATTATAAATATTTGCAAGCACGCGCCACATTCTTCTTCCGTCTACCCGAACAATCGCATCTTCTTCCGGGAGGTTCATAATTTGTGTCAGATTTCTGGCCTGGAATTTTTCTTCAAACTCTCCGCTCGTCTGCTGGATGAGTTCTATCATATTAATATTCATAAACTCGAGAGAAATATTACCTGAGCTGACTTTCGATGCTTCTACAACATCTTCTGTCAAAGTCTTCAGTCTCTGAGATTTTTCTTCCAGAACTTCAATATATCTTTGAATCTTCGGATCATCAAATTTTTCTTGTTTCAAGAGATTTACATAATTAATAATGGAGGTCAGCGGTGTCTTGATATCGTGAGATACATTTGTAATCAGATCTGTCTTTAACCGCTCACTTTTCATATTCTTCTCGACTGCCGCATCAAGTCCGCTTCCGATAGAATTGACTTGTTCTGCAATCTTGCGTTGTTCTCCATGTATATCTTCGAAATCAATCTTGTAATCCAGCTCACCTTCACTGATTTTCTCAATACCTTCTTTAATTTTCTGTCGTCCGACTGCCCAGTTGACAAGGATTACAAATCCTGCTGTCTGCACAATGAAAATCACGAATGACCAAAATGCACTTGGCCAGCCTGATGCCAGATATGCCACCCAATGTACTGCTGCATACGCAAGATATAAAACAATTATTTTTGCTATGTGTCTGGCATTTCGAATCAATAATTTCACAAACTCTACGACACTGTACAGAAAACTGTTCTTCCATGCAATTCCTGCTTTTATTCTTCTGGCCAGACTCAAAATACCAACGAGAAACATATTACATGTATAGACTGCAAGTCCTCCGAATCCAATCATTCCAAAAAATGTTTCGTAAGAAAGAATACCATTTCCTACTGCAAATGTTTTCTGGGAGATAATTCCTGCAGCTCCCATGAAAAGCACGGTCAATAGTGACGGTACGAACCATGCAAATATAACTGTTGCAGCTCCGATTTCTGTCTTACATCTGTCAAATTTATATAAATGCAGTTCTCCATCTCTTTCCGTTCGACCTGCGATTACAACAAGCCATACTACACTGGCAAAAAATATTAAAAACGCCAAAATCATTCCTGCACTGACTCCTCGGACAAACGGACTATACTTTTCATAAAAATGTGCATTTTTATAATAACTATCTTTCACAGGATACTTCGTATCCACACCTGTCATAAACACAAACTCTCCTTTATCTGCATTACTCAGATAAACGGTCTGTGACTGCCATAGTTCTGCATCTGCTTCTTGAATATTCGTCTCAAACTCTGACAGTTTTGATTTTACTATGACATATTTCCCCATCTTACGAACACTTTTAGCAACATCATTAATATTATTTTCCTGCCCCAGCTCCTCCCGATTTGTGACGACTTTTCCACTCTTTAAATCTAAATAATAATAGAAAAAATTACTATCTCCTTCTTTATACTGCTCTGTCAGGCTCTCATAATTTGCATAGCGCTCTCCAATCTGATAAATACAGCTTTCCAGCATATTATAAGCTTCATTGAGCCTGCCATTCCAGTTGGAATTCTCGTTAACTATCTGCAAGAGATTTTCTGCTTCCAGTGGAGCTGCCTCCTCACGGAATAACACTCCATCATATTTCCAGCAATCTACATAGAGCATAGTTCCCTCTGCATCTTCGATTCCCCGAAAATTCTTTTCCTCTCCCGTCATTTCATTTCTATCTGATATATCCACATTTTCCAGCTCATCTAAGATCTGCTCCGATGTCTCCGCACCTATTCCATCTGTCATTACAAATTTTAATTCACCATTTAACACCTTTTCATTAAAATCATCCTGACTATAGTAATGATAACTTCCATCTGATAATTTACAAACGATCGGAGCCTTCAGATCTTCTGCGTCGTTGCCTTCTAATTCTGCTGAATCCGTGTTTGTATCTCCGACATAACTGGTACTCTCACTGTAGATCAATTTCTGATACCAATTCAACAAATCTCCCAATCGATATGAAAGACCGCTTTCATTCTGACCACTGATCGTCTCACTATTGTTATATACCTGAATATCGACCAGCTTATCCTCGTCAATCTTTCCATCTGTCTCAAACATCTGCTCACTGTCAATGCCGGACATCACTTGATACGCACTATTCATAAGCTCTGTATCAAAGTCATAGGAATCTTCATAGCTCTGCGTAAGTTTTCCTGTTATAAGGTCATCGAAAAGTTCTGCGTAAGACATGATGCTCATAACGCCGAGCATCATCGAAATAACCATAACATTTGCAATTATGATCAACAAAATTCTGGTCTTTTTTTTCTTATGCCATATCTTTTCCATAACGTCTCCCTTCTGTTAGCTTTTTCTTGCTGGTCTTACCCCGACCTGCTTTTACTGCTTCTCGATCTTATACCCTACGCCCCACACGACTTTCAGATATCTTGGTTCTTTCGGGTTGATCTCAATCTTCTCACGGATATGACGAATATGCACTGCCACTGTATTATCAACACCCACCGCATTTTCATTCCAGATATTTTCATATATCTGGTCAATAGAAAATACTTTGCCCTGATGCTTTACAAGCAGCAGCAAAATGTTGTACTCGATCGGGGTAAGCTTCACCGGCTCGCCATCTACTGTCACTTCTTTCAGATCATCGGTGATCGCCCGTCCGCCGACTGTATAGATTGCCTCGCTCTCCTTTATCGCCGTGCTTCCAAGCTGCATATATCTGCGCAAATGTGATTTCACACGGGCAACCAGCTCCAGCGGATTAAATGGTTTCGTTATATAATCATCAGCTCCGATATTAAGTCCCAATATCTTGTCCGCATCCTCGGATTTCGCAGACAGAATAATGATCGGAATATTGTGCTTCTCGCGAATTTTTAAAGTTGCCCTGATTCCATCCATTATCGGCATCATGATATCCATGATCAGAAGATCTACACTTTCTTTTTTCAAGATCTCCACTGCCTCGATTCCATCGTAAGCTTCCAGAACCTGATGTCCATCCTGGGTCAGATATATCTCGATCGCCTCTACAATCTCTTTATCATCATCACATACTAATATTTTTGCCATCTCATTTCACCTCTCATATCTACTATACAAGATTAGCAAATAAAATTTAAGACATAGGAATGGATTTCTTAAGAAATGATGAATATTTTCAAGAATAACGTCGAAAAATGTCTAAAATAATGTAAACGAAATCTAAGACCCTTTATTTTCAACAAATTTTGATAAAATACCAAAAGATAAAACTTACTTAGACTTCATAATTTCTAGTTTGTAAAGGGGGAGTTTTCTATGTACACTCACGACATTGACTATGTAATCCGTACCCTTGGAGTAGGTGCTACATATAGGGGGTATCGCTATCTAAGTTATGGGATTGAATTATGTCTGACAGACGAGGAATATCTGCTTGCTATCAGTAAACAGCTTTATCCGGAGATTGCCAGAAAGTATAAGACGACAGTCGGAAGTGTTGAACGTGATATCCGCACTGTTATAAGAGTCTGTTGGGAAAATGGTTACGATCAGCTTCAGTCCTACTCGTTCCGGCCATTACATGTCCGTCCAACGGCCGGTGAATTTTTCGACATCCTTGTCGCCTATCTAAGCCGTAACAAATCAGTTCTTCAGGCTGTATGATCCTAAGTAAAAGAAACGGAATTTTATTATCAAAAACAAAGTAAAACCCCGCAAGCTTCGGGCCGCTGCAGGGTTTTATTTTTTTACCGGAGACTAACGATCTTCCATCTTCACATACTCACGGTATGGAGACAACGGCTTATAAGCCGGTCGGATAATCTTATCTACATTCTTGAGCTCTTCCAGTCTGTGGGCGCTCCAGCCTACAACACGGGCCGCCGCAAAAATCGGAGTGTAAAGAGATGCCGGAAGATCCAGCATACTATACACAAGACCACTGTAAAAGTCCACATTTGCATTTACACCTTTGTAAATTTTACGCTTTTCGCCGATGACCTGTGGAGCCATGCGCTCTACCATGGCATACAGTGCGTACTCTTCTTCCCGTCCTTTTTCTTTCGCAAGCTGCTCTACGAATTGCTTGAAAATCTCCGCACGCGGATCGGATACAGAATAAATCGCATGCCCCATGCCATAAATCAGCCCTTTCTGGTCAAATGCTTTCTTATCCAAAAGGTCTTCCAGATACTGATGTACTTCGTCTTCGTCCGTCCAGTCGGAAATTTTTTCCTTCATGTCTGCGAACATCTGCGTTACTTTGATATTGGCACCGCCATGCTTCGGTCCCTTAAGAGATGCCATCGCTGCGGACATTGTAGAGTACGTATCTGTTCCTGAGGACGTAACTACGTGAGTGGTAAATGTTGAGTTATTACCACCGCCGTGATCCATGTGGAGCACCAGTGCCATGTCCAGGATCCTTGCCTCAAGCTTCGTATATTTCTTATCCTCGCGGAGCATCATCAGAATGTTCTCAGCTGTGGACAGATTCGGCTGTGGTGCATAAATATACAGGTCTTCTCCCATGCGGAAGTTATATGCATGATAACTATAGACCATTAGCATCGGAAACTGGCTGATCAGGTTCAGACACTGTCTCAGTACGTTCGAGATGGTCGTATCGTCTGCTTTATCATCGTAGGAATAGAGATTCAGGATTTCTCTGGACAGACTGTTCATCATGTCGCCGCTCGGAGCCTTCATGATAACGTCACGCACAAAATTCGGAGGAAGCGTTCTTCTCTCCACCAGAGTTTCATGGAACATCTCAAGTTCAGAACTATTCGGAAGTTCACCAAATAAAAGCAGATAAGCAATCTCTTCGAATCCAAAATGATCTTCTTTCAAGAAACCGCCAACCAGATCTTTGATATTGTAACCCCTGTAATAAAGATTGCCGGCACATGGAACTTCTTCGCCATTCACAATCTTCTTGGCGCATACATCGGAAATATTGGTCAGTCCTGCAAGCACACCTTTTCCGTTCAGATCACGGAGCCCTCTTTTTACTTCGTACTTAGTATACAGCTCTTTATCAATGGCATTATTCTTCTCACACAATCCTGCAAAATGCTGAATCTCCGGAGTAATCTCAAATAATGCACGGTCTACGCTTTTATTCACTGTCTTTCCTACCATAAATCATCTCCCTTTCTTTTCCCACAAGTCGTTGCTAAGCGCAGCAAATTCTTCCAGCGATAATGATTCACCGCGAACACTTTCTCCTTTGCCAAGCTTTGCGATTGCTTCTGTAATCACATCTTTCGGCAAATCAATCTTGTCAGAATTAGACAATCCATTTGCCAGTGTCTTTCTTCTCTGGTTGAAGGATGCTCGGATAATATCAAACATCCACTTCTCATTGTCCACTTTCACCGGAGGAGCCGCATGTCTTGTAAGACGAATGACTGCGGAACCAACCTTCGGTCTTGGCATAAAGCAGTTCGGAGGTACATTTGCCACTATATACGGATCTGCATAGTACTGGACAGCCAGTGACAATGCTCCGTAATCCTTGTTTCCCGGTCCGGTCTGCATACGGTCTGCAACTTCCTTCTGCACCATGACCGTAATACTTTCAACCGGAACATTTCCTTCGAACAGCCCCATAATGATCGGAGTCGTAATGTAATATGGAAGATTCGCAACCACCTTCACCGGACGTCCGCCGTTCTCCTTCTCCACAAGACCACGGATATCTACTTTCAGAACATCATCATTGATCACCATGACATTGTCATACTCGCTGAGGGTATCTTCCAAAATCGGGATCAGATTCTTATCAATCTCCACGGCAGCTACCTTTCCTGCCGCCTCAGCCAGATATTGGGTCATGGTACCGATTCCCGGTCCAATCTCCAGAACCATGTCATCTTTTGTAATTCCGGCCGCACTGATAATCTTCTCAAGCACATGCGTGTCAATCAGGAAATTCTGTCCGAATTTCTTCTGAAAATTAAAATGATACTTTTGCAATATTTCAATTGTATTTTGTGGATTTCCAAGTGTTGGTTTACTCATACTTCTTTCTATTACTCCTTCATTCCATCAAACCATAAGCCAGATGAACAAACAGCAATTTATGTTCATTTGGCTCAAGTGCCGGTACTGGAAGGATTGTCCTCCTCGTACCGGCACTGTTGCCATTAAAGATATTATACACTATGTCGATAAAAAATGTTATTAAGATTGTATGAAATTTCCGACATATCACTTCACATATTTTTAATTTATGATACTGCCAGCAGCTGATATACCTGCTTCGCATTTATCTCAGTCTGTGTAAGAACCTCCTCCACAGAAATTCCTTTCAGCCGGGCAATCTCCTCTGCCACATACTGGATATATGCAGATTCATTTCGCTTGCCGCGGTTCGGCTCCGGTGCCAGGTACGGGCAATCCGTTTCCAGTACAATCGATGTCAGTGGTATTGCTTCCACGACACTTTTTAGTTTCTTTCCATTTTTAAAAGTGACGACACCACCGACTCCGATATAATATCCCAGTTTCACATACTCAGCCGCCAGCTCTTTTGAACCGGAAAAACAGTGAATAATTCCGGTCAGATCCGATGCGTGCTCCTTTATAATACGAAATGTATCTTCCGACGCATCACGACTGTGGATATTTACCGGAAGCCCGACCTTTCTCGCCAGATCAAGCTGTCTGATGAACCACTTCTGTTGAACCTCTCTCGGCTCCACATCCCAGTGGTAATCAAGACCAATCTCACCGACAGCAACCACCTTCGGATCGTGACACATTTCCTCCAGACGCGCCAGCGCATCATCGTTCAACTCGCCGACCTCGTCCGGATGGACACCGACAGCCGCATAAACTGCCGGATACTGATGTGCCAGCGCAAGTGCATTTTCACTTGTCTGCATAGAAGCACCCACCGTCACAATTGCTTTCAGCCCACGCTCCTTTAAGTTCGTCAGCAACATTTCCCGGTCCACATCGAACTGTTCGTCATCGTAATGTCCATGTGTATCGATAATCATATTACAGAATCTCTTTTCTGAGCTGCTCTGGTGTCTTCATAGATAACAATGCAGGCGCAATATCAAATACACTTCTTGCTCCGTTCTCGCCCTTCTGATTCAGGCGGTAAGCTGCTCTTGCAT
>ERZ506938.1315-NODE-1315-length-9025-cov-4.897436_pt1 | contig 9025 bp, 3 predicted proteins | sample MGYA00513172_ERZ506938 | MGnify/ENA metagenome assembly ERZ506938
CACGGTGGCCAAGGCGGCGCCCTGAGTTCCCATATGAAATACCGCCACAAAAATCAAATCTCCGATAATATTAAAGACGCAGGCGATAGCAACTGTGATCAACGGCATTTTAGAGTCCCCGATTCCCCGGAACACACTGCCCAAAACATTATACGCCACAATGAAGGCCGTCCCGGCAAAGCAGATCCTTAAATAATCTACAGTTTGTGAGAGGGCTGCCTCAGGCGCCTGCATTAAATGAGCTAAAGGCTCCGCCGACAAAAGCATTGCCGCGGTAAGCGCTATGGAAATTAACAGAAACATACAGATTCCGCTGCCAATGACCTGACCGGCCTCCTTTTCCCGTCCTTCACCTATTTTTTGGCCGATTAAAACGGTGATTCCCATAGAAAGCCCCACGATCACGACGGTAACAGTATAAGTCACCTGGCCTCCGGTAGCCACTGCGGACACATCCGCCGCGGAACCAAATTTTCCAACTACCCATAAATCCACAGCACCGTACATTGCCTGTAAAAACAAAGCAATCAGCACAGGAAACGCAAAGGAAATCAATGGTGAAAAAATTTTTCCTTCTGTAAAGGTGGGTTTTGTTCCCACAAGCTGTAACCTCCTAAATACAACAAAAAGCCGGATAAAACATCAGGCACCCCCGACATCTTATCCAGCTTAGCAGTTTTGACCACAAGCCCTCCGATGACAAAAACAGTATAGCAATTTTAAAAAAAGCTGTCAAGAAGGTTCTTTTATACTACAAGGGAAAGGAGGAAAGTTATAACACCCTTCCTCCTTTTTTCTGCTTTATACAGGACAAACGTTTACCGCCCTCAGTTTTTTGCTGTTTTTCGGATCTGTCTCAGTATCAAACGTAACTTTTTGGCCCTCAGCTAAGCTTTTAAAGCCTTCTCCAACAATTGCGGAAAAATGTACGAATACATCCTCCCCGCCGTTATCATTGGAAAGGAAACCAAACCCTTTCTCAGAATTAAACCACTTTACTGTACCATTATTCATTTAGGTACCTCCATAAATATTTATTTGTACCCATATAAAACAAAAACTCACAAATTTGCACAATCATAAAACTAACTATGATCTGCAAACTTGTGAGAACAAAGCAATTATCATGAATACTCATTTAGTATAACAGTTATTTCATTCTGTGTCAATAGCCGCAAAAATATATTTCAATTCAAATGCTTTATTTGTGTTGGAACAGAATTTTAAGATAGTTTTCCCTAAAGGCCAAATTTTTCATATGGTATGGGAGCCGTGCAATAATTGGAAAGCCTTAAAAATTTATAATAGGCTGTTTTTTAATTTCATTTTTAATACCTTTTGCACGCTATTTTTCTTAAATTCTCCAGGATGACGTTTCCTTTTCATTCCCTGCACGCTCCCGTCCTAACCGCTTCTCCTAATTCACCAAAACTAACGGCTGCTTTATTCATAAAATTTTAGTTTACCGTCTTATTCTGTCCTCTGAAGTTTGAGTATCGTGAGATTGACATCCCCGCCGGTTGCTCTTCCGGAACCAGAATAAGTCAAAGTAAAAACAGTTGGGCTCGGAGCGTACAAAACAAAAAAAGCAGATCCGCAAGCACTTGATCCGTTCGTACTAGTAGCAAAATAAATTCCAGTATCTAAATGCGGAGTTCCATTGTACGACGGAGTAATCTGCATATAATTCGCCGTAGGAAAGATTACAGATACTTTATATGAAATGAGATAGTAGCCTGCGGCAAGAGTAATATGAGTGAGATCTGTAGCGGTAATATTGCCGGTAGGATCTGTTATTGCTGGATAAAGCGTGATAAGATCTCCATTATTGTATACCGATTGTACCGCCGCGTATGAGGCAAAAATATCATCTGGAGCCTCCCCCGCTGCACCTGTCGGCCCCATTACTCCTGTGGGACCAGTAGCCCCAGTCGGGCCGGTAGCTCCTGTAGCACCTTGCGGGCCGGCTGCACCGGCAGGCCCTGTTGCTCCCCTTGGGCCGGCAGCCCCGGTCGGGCCGGTTATACCCAGTCCCGCAGGACCTGTGGGGCCCGCCGCCCCAGTGGCTCCTGTCGGACCTGTAGCACCTTGCGGGCCGGCCGCGCCGGTAGGCCCTGTTGCTCCCCTTGGGCCAGCAGCCCCGGTCGGACCGGTTATATCCAGTCCCGCAGGGCCTGTGGGGCCCGCCGCCCCAGTGGCTCCTGTCGGGCCGGTAGCTCCTGTGGCTCCTTGCGGGCCGGCCGCGCCGGCAGGCCCTGTTGCTCCCCTTGGGCCGGCAGCCCCGGTCGGGCCGGTTATACCCAGTCCCGCAGGACCTGTAGGGCCCGCCGCCCCAGTGGCTCCTGTCGGGCCGGTAGCTCCTGTAGCTCCTTGCGGGCCGGCCGCGCCGGCTGGCCCTGTTGCTCCCCTTGGGCCGGCAGCCCCGGTCGGGCCGGTTATACCTAGTCCCGTAGGACCTGTGGGGCCCGCCGCCCCAGTGGCTCCTGTGGGGCCAGTAGCTCCTGTAACACCTTGCGGGCCGGCCGCGCCGGCTGGCCCTGTTGCTCCCCTTGGACCAATATATTGAACACATCTGCATGGGCAAGACATATTTGAATCGCAGCCACAATAATAACGACGCATTACATTTCCCGCTTTCTTATGCAAATTCTCCTTTCATCTTATTCATTTCTTTTACTATTGGTTACTGTCTTACTGATTTTCGTTCCTGATATTCTAACCTCTCTAATTTTTTAACTGTTTCAGTACCACCAGCTTCCGGTCGTTCACAGTTGTACGTTTTTGTTCACTATGCGTATGACGAAAAAAGAATTATTGTTTTTACAGCCCGTTTTTCTGTTTTTGCTTTTTTTGACCTCCCATTGCTATAAAGATAAACCTAAAAAATGGCTTAAGCGCTGGCTTTTAACATAGAAAAAGAGGCCGAAATCTGGATTGTCTCATTTTTGAGTTCCAAATTTCGACCTCTCTTCACTCATTTTGGGGCTCCAAATTCCGGCCTCTTTTGAAAATTACGAATTATGCCCGCGTTGTTTTATCAAAACATATGCCGCAGAAGATAACAGGCATCCACCGATCAAAACGATGAATACTCCAGGATAGAATTGATCTCCGGTTTGCGGCGTATTCTGGCCGTTTTGAGAAGTTCCTCCCTGGCTTGAGGAATCGTCAGGATTAGAAGTATCCCCGGGTCTTGATGTGTCCGGTTTAGAGCTGGAATCTCCCGGCTTGGAAGAGGTACCCGCTGTCTCTGCTAAAGCGGCCATTTTCTCGGTCAGAGCTTTCATTGCTTCGTCTACCTGAGCCTGCGCTGCGTTCTTATCCGCAAGCACTGCCTTGGCGTATTCCAGCGCTTCCGCGAACGGCTCCCAGGTCTCCGGCGTATAGTCGGCCTCCTGTTTGCCTTCCGCCGCCGCTATCGCCGCCGATAATCCGGAAGTATCCGCTCTTTCCTTCAGAGCCTCCATCTTCTCCGTAAGCTCAGCCGCCGCCTCGTCTACCTGAGCCTGCGCTGCGTTCTTATCCGCAAGCACTGCCTTGGCGTATTCCAGCGCTTCCGCGAACGGCTCCCAGGTCTCCGGCGTATAGCCGGCCTCCTGTTTGCCTTCCGCCGCCGCTATCGCCGCCGACAAATCCGCTTTCACCACAGGCGTCAGCGTGAGTTCAAAGCTGTCTGTCAGAACGCTTTCTTTTGTTAAAGTATTGGTAACTCTGCATACCACATTGACCTTTGTTTCCTGTTCCGGCCAGGTAATCGAGCCGTCCGCTCCGATGACGCCCTCCGGATCGCTGGACTCAATGGCAAGCTCTATCCCCCTGGGCATTTCGGGAAGCTTCAGGCCCTTGTCCGGATATTCTGGATTTTCCAGGGAAATGCCGCCGGCTACTTTATCCAGGTCCGTCTCATATTTCAAATTCAGATACGCCTGGATATTGCCGATTTCCTCATCGCTCAGCGCTCGGTCAAAGATCATCAGCTCCGCCAAGTCGTACTGGGTGAAATGATCCGCATAGGCAAAATAATAGGAACACAGCCGGCCCTCGGCTGCGTTATTCGCCAATACAGTGTTTTTCCCTGTTTGAGTCATAACCTTCTTTCCGTCTACAAACAGAGACTCTTCCGCAGAATCCTTCACTACTGCGGTGACGGAAAATTCATTGCCCGCGCCGCTTTCGCGCTGGTAAACATTATTGTTATTTTCCTGGCCTGAACCATAACGCCAGGATATCGCATCCGCCAGCGGCGAAACAAACGTCTTGCCCCAGCTTCCGTCTTCGTCAAAATATACCAGGCAGTTTTGGTCTCCGGTTCCTGTCTCTGTTCCCTGATATGCGGATACCGCAATGATGGTTACGGCACTCTTTCCGTCAAGATCCAGATCAAACGACATGGTATCGTCCACGCCGTCAAAACGGATCACCGGCTGCCCACCGTAAGCGTCCTCCACCAGAACCGGCTGGGCTTCTTGTTCAGGCTGCTCCGCGCTGATTCCGGAATCTCCCAGGCTTTCCCAGCTGGAAACTCTTCCCTGTCCATCTACTGTTACATGGTCTCCGGCGGAAAGCCACAGCAGGCTTTCTTCCGGTACGGCGCTGTAATCGCCCGTGCTGTAAAATCCTGTGACGCCCTCCGAGCATTTGCCCTCCGCGTCGACGGCGCATAAGGTGAGAATATATACTTTTCCAGGCTCCGGATCCTCAATCACATACCGGCCGCAGTCCGCGGAAATCTCCACAGCGTCTCCCAGGCCCAGCAGGACGTAATGGTCAACGGCCTGTTCAGGAGCCTCCCAGGCCAAAACCAGGCTTCCATTGTCCTCTGTAATGCTGAAATTGGAAGCGTCATAGGGGAACAGGTTCTCCTGCCGGTCCTTCAAGCCCTCGATGGCTTTATTCAGCCGACGGCTCATCATGTCCACGCTTCCCTGGCTGAGAGAGCCGCCGGACAAATACGCTTCCGCCGCATACAATGCCTGCTCCAGCTCGTTCCAGCTGATCCGGTCGTAGTCGCTTCCCGACAGGGACTTCGCTGTTTCAACCGCCTGCTCCAGACCAGAGGTATCAATCTCCAGCAGCTTGTAAAGCTCGGCGTAGCTGCCCGTCAATCCGGCCTGGTCGATGATATTCTGCGCCGGGTCGGACCAGGGAAGGGTTTCCACATGGGTATCGGTGATCGGATTACTCTGGGGCCACTGGTTATTCACAGATCCTGTCGTCGTATAGTTATTGTAGATTGTATTATTGCGGATTCTACCATTTGACATCCAAATATTCAGCCAAACATCCCAGGAATCCTGAATCACATTATCATGGACCATAAAGCCTTCCGTTCCTTCATCCAGATAAATGGAACGAGGGCCGTCGTAGATATAATTATAGGCGATAATAGAATTGGGCTGGTAGCCTAAGGTATACAGGGTTCCGCCGTCGCCCGGAAGCTTCGTGTGGGAATCGCCCAGCTTGTTAAACATAATGCGATTGTTCTTTGCCGTTAAGGTTCGGTTCCCGGGAACCTCCGATTCTGCTTCACCGTTAAAGTTCCACCAGCCCCAGCCGACGCACATAGTCGTGTAAGGAACATCCGCTACGTCGTTATGAGAGAAGTCGCAGTTTTCCACAAAGAAAGCCATAATGGCGTCGCACTGGTAAAACTCGGAGGAAACATTCCGCACCAGGTTATGCACTACCTGGTCGTTCTTGCACACGCCTTCCACTCCAACCGGGAACCTCTGGTTATCGCTCTTGGCATCCTCCCCGATGAACACATGCTGGGGATGCCCAATATTCGTCGCGTTTCCAGCAACGTTAATAAAGGCGTTCCCCTGTATGGTGGAATCAACCACATCGTTGGTATAGCTGACGCCGCAGGAGCTGGAAATATTCTTGAAACGGTTGCCCTCAAAAACGATCCCCCGGGCGTTCTGCACATCCACTGAGGCGTACGGCGTATCTACAATATTATACCAGCTGTGATGCCAGTTGCCGTGGTCTGCGAATTTCCGGTACAGGCCCAGGCTTTGTACGCCGCCATACCCAATGGCGTGCATATCATTCTCCGGATCGTCGATGACCTCCAGGCTGTAATGGTCGTAGCTGAATTGAATTCCGCTGAACTCAATATTTTCCACCCGCTCGCTGGTGGACTCACCGTTGATCCTCATGAAGCCTTCCGACTCCGGAATCACAAATTCCATTTCATTGATATCGGCACCCTTGGGCGGATAATAGTATAAGGTCTTTTCCCCACGGTCAAAATAGAATTCTCCCGGGTTCTTCAGGTTTTCCAGCGTGTTCCGGATCGTAATGCTTCCGGTTCCCACCAGGTTGCAGCCCCAAGCCATAGTGGAGAAGATCGCGCCGAAGGGCTGCTGGGGCTCGAAGATAATATACTCCCCGCTCTCATCCTCATAAATATTCTGAATACCTACGGTATTCCTATTAAAAACCTTTGATTGTGTAATTTCCACGTCTTCAGGATTTGCGTAAACGGCCACGTCGGATTTCTTAAACTTGATGCCTGTCCAGGCGGTTCCGGACGTTTCTGCCCAAGATTCTTCTCCCGTAATGGTCATGGTTCCTACCGTTCCCTGGCCCTCTACGGTATATTCCGTGATTTTCGCCGGCTCTCCGTTCACGTAAAGAGAGCGGAGCTTGCTGTCCCGATCCAGAGTGGTTTTATACACCCCAGGCCTCTCTGGGTCCTCTTCCCACTTGGCGTCTAATACCGTGCCGCCGCTGATCATCGGGAGCTCATCCTGATAATTCTGATATACCACATAATAGCCGTTGCTTCCCGAGTCCTCGACCCCGAATTGCATAGGCTCCGTGATTTCATAGGTTCCCTCCCGCAGATAGACCAGAATGTCTCCCGACATATTCTGATTGTACTTGCGCACCTCTTCCTGAGCCCGCGCTACGGTGAGGAAAGGGCTGTCGATGTTTCCCGCGTTGCTGTCGCTGCCCTCCGGAGATACAAAAAGCTCCTGCTGCACCTCACGCTGGCTCACCTTCAGGGTGGGAATGTCACCGGCAGCGACTTCCATTCCGTATTGGTCCTCTGGCACAAGCACGCCGGTCACGGTCTGCTCCGCCGGGTTCTCCGGGTCGTATTCGTCCATATTCCAAAGCACCGGCGTATCCACCTCTGTGCCGGATTCCATAGTCACCTTCACCGTCTGGGGATGAGGGGATTCCTCCAGGCTGGTTCCCTTGCGGACCGTAATGGCTTTTTCCTCAATCGACTCGATTTTGCATCCCTCTAAATGGAAATTGACGCAATATACCGCAGTATCGCCGTTTTCAGCGATTACCGTGATTTCCGCCGTGCCCGGCAGTGAGGATGCCTGGGTTACCCGTACCTGAGCGGACGAATCCGCTGCTTGGGCTGTCACTTCCGGCGCCGCCTGGTTTATGCTCTCCTGAGGCACGTCATACTCATACTCTAAGGTATCGCCGTCAAACCCCTCCAGCGGTGTTCCGCCGATGGAAATGGAGGACAGCTTCGTATTCCCGGACGGCCGGGCGCTGCCGGCATAATAGTTCGAGCTGATATCGCCGATCAGCACTGAATTCGCCTGGCTTCCGCTGTGATAGGAAAAAACAGAAAAGCTGCCGCTTGAAACTGTTCCGGAATAGGAATGGTCAATGCTCCACTCCGCGGGTTCCTTTTCCTGTTCGTTCCAAATCTTGGCGCAAATACGGTTCTCTCCGCCGTCCTGGCCCTCCAGCGTCATGATCTTCAAATGATACCAAGCGCCTGGCAATATGGACACAGGAGCGCCCCCCTGGGTATCCTGAGGGGCTTCTCCTGGCTTCTGGATCCGAACCGACAGGGTTCCTCCATTCGCTGGGGAAACACCGACCGCGGCGTATTCGTCTAATCCTGTTCCCACCGGCGCCACGTAAACGCCGTCGGTCAGTTCTGCCGCCTCAAAGTCCTCCGCGAATTTTATCTTCAGCTGCGCGATATTGTTCTGGTAATTGTAATTCACATACTGAATACCGCTGAAGCCCTCCGCCTGTGAGGATAGGCGCACCACGTTTTCCTCTTGCAGCTCGGCCTTTTTATCGTCTGTCCCGCTCCCATCCTGGATCAGGTCGACCTTGTCGAAAAAGCCGGCGGCGCCGTCAGCCGAGGCGTTGAAGTCCTCTTGGAAAATCGTCTCGCCCTCGTTTTTCGTCAGCTGGATGTTATCCAAAGAAACGCTGACCGCAGACTCCGCGTTGTTCTGATAGGTATACACCGCCAGCCCGCCGTCTCCGGACAGGGAATAGCTGTGCTCCTGCGTCCATTCCTCCGGCTCCGGGTCATTCCGGTTCCAGATTTTATACGAGATTTTAGTACCGCTTGTTTTCACCTTCAGGCGGTACCAGGTATCTGAGGAAAAGTCAAATGCTACTGTGCCGGCATTCACTGAGCTTGCCTGTGCATAAACTGCGCTGATATGGGGCTGAATTACAACCGCCGCAAAGGTTTTATCGTACTCCACACAGTAGGGGCTGACATACAAGCCCTCATATCCATGCGTCATATGGTTCGTATCGTTGAACCGGAAATCCATAGTCAATTCCGACTGCTGGAACCGCTCGTTTTTCAAGGTAAACCCTACATGGCCCTGTGTCGAGGACGACATCGTCAGGATTCCCTCCGATTCCACTGCCTGGGTCTTATCGCTGCCGCCTGTTGAAAGTAATTTCAGGTCTCCGGTTTCGGCAATCTGGCCCAATGGCAAGCTGTCAAAATCGCTGCTTAACGTGCCGGAAGCGGCGGCCTCGGCCGACAATGCCGGCAGCGAGCTCAGCGTCATTAAGCCCGCTAACGCGCACGCGCACGTCTTAACCAGCACCTTCTTTATCGATTTCATCTTTCCATCCCTTTCTATTTTTTCGCCCGCCTATTCCGAGGACATCGGAATAGGCGGGTTTTTATTATAGAGCTATATCGCTAAAAGAATTATTAAGAAAGGATATTTTAACCAAGCCGTCTTCTTCTAATAATAAGGGCAATCGCAACGCCTAAGCCGCT
>ERZ506938.1326-NODE-1326-length-8967-cov-3.220938_pt1 | contig 8967 bp, 8 predicted proteins | sample MGYA00513172_ERZ506938 | MGnify/ENA metagenome assembly ERZ506938
ATTAGCATATTTTACTTTGGAAATCTATGTTCTGGCTCTCTCTTATTGTATATTCAGGGGGTTACATATATTTTTTCACGATTTCCTGCATTTGGCCCCACTTTTTCTCCATATCGCTGACCAGCTTGAACTGTGTTCTGCACCGATCCAGATTATGTTCCTCGCGATGGATCTTGAAGTATGTATCTCCCTGCAGATAATCTGTCAGGAACCGCATACCACATTCAAATGTCATGACCTTTGCTCCCATCGGCAAAAGTTCCATCTCCCGTTTTGTCAGCTTGCCATTACAGCCTTCAATGAATCCTTTTGTAAACAGATCAAAAAGCTCCATACTGCATTCAACCTTAGACAGATCTTTTTCATCTTCCGCACCTGTACTTGCCCCGAAACGAATGGCGTCACCGAAATCATTCACAGCAAGTCCCGGCATAACAGTATCCAGATCTATCACACAGATTGCCTTGCCTGTCTTATTGTCAATCATAATATTGTTAAGCTTTGTATCATTGTGTGTAACACGAAGCGGAATCTCTCCCTTTGCCTGAAGGTTTGAAAAACAGCATGCTACATCTTCATGGTCCAACACAAACTGAATTTCTTTCTTAACACCAGCCGCACGGCTCTTAATATCTGTTTCTACCGCTCTTTTAAAAACCTCAAATCTTGCCTTTGTGTCGTGAAATCCTTCAATTGTCTCAAACAATGTATCGGCCGGATAGTCTGCCAAAAGATTCTGGAAATTTCCAAATGCCATTGCTGCCTGATAGAACTGATCCGGATTCTCTACCTGATCATAACTGCTCGCATCTGTAATAAAAATATAGGATCTCCAGTAATCTCCAAACGAATCCTGATAATATGGTTTTCCATCCAGTGCCGGAATTACATTCAACGTTTCTCTGTCTGGATTTCCTCCTTTTTTTATAATTTTTTCGCGAAGATAGGAAGTCACTCCAAGAATATTCTCCATAAGCTCTACAGGGTTCTTGAATACATTTTTATTCATTTTTTGAAGAATGACCTTCAAAATCCCCATGCGTTTTACTTCAAATGTCAGCAAATATGTATCATTAATGTGTCCATTTCCAAATGGTACATCCTGGATCAGTCTTCCTTCATATTGAAAATGTGCAATTGCTTCTGCCTTCTGCGTTCTGACTACCTGTGTCATAATACTTCCTCCCGGTTTTATTCAAAAATCCTTCTACTTATTATTGACGTCTTTTATCACTTGATTATTGTAGTATAAATTTGTACAAAAATCTTTATCATATTTCACTCATAATTTATATTATCTGCTTCTATTTCTTGCAATTTTTAATATATACGTTATAATTATTTATAACATTTGTACAAAAAATACAATTGCGCAAAGGAGACTTTAACATGGCATACAATGGATTTTTACCGGAGAATGTAATCAACATCGGTAAAATATACAGTATTCATTATTTTGAATACATGAGCGATTTTTCATTCGAAGGTGAAAGCCACGATTTTTGGGAATTTATCTGTGTAGATAAAGGAGAAGTTGAAGTGACCGGCGGTGATAAGAAGTTTATTCTTCACAAAGGTGAAATTGCTTTTCATGAACCTAATGAATTTCATAATGTTACAGCTACTGGAACGATTGCACCGAATCTGATTGTTATCTCCTTTCAATGTGATGATAATGCTATATATTATTTTCGCAAAAAAATTTTGAAGATGGATGACGTAGAACGCAATCTTCTGGCAAGCATTATTTTTGAAGCCAGACATACTTTCCAATGCCGGCTGGATGATCCATATCTTCAGAATATGCCGCTTAAACAGCCACCTGACATTTTCGGCTCACAGCAAATGATCCGTCTGCTAATAGAACAGTTTTTAATCCACCTTGCAAGACGTTACTCAGCCTCTTACACCAGCGTTGTCCGTCCAAAAGACACTATGCTTGCAGCCAAATCAACAAAATCCAAAAATGACATTGAAGTCTACAGTCTGGTCACTGAATACATGAAAGAACATATTCGTTCTCATGTCACTATTGAACAGATCTGCAAGGACAACCTGGTCGGCAGATCACGACTGCAGAAGATATTCAAAAATCAATGTGGACTTGGCATCATCGACTATTTTTCGAAGCTGAAGATCAACACTGCAAAAGAACTGATCCGATCCAGACATATGAATTTTACACAGATTTCCGATTATCTTGGATATACCTCCATTCATTACTTCTCAAGACAATTCAAAAAAGAAACTGGAATGACACCGTCTGAATATGCATCTTCAATCAAGGCAATGTCAGAAGGGAAGTTTGAGGAAAATTAGTGGAAAATAAAACAGAACATTACTAAAAAGCAAAGGAATCTGTGTGCGAATCATCAGTTAATTTTTAATAGCTGGATTCGAAAACAGATTCCTTACTTTATATAATATTCTTTTTATGTCTCTAACCTTTAATTCCTCCGGTAATTCCTCCGATCAATTTCTCTGACAGGAACAGATACAGGACAAATGTCGGTGCAAATACAATAATTACTGCTGCGAACATTCCAGCCCAGTTTCCGGTGTACTGCATGGACTGCAACATTCCATAAAGTCCTACGGCTACCGGACGTAATGCATCGTTGTTTGCAAAAATCAGTGACAGGAAATACTCATTCCAGATATTAATGAAATTGAATATTGTCACTGTTACCAGTCCGGACTGAGCCATCGGGAACATAATCTTCCAGAAAGCTTTTGCCGGAGGACATCCATCAAGAGCTGCTGCCTCTTCATATGTGCTGGAAATATTTGCAAAGAAAGTAAGTAAGAAAATCGTTGTATATGGAATATTAATTCCTACATACAAGAAGATCAAAGTTACCTTACTTGCTGCAACATTATTCAGAATTCCCAGATTTGCTACAACTCCAAACAATGGAAGAACGATCATCGTGATTGGAATACCCATCGCAGACACTAAACTTGTCTGGATAATTTTATTCCCGATAAATGTATATCTCGCAAGGACATATGCTGCCGGCGCACAGATCAGGATCAACAATACACAAGATACTACTGCATAAAGGAGGGAGTTTGTAAAGAATGTTGCAACTCCGCCACTTCCCCATGCCTGCATATAATTTTCAAAGTGTAGTCCCGACGGGAATTTCAATGCTTTTCCTGCAAAGATATCTGTTGTAGTAGAAAGACTGGCTGCTATGATCCATCCAAGTAACATGAATGTAAATGCCACCCATAAAATTACTATAATATATCCAGGAGCGAGCGCCATTTCATGTTTCCAGTCAATTTTCTTTTTCACTTTTATTTTTTTCTCTTTTGCCATCTTGCGTCTCCTCCTTTCTAAAATTCTAAGTCATCCTCTTTAATCAGTTTATTACAGATTGTAAAAATAACTACAATACAGATGCACAAGATAATACCGATTGCTGCTCCATATCCTGCATTTCTTTCTGTAACTGCATTTCCGGCTCCAAATGTCTGCATATACATGTACTGTACCGGGACAATAGTTGCCTCATCTGCTGTTACGGTTGAGAACATCTGAGACCACACAAAGAATGCCGCTGTACTTACTGACCACATCGTAATGTTCGTCTTAAATACTCCTTTTAATAAAGGAAGTGTCATATGCTGGAATTGCTGTGGCCTGTTGGCACCATCAATGGTTGCCGCTTCATATAGCTCCGGACTGATTCTCTCAATTCCACTCATCCAGATCAGCATGTGATATCCAATCATTCCAAAGCAATATGCAAATAACAATGCTCCGAATTTGTGATCTGTATCCAGCCATGCTGTCTCTGCCAGTTTATGCATACCGACCGCATCAAGAATAGATTTTAGTAATCCGAACTTAGAACTATATACATACTGTAACCACATAGTTGCAAGGGCTACTGCACTTACAAGGTTCGGAAGATAGATTACCGCACGAAAGAATTTCTTACCGCGGATTCCACTTGTCAGGATAACTCCAAACAGCAGAGAAACAGAAAGTACAATTGCTCCACCGATTGCCCAGATTTTAAACAAGTTCAGCATAGACTTTCTAAAAATTGCAGTTGCAAATAATTTCTCATAGTTCTGTATACCTACAAATGTCCACAAATCTGTTGTGTCTGTAACGGAATCAATTTTGAAGAAACTCATCATAATCGTCCGGACGATCGGGTATAAAAAAACAATGAGGAAGATGATAACTGCCGGCGCCAGGAAGCCTACGATCATTTTCTTATTATTTTTCATCTCATTTCCTCCTTCTCGCATAATCTCAGCCATCTGCCTCATTCTTTTTTCAGATGTCCTGCGACCGTTTTCTTAAAAGAAATATGGCGGCGATGCCATAACCGCCCCGCCACCATATTATAATATGCATCTTATTTGATTATCTCAAATGACTTATTTTCCTGCTGCTTTTTTCATTGTAGAAATGAATCCTGCTGCATCTAATTTACCAGCTGCGAGCTCAAGTGCGCTTGTCTTTAATGTACCAGTCAGGTCATTGTTGCTCTCTGCGCCTGCTGCCCAGTCATAGTATGTTGTTGTTGCATCAAATCCAGCTTTTACTTCTGCAAGCTCTGTTGGCCATGCATCAGAATTTGCTTTGTCAGTTGGGATACAAAGAGCTTCTGTTGTCATCTCTTTGTCATAATCACCTGTTGTGATATAAGTAATCAGCTCAAATGCTTCGTCAGCCATCTTGGAATCTTTATTGATTGCAAATACCTGATTAGCAATGTTGTTAGCTGTATTGTCATCTGTTCCGTTCGGAACTGATGGATAGTTGAAATATCCCCACTCAAGATCCTCAGCTACAGAAGCTTTTGCTTCATTTGGAAGCCATGATCCGCAGATAACGATTGCTGCATCTCCAGGAGCAAATTCCTGATTCTGTCCTGCCGGATATACATTTGTCGCAATGTTCTTTGAGAAGTAACCTTTTTTAGCGAAATCTGCAAAGCTCTGAGCTGCTGCAAGAACTCTCTCATCATCCCATGTTACGTTCTGACCATTTACTTCTTCTCCGGTTACAAGAGATTTTACTCCATCCTGTCCAATATATCTTGCAAGATGATATCCGATAAATGATGTCATATAAGCATCGTCTGCTGTGATTGGTGTAATACCAGCGTCTTTTAATTTAGCACATGCTGCATCTAACTCATCCCATGTTGTAGGAACTTCTTTGATACCAGCTTTATCAAATAATGTCTTATTGTAAAAGAATCCGAAGATTGATGGCTGATATGGGATTGAATGGAGTGTTCCATCCTCATATGCTGCACGTGCAATTTTGAATAATGTCTCGTTTCCGTGCTCTGACTCGTAATCTTTTGCCACATCCTCGAGATCTAACAGATATTTTCCCCAAGATCCGTTTACACGGTTTACATCTTCATCGAACAGGTCGATGGTCTGCTTTGCATCGAGTGCAGGCTGAAGACCTTCACGCTGTCCGGAACGTCCCTTGAACTGGACGTCTACTTCTACACCTGTATCTTCTGTATACTTTGCAATTGCATCCTGGATTACTTTCGCCTGTGGCTCATCTTTACTCCACATAGCCCAGTATACAAGTTTCTTGCCATCTCCTCCAGATGACTTGGAATCGTTGGAACTTCCGCCACATCCAACTAACATGGTCGCAACCATTGCCGCACATAAAAGTGCACTGATTACTTTCTTTTTCATTCTTTTTCCTCCTATACCATTTTGGTAAATCGTTTTTAGTAATTTTGCAATTACTCTTTTTCCGTTGGATTCATTATGTCACAATTTTGCACAATAATCTTTATCCTAAAGTTTCATTAATTTGCACAATCTACTCTAAAATGCTATTTTCAGCAAAATAACGGGCTGTTTTTTGTACATATTGTATAAATTAATATTTTCACAATCTTGTTATTTATTCTACATTACACAAATCATTAAGACCTATTACAGTTTTTCATCTGATTATTTTATCCCTGATTCTTTATATCAGAGATAATGCTGCTTCATCTCCCACCAAAATAACATCATTATGCATCTGAAGGATTGATGCCGGCACACCTGGAATTACCGGTCCGAAAAATGCTTTCTTTACAATCTCTGCTTTGTCTTCCCCACTTACTACAACAAGAATCTTCTTTGCCTGCATAATTGTCTTTATCCCCATGGTATAAGCCTGTCTTGGAACATCCGTCGCCGAAGCAAAAAATCTTTTATTTGCCTCAATAGTACTCTCCTGAAGGTCCACACAATGTGTCCCCGTCTCAAATGCCTGTCCTGGCTCATTAAATCCAATATGTCCATTATGTCCCATTCCAAGGAGCTGAAGATCTACGCCTCCAAGGCTTCTGATTAGTTCCTCATAACGTTCACATTCTTTTTTACTGTCTGGTTCCATTCCATTGGGCAAATGTGTGTGTCTCTCCTGAATATTCACCTGATCGAACAGATGCTGATGCATAAAGTAATAATAGCTCTGTTCATTGGTTCCCGGCAGTCCTTTATATTCGTCCAGATTGACACTTGTCACCTCTGAAAAATCCAAGTCTCCTTTTTTGTACCAGTCTACCAGCTGACTGTAAGTTCCTATTGGCGTAGAGCCAGTTGCCAGTCCAAGTACACTGTTTGGTTTCAAAATGATCTGCGCAGAAATTATATTGGCTGCTTTTCTGCTCATATCCTTGTAATCTTTTGCTCTGTACACTCTCATAACATTTCCTCCATTTTTATAGACACTTTTTTTAATTCACTTTAAAATTATAGTAGTGTGGCAAATGCCCTTTTTCCCCATATAATTTTTCATGAAGGCTCTCCCAGATCGCCTGGATATCACTGTCTCCTTCCCGGATATCTGACACATCAATTCCATCGCCATCATTCAGCAAATGATACGCCTCTTCATTTCTTCCTAATTTTTCAAGTGCTGCCACATAATAATATTGAATTCGTCCGTTCTTCTGATTTTCTGCGGTCTGTTTTTTATATTCTTCATCAATTTCCTTGTAAGCCCCACATTTTTCCAGAATCTTAAACCCTTCCTTCTGATAAGAGAGTCTCTCTCTTTGAAGCGCCATTCCTTCCATAATAAACTGTTTCGCCTTCTCAGGATCCGATTTCAGATACAGGCACGCCAGTCCATGATATGCCCATGCATTGGATGTAAGATCAACCGATCTTACAAATTCATCTCTTGCCTCTTCTTTTCTTCCGGCAATCAGATAGCTGATACCAAGCTGATAATGTGCATACCAGTTCGCGGCATTGGACGCATCTTTTCCGACTGTTTTCTCTTCCAGATATGTCAGGAATTTCTCTCCATTCCAGAACTCGTCCGGCTCATCTTCTGGATTTGGCATATGTAGAATGCCTGTTTCAAAGAAATGTTTCCACTTCTTTAATGTTTCTGACTGATTCACAAATTCCAGATGGCCAGTTCTTTTTGTTTTTGGTGCAAATGTTCCATATCCGCTTCCTGCCTGGACTAGCTTTGCCTGCTTCTTTGCAAGTCCTTTTGTCTCTTCCAGACGTTTCTTAAGTTTCTCAACCTCCTGATTTGCCTTCAGTTCCTCTGTCACCTTCTCATAACGCCATTCATGGGACTGTTCACATGCACCTGCACCAAGATTCACTGCTCCGTAGCGTTCCATCCATTCCCATGCAGTGTGTGGTGCCATCGGAATACAGCCATACTGTGTCTTTCCAAGTCCTGCCTGGATCTCTACATAACGTCCTGCATCATCTGTCAGGAACTCCTGCCAACGATCGGAAGCATCAATATTTCCCCATGAAAATAACTTTCTTCCCTGTAGTCTTGGTGTTGAAAATTGTAAAAGTCCATATCCATCTGGCGCAATATTGGCAATATATTTGGGTTCTTCTTTCGGAATATGGAAGAAATAATCTATACTGGTCGGAATCTTCTTATAATCTGTTACATCAATTCCATTAACAAACGGAATCTCTACTTTAAAACCATTCGTCCCTACCGCTGTAAATGCTTCCTTTGCCGGTACGACAAGGCGTCCCCCTTCATACTCCGGTACTGCCATGTTACTCCACCAGTACATCGGAATAACCTGATTGCTGTCATTAACAATTCTCATTCTGCAGTTCAGATACGGACAAGCCTCCTCCAGCCAGAAATCCATCTGCCAGATAACTCCTCGGATCCGCTCATATTCATACATACGAAGTACCGGATCACCTTCATCTGTCTGCGTCTTTGCTACATAAAGCGGCTCCGTTGTCAATGGATTATGGCCGATAATTCCAAGATTCCACTCGACACCTCCGGAAAACCATGCATTTCTAATAGCAAGGTTGCTAAATCTGAGCACATCATTCGTGTAAAGAAGATTCTTTCCTGTTTTCTTATCCCACAGCTCCCACAATCTTCCACCATATTCCGTAAGAAATACTGCCTTCAAATACTCGTTTTCCAGAACCGCCGTCTTTACATCTTTCTCATGCAGCTCTCTTGTATATCCATTAAGCTGACGATATGGAAACGCACTATTTACTTTGCCATATCCTTCATAAATCTCATCATCCTCGTCCAGATCAAACACAAGCGAATTCTGAGTTGTCAGTTCCCCAAAAAGATCCGGTACCGAAGACTCCTCCCCCAGTTCTGCAACTTTCATACGCTTTGTCTCAAATACTAGCCTTGTCATAATATACCTCCCACTCTTATAATTTTATCCCTCAACAGGCCTTCTAACATGCACTTTCAAGATATCTTTAGCATCTCTTTCACTTTTTTCTATTGATATAATAAAATTTTCTCTATCATATCTTCCATCATGGCATAGAACGATTGTATAATCTTTACACAATCTACACCTTTTTTTGCCATATCTGCGTCAACATACACAAAATCATAGCAGTATGCAAAACAAATCCATATGGAGACAGAATTCCAGATATATAAAAATGCCGCTATCTGCTGCGCCACTTATATTCACATGATTATGT
>ERZ506938.1342-NODE-1342-length-8855-cov-5.500455_pt1 | contig 8855 bp, 7 predicted proteins | sample MGYA00513172_ERZ506938 | MGnify/ENA metagenome assembly ERZ506938
GGATGATACCTTTAACTTTCTCATTTCCATGTGCTATACCCAGCTTTTCAACCTGTTGTGTGAAAAAGCCGACGATGTGTACGGCGGACGCTTGCCGGTTCATGTCCGCTGCCTCATTGACGAGGCCGCGAATATCGGGCAGATACCGAGGCTTGAAAAGCTGGTAGCGACGATCCGTTCCAGAGAAATCTCCTGCTGCCTTGTCTTGCAGGCACAGAGCCAGCTCAAAGCCCTGTATAAAGACAGCGCGGATACGATCATCGGCAACATGGACTGTTCCATCTTTTTGGGTGGAAAGGAACCCGGTACGCTGAAAGAGCTGGCGGCGGCGCTGGGCAAGGAAACCATCGACAGCTATAACACCGGCGAGAGCCGTGGCCGCGAGGTTTCCCATTCGCTGAACTATCAGAAATTGGGCAAGGAGCTGATGAGCGTGGATGAGCTTGCCGTGCTGGATGGCGGCAAGTGCATCTTGCAGCTTCGCGGCGTCCGCCCGTTTCTGTCCAACAAATATGATCTCACCAAGCATCCCCTCTACCGCTACACAGCGGATTATGACAAGAAATACGCCTTTGACATAGAGCGTTTTCTGTCCCATCGCCTCAAGCTCAAGCCGGATGATGCAGTTGAGGTGTATCAGGCAGACCTTTCCGGTGAACCTGTCGCCTGACGGCGGCAGCCTGTTTTGACAACGACTCGATGAAACTTCGTGGAAGAAATGTACCCTCCAAAATCTAAAACATATTTTTCGGAGGTACTATTTATGGCTTTCTTTAATTCTGCTGTTGGTGTTCTTCAGACCCTCGTTGTGGCGCTGGGCGCTGGCCTCGGCATTTGGGGTGCGATCAATCTGCTGGAGGGCTACGGCAACGACAACCGTGCGATGCGTTCCTGACTGAAAAGGTCAGGCACAGGTCGAAGGACGAATGAAGTCCAAAACCTTGGAGAACTGATATTTCGATGGATGAAATGAGGGGGTAACGCCCCGAAGCGTCCACACTAATACTCCGACTGGCATAGGTGCGCAACCGCCGATTGTCAGAAGCTCGGTGAAGTCGGCAGAGAGATGCCGTAGTTTTGGCTGCAAGGCTGAAATCGAAAGCTGTCCAGAGGTGGATAGCGCATCCTATATGCCGGGTGTCAGCCGCACATGGTTAGTATGTATGGAAATACTGACGAACTTCTGAATGTACAAGTCTAAACGTTGATACCATCGAAACGGTGGTACTCCTTATACGGAGGTATTCGTGGACAAGTAAAAATGGTTGTTATGAAAGTCCATGTGCCGTTACAGGCGGCACGATTCGTAAAGAATTGAATACAGGCTTAGAGGAAGAACCTAAATGCGGCCCATGATAGAAATATCGGAACGCAGGAAGCTGAAAACATTTAGCCTGTTGCAAGGCTGCGAGATGGTGGATGGGAATACCTTCGTGAGAAGGCAATAACCATTCTTTGTTTCAGTGAAAGTAGTGGCGTAGTACCTATGAAGCCGTGAAAAAGTAAACGGTGGAGGAAAGGCCACAAGTCGAATTTGGCAAAAGAAGCACACACAAAGTGTCGCAAGCCCTGTATGACCAAATTCGATGGAACGCCGTGTGCGGTGAAAGCTGCACGCACGGTGTGGAGCCGGGGAAAAGCTGGAGATCATATCAAATGCTTACCTATGGCTATCTGGTGCTAAATCTCAGGGCATGAAGCAGCTGATGGCCGGTGGCGGGGTGGCTTTGATTGGCATTACCCTCGTGCCGCTGCTGTCCGGTCTATTCGGCTAATCAGGCAGCTCGTTTGCTTCCCATAAATCCACGGAGGGTGCCGCTTTCTGGCGGCATCCTCCCGAAAGGAGGGCAACCCTATGGATTTCTTATGGGATAAGATCACGGAATGGCTGAAAGAAATGCTCATCGGCGGTATCGTGAGCAATCTGTCCGGGATGTTCGATGCAACCAATCAAAAGGTTGCCGAGATCTCCGGTCAGGTGGGCTTATCGCCGCAGGCATGGAACGGCAGCATTTTCAGCATGATACAAAACCTGTCAGAAACCGTGATCGTCCCCATCGCAGGCGCAATTCTCGCCTTTGTGATGACGCTGGAACTGATCCAGCTCATTACCGACAAAAATAACCTCAACGACATGGACACATGGATATTCTTCAAGTGGGCGTTCAAGTCCGCTGCCGCTGTCCTGATTGTAACAAACACATGGACGATTGTGATGGGCGTGTTTGACGCTGCCCAAAGCGTCGTTGCCAGCGCCTCCGGGCTGATTATCGGCGATACCAGCATCGACATTTCAAGCGTCATGGTGGGCATTGAGGATCGGCTGATGGAAATGGAGCTGGGGCCGCTGTTCGGCCTGTGGTTCCAATCGCTGTTCGTGGGCATTACCATGTGGGCGCTGACCATCTGCATTTTCATTATCACATTCGGAAGAATGATTGAAATATATCTCGTCACCTCTGTTGCCCCCATTCCGATGGCGACCATGATGGGCAAGGAATGGGGCGGCATGGGACAGAACTACATCCGTTCCTTGCTGGCGCTGGGCTTCCAAGCATTTCTCATCATCGTCTGCGTTGCCATCTACGCCGTTCTGGTGCAGAACATCGCGCTTGTGGATGACATCATCTACGCCATCTGGACTTGCATGGGCTACACGGTGCTGCTGTGCTTCTGCCTGTTCAAAACCAGCAGCCTTGCCAAGTCCGTGTTCAATGCACATTAACGGGGGTGATACTATGCTGACACTCACGCCCGTCGCGCTTGCAACAGCGAACGCATTTGTCAATGCGCATCACCGGCACCATAAGGCAACTGCTGGGCATAAATTTTCCATCGGCTGTGCCAAGGATGGAGAGCTTGTCGGTGTTGCAATCGTAGGCCGTCCTGTGAGCCGGTATCTGGATGATGGCTGGACATTGGAAGTCAATCGTCTTTGTACCACCGGCGAGAGAAACGCTTGCAGTATTCTCTATGCCGCATCTGCGCGGGCGGCAAAGGCAATGGGATACCGCAAGATCATCACCTATACGCTGGATAGCGAGAATGGCAGCAGCCTCCGCGCCGCTGGCTGGAGCTGTGCAGGCATGGCAGGCGGCAAATGCTGGACAGGCAGCCGTAAGCCCGCCTCCGCTTTGTACCCGGCGCAGATGAAACTTCGATATGAAAAGCTCTTATAAAGGGGGATTTCTATGGCCTATGTCAACGTCCCAAAGGACTTAACCAAAGTAAAAACCAAGGTGCTGTTCAACCTCACGAAACGACAGCTCATTTGCTTCGGAAGCGGCACACTCATCGGCGTACCGCTTTTCTTCTTGCTCAAGGGCAGCATCGGCACCAGCCCCGCCGCAATGGTGATGATGGTGGTGATGATCCCGGCCATGCTGTTCGCCATGTATGAAAAGAATGGTCAGCCGCTGGAGGTCGTCATCCGCAACATCTACCGCGTGTGCTTCCAGAGGCCAAAGCAGCGCCCGTATAAGACCAACAATTTTTATGCCGTTCTGGAGCGGCAAAACCAGTTAGACCGGGAGGTGTATCAAATTGTCCGAAAAGAAAAAGCTGACCCGCGCCGAACGAAAACAGATCGAAGCCGCCATCGCAAGAGCGAACCGAACGGATAAGAAGGAAACATCGGCGCAGGACAGCATCCCGTATCAGCGTATGTGGCCGGACGGCATCTGTCGTGTGACCAATACGCGCTACACCAAAACGATCCAGTATCAGGACATCAACTACCAGCTCTCACAGAACGAGGACAAGACCGCCATCTTTGAGGCGTGGTGCGATTTCCTGAACTACTTTGACAGCTCCGTGCAATTCCAGCTTTCCTTTGTGAACCTCTCGGCTTCACAGGAAACCTTTGCACGGAGCATTTCTATTCCGCCCTGCGGGGACGAGTTTGACGGCATCCGCGCCGAGTACGCCGGTATGCTGCAAAATCAGCTTGCCCGCGGCAACAACGGCCTGATTAAGACCAAGTATCTCACATTCGGCATTGAAGCCGACAATCTCCGCGCCGCCAAGCCCCGTTTGGAGCGCATTGAAACCGATCTTCTGAACAACTTCAAGCGGCTGGGCGTTGTGGCTGCGCCGCTGAACGGCTTTGAGCGCCTGCACGTCATGCACGACATTCTGCGGATGGACGAGCAGGAGCCGTTCCGCTTTTCGTGGGACTGGCTGCCTCCCTCCGGACTGTCCACCAAGGACTTTATCGCGCCCAGCTCCTTTGAGTTCAAGACCGGCAGGATGTTCCGCATGGGCAAAAAGCTGGGTGCGATCAGCTTCGTGCAGATTTTGGCACCGGAGCTGAATGACCGGATGCTGGCGGACTTTCTGGATATGGAGAGCAGCGTCCTCGTCAACCTCCATGTGCAGTCTGTGGATCAGGTCAACGCCATCAAGACCGTCAAGCGCAAGATCACCGATCTCGACAAGTCCAAAATCGAGGAACAGAAGAAGGCCGTCCGCGCCGGGTACGACATGGACATTATCCCGTCCGACCTCGCCACCTACGGCGCAGAGGCTAAAAAGCTGTTGCAGGATTTGCAGTCCCGCAATGAGCGAATGTTCCTGCTGACCTTCCTCATTCTCAACACGGCGGACACACCCCGGCAGCTCGACAACAACATCTTCCAGACCTCCAGCATTGCGCAGAAGTATAACTGTGCGCTGACCCGGCTGGACTTTCAGCAGGAGGAAGGACTGATGAGCAGCCTCCCTCTGGGGCTGAATCAGATCGAGATTCAGCGGGGCTTGACCACCTCCAGCGTAGCGATCTTCGTTCCCTTCACCACGCAGGAGCTATTTCAGAACGGTTCGGAGGCGCTGTACTACGGCATCAACGCTCTTTCCAACAACCTCATCATGGTAGACCGGAAGCTGCTGAAAAATCCCAACGGCCTGATTTTAGGCACTCCCGGCAGCGGTAAGTCGTTTTCGGCAAAACGTGAGATCACCAATGCGTTTCTCATCTGCCCCAAGGATGACATCATCATCTGTGACCCGGAGGGCGAATATACACCGCTGGTGGAGCGTTTGCACGGTCAGGTCATTAAGCTGTCGCCCACCGGCAAGGGCTACGACGGTTCGCCCTGCTATATCAATCCGATGGACTTGAATCTGGATTACAGCGACGATGATAACCCGCTGAGCCTGAAATCCGACTTCATTCTGTCGCTGTGCGAGCTGATCGTCGGCGGCAAGGATGGGCTTGCCCCTGTGGAAAAGACCATCATCGACCGCTGCGTGCGTATCGTCTACCGGGACTACCTCAATGACCCGAAGCCGGAGAATATGCCGTTGCTGGAGGACTTGTATAACGCCCTCCGTGCGCAGGATGAAAAGGAAGCGCAGTACATTGCCACTGCTTTGGAAATCTACGTCACCGGCTCTCTGAATGTGTTCAACCATCACACGAACGTGGATGTGAACAGCCGCATTGTCTGCTACGACATCAAGGAGCTGGGCAAGCAGCTTAAGAAAATTGGGATGCTCGTTGTCCAAGACCAAGTGTGGAACCGCGTGACCATCAACCGCGCCGCCCATAAAACGACCCGCTACTATCTTGACGAGTTCCATCTTCTCTTAAAGGAAGAACAGACGGCCTCGTACAGTGTCGAAATCTGGAAACGCTATCGCAAATGGGGCGGCATCCCCACCGGGATCACGCAAAATGTCAAAGACCTGTTATCCAGCCGCGAGGTTGAGAACATTTTTGAGAACAGCGATTTCATCTATATGCTCAATCAGGCCGCTGGCGACCGGCAGATTCTCGCAAAGCAGCTCAACATTTCGCCGCATCAGCTTTCTTATGTGACCCACTCCGGCGAGGGCGAGGGGCTGCTGTTCTACGGCAACACGATCCTGCCCTTCATTGACCACTTCCCCAAGGACACCGAGCTGTACCGTGTCATGACCACCAAGCCGCAAGAGGTGGCGTCGGCATGAAAAGAGAACCGCGTTTGCAGTTTTCCGACGCCGATCTTGCCGAGCCGAAGCTGGAAAAGCCCATCAAGCGGGTGAAAAAAGCGGAGGCCAAGGCGGATAAGGCGCAGGCGAAAATCCCCAAGAAAACCGTGGTCAAAAAGGAACGCGGCTTTGATCCGGCCACCGGCAAGGTCAAAACGCAGCTCCGTTTTGAGGAAGTGGATAAGAAAAAGCCGCCCTCAAAGCTGACCCATGCCGTACAGGATGCCCCCGCCAACTTTGTTCTCTCTCAGGTTCACCGGGAGGTGCGGCAGAGCGAGGACGATAATGTGGGCGTGGAGGCTGCGCACAAGGTAGAGCAAGCCGTGGAGAGCGGCGGGCGGCTGGTGCAGTCTGCCCACCGCGCCCATCAGCTCAAGCCTTATCGTGCTGCCATCCGTGCAGAGAAAAAGCTGGAACGAGCCAATCTTGACGCGCTCCAGAAGAAAGCAGAGATCGACAGCCCCACCAGCAATCCCGTTTCCAAATGGCAGCAGAAGCAGGCAATTAAGAAGCAGTATGCCGCTGCCAAGCACAATCAGGCGGCGCAGACTACGGCAAAGGCGGCAGAGAATACTGCCAAGGCTGCGAAAAAGGCCGCTGAAAAGGCTGAGAAAGCTGGCAAATATGTATGGGAGCACCGGCGCGGCTTTGCCATTGCCGCCGCGATTCTGCTGATGCTGGCGTTTCTGCTCAACGGCCTGTCCTCCTGCTCGGTGATGATGGATGGTGTCGGCTCCGGGATCGCGGCCAGCACTTATCCATCGCAGGACGCCGATATGCTGGGCGCGGAGGCGCAGTATTGCGCGATGGAAGCAGAGCTTCAGCGCTACCTCGACACCTATGAAAGCACCCATGACTACGATGAGTACCACTTTGATCTGGACACCATCGAGCATGACCCCTATGTACTCATTTCCATTATCACGGCGCTGCATCAAGGGGAATGGACGCTGGATGAGGTGCAGGGTACGCTCCAAATGCTCTTTGACCGCCAGTATATTTTGACTGAGGATGTGGTGGTGGAAACCCGCTACCGCACGGAAACCGACACATGGACGGATGCGGACGGCAACACCCACACGGACACCTATCAGGTGCCGTATGACTACTACATTTGCACGGTCACGCTGGAAAACTTCAACCTCTCTCATGTACCCGTTTACATTATGAGCGAAGAACAGCTCGGAATGTACGCCACCTATATGGCCACCCTCGGCAACCGTCCCGACCTGTTCCCCGGTTCAGGCTACATCGGCAAGTATGTGGAGGGCAGCTATACCGACTACGACATTCCCCCGGAGGCGCTGGACGATGAGGTATTCGCCGCCATCATCAAGGAAGCGGAAAAGTATCTCGGCTACCCCTATGTTTGGGGCGGCAGCAGTCCCTCCACCTCGTTTGACTGTTCGGGCTTCGTCAGTTGGGTCATCAATCATTCCGGTTGGGATGTGGGCAGACTGGGCGCGCAGGGGCTTTGCAATATCTGTACGCCCGTATCCTCTGCCAACGTCAAACCGGGCGATCTGGTGTTTTTCACCGGAACCTACGATACCCCCGGTGTCAGCCATGTGGGTATCTACGTCGGCAACAATATGATGATCCACTGCGGAGATCCGATCTCTTATGCAAACTTAAATTCAAACTATTGGCAGTCCCATTTCTACCGCTATGGGCGCTTGCCGTAAAGGAGAGTGAACGATATGAACCCGAAAATTATGAAGCTCCGTGGGGAGCTGGAGAAGAACAAAGGCAAAATCTCCGATCTGCAAGGCCGCAACCGCGAGCTGGAAAAGCAGATTCGTGAGCTGGAGGACACCGACATCATCGGCATGGTGCGTGAGAACGGCATGACGATGGAACAGTTTGCTGAGCTGTTCCGCCGTATGCAGGCCGCGCCTGCACCGGCCACTTCGGAAAAGGAGGCGTTGAACCATGACTAAGAACACACCACGCATTTTTATCAGCCTGCTGCTGATGCTCCTGTGTATCGGGATTCTCCCTGTTTCCGCCTTTGCCAGCAGCGGCGATTATCCCGATGATGCGCTGCCCACCGCCGAAAGCAGCGCCGCAGACACGCAGGAAGCAAAACAGATCGGCACGGTCACGACCAACGGCGGCAGCCTGAATGTCCGCACCGGCGCGGGGCTGGACAATACCGCGTTTACGCAGCTTCCCAATGGCACAGTGGTCGATGTGATCGGCAGGGACGGCGATTGGGTAAAAATCCTGTTGCCTGCCCGTGTGGGCTATGTGTACGGCAGCTATCTGACCGTCACCGACGCCGCCGACAGTACCGTGAGCATCGGCGGCATTACGCTTCCGTTTGATGAAAAAGAGCTGGCCGACCTCTGGCAGCTCCTTGTCGGCAGCATGACGGGCGGCAGCGACGCGCTGACACCGGACGGCAATCTGACACTGATCGACGATATTGGCACCAGCACCAAGGCGGGGAAACAGTTCATTACGCTGGAAAGCAAGAACGGCAACGTGTTTTATATGATTATTGACCGCGACGATGAGGGCGAAGAAACCGTCCACTTCTTGAATCAGGTGGATGAGGCCGACCTGATGGCGTTGACCGGCGAGGAAGAAACGCCCGCCACTTGCTCCTGCACCACAAAATGCGTGGCCGGTACGGTCAATACATCCTGCCCCGTCTGCGCGGTCAACATGACCGAGTGCGTGGGCAAGGAGGCAAAGCCCGAAGTCCCCACCGAGCCGACAGAACCCGCCGCCGAGGAACCGGAGAAAAAGAGCGGCGTGGGCGGCATCCTTGTCGTTCTGCTGATCGTCGCGCTGGGCGGCGGTGCAGCGTTCTACATTTTCAAGCAGAAAAAGGCCAAGCCGCAGACCAAAGGCAGCGCCGATCTGGACGATTATGACTA